>Ga0163217_1095887_pt1 | contig 15072 bp, 7 predicted proteins | sample SynspAceP_FD_185933 | JGI IMG/M metagenome (GOLD analysis project Ga0163217, IMG submission 185933) | Saline lake microbial communities from Ace Lake in Antarctica - Synechococcus sp. Ace-P (PacBio error correction) | ecosystem: Environmental > Aquatic > Non-marine Saline and Alkaline > Saline ...
ATATAGATGCAATGATGAATATCAAATTGTAGGTCACCTTTGAAGAAAGGTTAAGAGAATATTTTATCCTATGAAATCATTTTCATTCGGGCCAAAACTGCTACTGTAAATTGAATCCAGGTGCCTTTCCAGGCGTAGGAATGTACAGGACCCAAAATACAAACTTGAATAATAAGTTGAAATATTTCTAATAATCTTGGTTTAACAGAATTATTCGTTCTCTACTACCAGATGAATTCCCATAGCTGATTTAGAACACGGAATACATTTTCTAGTTATGATGTTTGGTAGATCATATAGGTATGCGATCTATCAGTGCAAAGAGGAGGATAACTACATTCAATGACTTATTTGAACAATTGGATTATCTTCGCGCCACTCGGTTCTTTTAAATCAACGAAGTTTTCATCAAACTGTGATAGGGAACTAACAAATCCTAGAATGTAGTAGTCCTCCTTCTGATTATATCCTCTAATGATTGGGAAATGTTGCTATAACGCTGAATATAAAAAAGTGGGGCAACTATCAAATAGGTGTATCATTTAAATCGAGCAACATCAGTCCATTCGATTTATCTCCAGGACGATCGCTAATAGGAAATTTTTCAGGATACAATAGTCTTATTGATGGGATGTAAAATACGTTTCCTGCGATAAGTTTATCACGTTCCTTATTTGCAAATGACTCGGCAAAGCCTCTATTGCCAGTTGCCTGGACTGTGGAAATTTGCGAACCCACAAATCTCTTTTATTTTCAATCAAGAAGACGTTATTGGATTTTCAGCGGGAACCATTGAACATTGTACAAATTCTATTGAAGAGAACCTCCTTTCTGATTCAGATATTATTGTTATGTTGGTTTTGCCCCTAGGGCTAGAACAGGGCAAACACAGTTTGCACAGTTATCAGTTGCCAGGTGAATCTGATTATTCCCTCAAAAATCACGAAGAATCAAGAGTTTTCTATTCTCTTGTTTCAATGAATGATATGGTGTTTAAAACAAGTACGTTTATAATGCAACCACATTTGAGAAAAAGCAAGAAACCACTCGAGATATGGTTTCTTCTATTGAGGACATAAATGTTTACCCTAACCCAACTAAAGGTGAATCATATTAAAGGAAATACTAAAATCTCTAAACTATTAAATCACTAATACTGTTGGAAGTATTATTTGTTGAAGGGTCCTAATTTGGCTTAGTAATAGATGTCAATAACGTTGAAAATGGATTGTATTTTATTACATTTCTAAATCACAAAATGGTATAAAATCGAAACGAAAAAAATAATCAAAAAATTAAATATAGGAATTGGTAAAAATGAAAAGCCTGCAAAAGAATTATACTGCGGGGGGGCTTTTATGATTAAAAATATAAAAGTCTATAATTTATGTATTTTATAACATTCTTTACTCAATTTAAATGATACCCAAGACTCCATCAAAACGAACCATAAAAATTCCTATTGAATGCATTCAATAGGGATTTTTCTTGGTATAGCCAAGCAATCAGTGGTTTGCAACAAACTTTTAAAAGGATTATTTTTTTGTAAAACATTATAGAGATTAGTTTACCTGGAATTATCTGCCTGAATTTAAATCGCCTAAACGTAAATTCCAAATTCATCATAAACTTCATTTTTTTTGTTAATTGTATAAACCTTTTCAACTTTTGGTAGTCACAAGTAACCGAAGCACTAGAGCATAAATTAAAATAAATAGAAGTCAAGATTTCTATTCCTATGAATTGAATCGCATTTGATCAAAGCAGCAGAAATCTGGTTTAATTTGCATTTTTAAAACATTAGACATCAATGAAATTTTCCTAGAAAGCAACTTCTCTTTTTTATCGCCCTTTTCATTATAGCCAATTTTGCAAAAACGCTCAAGGTCCTTCAAAAGCCATTATTACCGGAAAAGTGGTTGCTAGTCGAAAGCAACGCAAGCGGTTAATGTTTGCCACTGTAATGGTTTGGAGATGCAAAAACGCAGCAACCAATCGACGAAGCGACCACTGGCTGAAATGGGATTCATTTTTCTTCTCAGTGGCACTGCCAGAATTAGTTTCTATGTTCAGGTTTAGTTTTTATCGGATTTACTTCAAAAAACGATCAATAATCTAAAAGTTACGAATGGAAAAGTGATTTAGGAACCGTTCAACCTAAAGTCTACGGCAATTGAATTGGATGAAAGTAAATGTGGTTGCGGACGTTCTCAGACCGAATTTAAGCTAGACAAGCGAGTTTTAATGTAGGGCAAGATTTGAGGTAGCACAAGGGGCAAGTGCCGTAAGACGTTTTGAACAATGTAACCATCAGTGAATGTGAAACCATTGAGGGTTCAAATAGTTTTAAGAGGGTTAAGCCAAGGTGAACAGATATTAATCAATGGAAAAACCGAGTATTTTTAGCAGTGAGTGGCGGAAATGCTTGGGAACCATTCTGCTGATAATGATTGTACAAAATAGTAAGTCATTACCAATCCATCGGGCGAAATACCGATGCCGAAAGGAAACTTCAGGAATTATCAAAATATTGTGCTAAAAAGGAAGAGGAAAAAAGGAATAGAATGGGAATCTATTTTCGTTGAACACGGAATTCCCGAATAATCAATAGCATTGGGTTGAGTTTGAACCGAAGACAGAGAAATTCAATTTATTTTACGCAGATGGAGCAGGTTATCGTTCTATGGCCAAGAAACAATGAAGGATATCAATCAAATCTGTTGAACAATTCAAGCATTAGAAGTGAAGGTAGCCGATTACCGAAATGGGCCCTTATATAACATTACATTAGGTAACAGATTATCAACAATCATGATAAGGAATGTGAATTAACGCTTTCAAGGTAATTTGGGGCTTATGAAGTGGAACAGACCACCGTCTCACCAAAACTTTAAAAAGCTTGAAAATGGATTGCTTGTTTTTCTCAATGGTATCGGAGATGAAACGACGGAAAGCCACTAAATCCGAAATGCAATATGAATGGCAAGTACCGAACAGAATTTTAAAGACAACGAAGAGCACACTTTCTATTTAGTGCATTGGGGTATTTCTTGGAAAAGATCAGTCTTCTGTATTTGAAATGGTACCACTTTTGGACTGCGGTTGATCCTTTTCAGAAGACGTACAACAAGATTTTAGTGAAGGCCGAATATACCTTTAAAGCAGATATACTCCAAACGCATTAATGACAAATTCAGTTTTGAAAGCAGGGGCACATATGTGATTTCAAGAATTGAGTAATGAATTACTGCCCGTTTTTGATTTTGTAGACAACGGAATTATAATTCCAGACTCAATCTTTGACAAATTGTTTAATTATAAACAGAAGGTATTAGGTGTTTATGGAACTGCGTCCTACGAAAAGGATAAATGGGGAGTAAAAGTAGGGTTTTGAGAGCTGAAAATACAGGATTTGACTACCTTACTAACGATACCAATGAGACTAAATACCCTGGATTACACGAACTTGTTTTCCAACATTGCTGTGTCTTATAAAATTAACGGATTACCTTTCTTTGCAGCAGGATATTCCCAAACGAATTTATGCGCCCACGTTTGAGGGATTTGAAATCCATTCTTTAACATCAGAAACAACTTTAGTATCCGAACCGGAAAATACGAATCTACAACCAGAATTTACTGATTCTTTTAATGAAGTCACAAGCATATTTATTCAAGAGAAATATTCCTTGAACTTTGGAGTTGTTTCACAGAAGACGACAGAAAAGTGATCGAACGAATATCTACTTTCAGGACAATGTGAAATGTTGGTACACCAATGAATGTTGGAACCAATCAATCGACAGGTATTAGAGCTAAATGCCAAGTATATATTTAAGTAAAAAAGTAAAACCTTACAAGGAGATGCCAACTTACACTTTTTCCAAAAGAGTAGTTTCTTTTGAGGGAACTTCTTTGATTTCATGGGAGCCAATTCAATTCCAAAAATAAGACCAAGTTCAAATTGCCTTACTAAAATTGATTTTGAGATTCCGGAAACTACAGATCGGCATTCAAAACGCGTTCCAAGAGCACGGTTTTCTCAAAATGTATTCAATGGATTTAGGGTTGCGGCAAGAAAATATTAAAAGGGAAAAGCCGTGGTTTAGTGCAAGTGTTCGAGATGTATTCGCCTCACGTTTTTCAGGAGAATTTTATAGCAACAGCCGATTATTACATTTAATAGCTATGGACTAAGAGGGCGCTCATTACATTAGGTCTTAGTTTGGCTTTGGAAAAGGAGAAGCCATGGAATATTCAGGGAGGCAGAAGAAGGTAAATGGGCGTTTTTAATTGCCAATCGTTTTTGATTGAATAGGGAAAGCTGATTTTCCAAATTATATTTGGGGCTTTACCATTTTTCCAATGGGAAACCTATAATTTTGGTTTGTTTTTTGGCATTTTTTGGCCATTTATGGTGGTTTCTTTATCCATATTTGAATCTACTTTATCACCAAGAACAAAAAGTGGATGAATTTGATGGTGCCTTTTTCAATAAAACAAGGAGTTCTCACCCGTCGAAGCTGTACGAACCCTCGATCTACCACTATCGTCTCGTTAGAAACTGCGGGTATGTATACAAAACAGCTTCCAGATTACTCTGCGTTCTCGCGAATAGAATCAGTTTCACTCCACCAAACAACGCGGATGGCAGCAAAAACTCAACCAGAAAGAAAATACGAGCGTGTTATGCGGCACAGATAAAAATCCGAAGATGGATTTATTCGACTTATCTAGGTCAATGGTGTGAGCAATAAACACGGGAAGTTTTTCTAAGCTAGACGGCCTGTTTAGGTGGCATCTTTTGTAATTAATACTAAGTTTTCCGCGCTTACTGTATGTGTGGAAGTCATTATCGGTGCAATTGTGATTTACAGTGGATATTTGGTATTCTTCCGATTTTAATCCAATAACGATTTTTAATTAATAAAGTGTGAATACAGCGGTGTTTTGGTGTTTACATCTACATGTAATAGTTGCTGGGTTTTCGCATAATGTTGCTTCTCGTATTTTTTATTTTTGGTCATGGATCGGGTTCTCTGTTCGTGAGTGCCTATTTTTCAACGGTTGATTGCCAAGGTACTTACAGGCTTTCCACACAGACATCTCGGTGGGCATCATCGACGTGGTTTAAACACAAGCATTATCTCGCGCACCAAGCGGGACTAGACAGAAGAGAGCTGGAACTGGTCAGGGAGTGGCTGATCGGCGAGCCGTAGTTTAGTTCGTGTTCATCTCCACTCATTCGGACATGGAGAGTTGATTGGGCGCGAGAGGTCCAGCGCGAGGTATATACTTTTCCTTTGGTGGTGGTGGGGCAGGAGGGAGCTTGGTCAAGGTAAAATTGTAATAACATATTGGTAATTCACAATGTACTCCTTAGCATGCTGGTCTAAAGATAGTTTAAGGTATCTCTTTATTTTTGGAGTAATACTATTCCTATGAACTACTCTAGACTATTTATAGCTGTTTTGCAACAGCTGTCAGGTTGTGTATACGATAAGTTCTGCTTGTTGTAACAGGTGGGGCGAAACTTCAATCGTTTACATGATTTTGCCTGATTCTCTGAATACCATTGGTGTCCTCAATACGGTAGTCGTAAACTTTGTTGTTGGATCAGGGCCGTATATTCAAAAATGTATACAATTCAATGGCTTATTAGGAATGTCTGGTTTTTAACCCAGTCTTATAATGGAAATGGTGAAGAAGTCGTTTCAAGACATTAATAGTACAAATCGATACGATTATCGGATTCGATGATGCTAATAATCAACAATTGATAGTAATATCTATTATAGGACAAGGAATTAGTTTCATATGCAGTCTATTATAAATAATAATTCAAATTTTAACCTCCATTTTGAATTGTAATATTGACAATGAGTCAAATTACTAGCTCCTCAATAAGCAGCCAATTATGGAATAGTTATATCTGGTTCTAGTTCATATTTTAAGAATAGAAGAAAAAATGTAATACGAGGTGGAGTTAATGGTAATTAATAACCGGAATAAGCCTATTAACTTATGGCTTTGGAATCAAGTAATTAAAAAAAAAGAATAGTTGACTTTTTATATAGAAGGGATAGACGTTCATGAGCCAAGACAGTGCGTAATTTCGGAAAATAGTATTAGCAGAGAGAGCGTTGGAGATGGATGTCGTTGGGCTGGTTCCGCCTTAGAGGAAATACTCAAAATACAAATTATTCCCAAAAAATAACATCTTTGGGTTACATGACGGGGGTTTACATATTCAACTAAATATGCTTACGGCTTTATAGCTACAACAATGTAACCAGGTTTCAGGTAAGCCAAATACTAATAAAAAATAAATATAATCCAGCAGTAATCAACTCTTTGGAGAATTATTGGATTTATAATTAATGGTAGTTTACCGAACAAACTATTATTCACAATACGATTTATTTTAAAGAGTCTCGACATCATTTTATTCGATGTAAAGGGATTTTTATCAATACAGATTAATCGAATCGAAGTCGATTTCAGAAAATAATATTATTCAGATTAATGTAAACACTAACAGGAAATGCAATGGGATGCTTAGAATCAAAAACAACTCCAAGCAATACTCCTGTGACTACAATAATGTTGATGTATCAAATAATCAAACTCTAAAGGCATTTTAAATGGTTTCACAGCAATAAGTGGGAATTAAGAATTTGATTGATTGGCAACAAATTCTTAATGGTAATATATGGTCAACATAGTACGATATAAATAACCCCGCTTTTTGAATATACTGTATTTCTTTATTGCCCACAGAATATTAAGTTGATGAGACAGGAATAAAATTTTATCTATTAATGACGACTTTTATGGGAATACACGTGGATTACACCTGATTGGGTGCTGTTGAATTTGCAACAACCTTCTTGCCGCATAACCCGATTATAACTTTTTAAAAGGAGCAGCATTGGACGTCATTGGAGATTTCTTGAAGAACAGGAACGGCTACTGTATGGGAAACTTGAATAATGGGATTCAAGGAATTTCTTTAGGAAATGGCATTAAAAGACTGACAATACAGTCTATAAATAGGTCTATAATTGATAGCTAGAAATAGATTCAACATATGATTTTTATGTCCCGCTCATATGCACAATAGTTGATACGAGTAATATGGAGTATGAAAACAAGCATACACATTCAAAGGCACTCAAGCTAAAATGGAAATTATAGCTATTTAATTCTGCAATTAACTCTCGGTGATCGAAATACTTAAATCATTTTACTGATTCTTAAGTGTAGTTTTGAACACTTATGGAGTTGGATCGGCTTGTCAATGTAGAAGTCGTTTCCTACTAATTCAGCCTTATAAAGAGAGTGTTAACTTTGAAAACAATAAATGGAGTTTTCATCACTAATTCAAGTTTACTTAATGGGAATGGTGAATATTCGAAAAAGTGACCCCTTCTTCAAATTCAGATTTGTAGTTGTATTTCATTTAAAAGGACAAAAGTAATTTTACATTAGATAGTGTTCATCTTGTTTTTAATAAAACAACAAGTGGGAGTTCTGGATCATGTTGACAATCACCAGACTATATAGTTATACGGAAACTGCTCGATTAACATGAAGTAGGGTGACTGTTAGTAATTTTTTCCTCAGGAGGAATTATTGGTTAGTGCACGCTACTTATCATTCAGCGCAAAATAAATCTTTTAATTGAAAAATGCAGATTTTTGGTTTACAACAGAATGCCTGATTTTGGAATTTAATATTCAATCTAGAGACACAAAATATAACATTATTAGAAATAAATTCCATTAGACAATTCCGTTCAGTTTTTGGGATTTATACAGGTGGGCAGAAGATCTTTGGTTATTTCTGGAAAGCAATATTAGTTCTCTTTAAGTAACGGTGGTCGAAGTATTCAAGGGCATTTCATTTGAGCACGCTATTTCTGAAACATTCTTGTTGAGCAAAATGAAAAATTCATCGATTTTTGTATACTAAAGCCCGAATTACAACTACGATTGTTACGGTATTTCAGTGTATCTAAATGTAATTTGGGCAGAAAAAAGGAAGCAATAATTCAAAACAACTTAATATCAATCTAAGATGGGATTCTACGTCTGCTAATATCTACGGAGTATACATGAATGAAGGAGATCGAAATAATTAGCGCAGAATAATTTCAATGGAGTCTTTAAATAGTAATTATCCTGGAAGAATGATTGGGTTTTTTGTATATCAGAGTGGTGATAACTGTAACAATTAAAAATAATCTTATTCCAATACTTCTTCCGTGCAGGAGTTAAATATGGCCTTTATTTCTATGGAAATAGTTTTACAACTTAGTCGAGTGAATTTAATAATATTTATTTAAACTTAACAGGAAGTGGGTGCTGCAGTACTAGGTCAGTTCAACTTTATTGATTATATACTCTTGCAGCTTTTCAAGTTGCTACTTCGTTGGAACAAAAATAAGTTTAGCACATAGATCCGCGCAACTTAATAATTACACAGACTTCATTCCAACCAATCTTTAATAGAAAGCCAAAAGGAGACAGTATTGGTTTAATGGAAAAGACTTTCTAATAGAGTCCGAGGCTATTGGGGACCGGCCTGAAATGGGATGCTGTAGAAATCTTCTGGATGGATTACCGGTTGACACATATCTGTAATTAATATCAATTGATTATCATGGTTAACTGAGTAAGTCAATTCATTATTGTTATAGCTTTTGGAACTGTATCAAGCACATAAATCTACTCTTTCAAGTCAATTGAAATTTTTCTTTAATGCATACGTATCAGGAATTGTTGAGGAAATCTTGGTTTATTAATGATACCAATAACCTTAATTTATTAATTTAATTAAAGGAGATTCACTTTTAATTCGGTAAGGTTGGAACAGCAGAATGGTGTACCACTTTTTGGGCTGATAGCATCATTATTATACAATTTCAAGCACTAGTGCCGGCCCTACAATAGTTAATTCTATAACTGAACAGTTCGAATCTACTAAAATCAAAATGAATAATCTTTCTTGTGGCTCAACAGGTGGAGATGGAACAACCAATCAAATAATAGTGACTTAATGGTGTTTCAAAGAATTATATAATTGTACAATTGATAGCCAATACAAATATTAATGATAGTTTGATTGTTAAATCCACTAAATATAGAATACGATTTGTTCGATTATTGGTTTTGGTTGACCAAAGATGCTTCAAAACCATAACTGTAGGTTATCAAATTATTACTGATAATTTTTTTCAGATTCGATACAATCTCATGTATTCCTATAAAAGAGTTCAATACAGAGAGCATACAATTATTAATGCCTTTTTAAATCATTGCAAAGATAAATATTGAGTTCAATTATTCATAAAAAATCAACGAAAGTAATTTAGATTGGTGAGTTAGTCTCCCTAACGATAAGTTATTTTTGATAACTTCAATCAAGGACTTTCATGTCTGGAAGGACACTTCAGGGGTATATATTGAAACAGCTGTGGTACAATTGACTCTACAACACTTTAGTATTTAAAAAGGCCGTAAAGAAAATCGGATACATTGAAAGTCATATTAGACTTAAAATGTCATCAAAACATAGAGTTTTCTCAGTTTTAAAAAGGTGGATTATGTGTGAACAAAATTCATTCAATAATGGTCATAGCCTTAAGAACTTCAATATTCCCTTTAGATAATGGTTATTCCATGGGTACAGAAATCAGCAATGGAATATCAATGAGTGGTAACTATAGTTTTTTCAATTACCTGTAGTATCACAGAATCAACTAATTAAATTTTAAAGGATCATACAATACCAATCTAATAATGCTAACCAGAAGTTTGGTTAGTGATAACTTCAAAAATTTACCACAGCCCCGGTAATTGCAGTCAATTAGTTGAGTTGAATAAAACAAATGGATTTGTGATCCCAAATCTCAAATTAACTTCAGGCGGGTCATTATGTAAACTACCAATAGATAGTGGTAATTAGTTATGTCAACATTCCAATTTTAATGGTGAAGATGTTGAACGAGCAGCTAGATAACCTCACTTTTAAAAATTTCTTACTCAAAAAGTTTCTGTCCCTGATTTCGAATTTTCAAAATGTTAGCTGTGGCTCTTCATTTGAATTCAACTGATCCTTTCTATTGGGAAATAACTTAAGTTATTTATGATTTTTGGGGATGGTGACACATCAACTGTTATGAAATCCAACCTCAATTTTTATGACAGTGGTAGTATTTTAATAGTGTGAGTTTGAAAGTATGTAATGGAATTTTTGGCGGATTCAATTTTAAGAAGTATAATCTGTTTCAAACTATTAGGTCCTTCTGACTCCCATGTAAGCCTAGTTTTTAGATGGACCGCAGTGTTTTTAATTATATACAAGTTAAACTTTATTCGCATTAAATCAGAAAAGTATTTCTAGCCATTCCAAATCCAGCGTATGATCGAGGAGCATCAGAGACACCTGCGAAACTCGAATTAATTTAAGAAAGTTAATAAAACGCATATTATATGGTAGTGGTAGTTATCAAACAGTGGTGTATAAGATATATACGATATCATGCATGGATTGATTTTTTTAACAATGTATTGAATTCCTTCCTGCCTACAGAAGGGGGGGAAGAAATAATGTCAAACCATAATGGATCAATGGACTTGAAATGGTTTCACTAATTCCCAGTTGGAGTGGTAAAAGATACACCTTTGCGTTTACGAAATGATTGCATACGGTGGGCTCCTCGATGTTACCTTGCACATAACCATGCAAATTATCTTGATAAGAATTGGTAATTCGACTGTGCCTTTCCCTTGGATACAGAGAGATTTATACGGCGGTTGTATTGGTAGAATTTCATTGATGCTCCTATAAGCAAATTTTACAGATAGCTTTAAATTGTGGATCAAAAGTTTCCATTCATAAGTGAAGTAACCAATCATGCTGATATTACTTATGGGATTTTGGAAAGATGGCAAACTTCTTCGTTAGCACTTGCCCAACTCATGAATAGCGACGTAGGGACATATATGGTTAAATTGTTGTTACTAATCCCCGGCAGAAAAGATTCTATTACAAAAGCGTGACGCGTTACACCAAAATTTAATCCAACACCACAAATTAAGTTGGAAAACAAATTCCATATTGTCCCTAGTAGGTTCTCATCAAATAGTAATTCCCCAATTAAGAGCATTTTTGGGATTTTCGGAGATGGGAATACTATAAGCCGGACTTAATATAAATCACACCTACAGTAATGGTGGAGAAATATATTGTAAGTATCAATTATTAAAGATTCTTTAGGTTTGTGTTTACAATAAACAAGAATACTGTAACATTCTAAATCTAACAAGACACAATCATAGCTGTAAATTCTTATACTTTGTAGATGGAATAACGTATACGCAAAACAATGATAAAGCGCATTCGCTTTTCGCAACTGACCCATTGGGAATGTGATTCTAATTAAAACTTTAAACTTAACCATCAAACCACACCTCAATATACTGCTGATACAATTATTGCTTGTGGTTAACATATACTTGGCCTTTAATGGGTTGACCCTAAATTCAGCAAACGGAATGGCTTCAATGATACAATTATGAAGAAATAGTTGTGAAAAACTATGGAAGTCTGAAGTTGGATATCCTTCCAACCAATTCAAAAAATTGGATAACTGTTGAAACTTTGTGATCAATATACATGGGCGCAAAACAATACCAATTATAACCAATCAGGAGTTTATTTCATATAGCTATACCAAAATTTCAGTTTTGGTTGTGACACAGTGTTTACTTAACTTGAGAAATCACATTCAAATCTTAGTAAACAATTCAATACATCAATAAGCCCTGGAGACAGTGTCAATGGTTTTCGGAATTTATCGATATCAAAGCTCGGAACATGTATTTCGAGCAGTTCTGCAAAACAACTAAAGGATGTTGACAGTGTAATTGCTGTCAAATGTTTCTTTGATTCGTTAGAATGTAACGGTAAACTAACAGTTAACTTTAACGCTAATCATCCTAGTGGCCACCAATGTAAAATACCATGGTTGGAATTGTAATCAGAAATTATTACCAATATTATGGGCGATACTTTCCAAAGTAATAATTCCAACACAATAGGTTTAAATTGCCGGTTAGAAACTCAACGCAAGTGGTAGTTCATGGTTTAGACACTTCGGGATTGCTTCCTAGTTGTAATCAATACGGTTTGGATGAAGAGACCGTTGCAGAACCGCATTTATTTTGAGATATGCCCGAATCCAAACTTAATTGGACAATTCAAACAATCCGTATTACTACAAATAACGCGATTCTAACAATCAACTTTTTGTTTATGATATCAATGGAGACATGATAAAGCAAAAAAAGAATCACAACAACTGAGCAAAAGATTAGAACTTTTCAGGTTGAAAGAAGGCTATTTATATTGTAAGTATCAACAGAATTGTCAAAACGAATTGGTGAATAAAGAAATAGAACTATTCTTAAATATACGGTTAACGCTTATCTCCTAAAAGAACAATTCTAATCTGAAGGTTATTTTTTTTTGTGGAGATGTTTTATAATTGATCTTTCTACTGCAAAAAAAAGGGTAGAATTTTCTACCCTTCTTTACAATGCTAAAAGCTTAAAGACGATTTATTCTTTTGTCAGATGGCTTTGAATGGATCCCCATTTTTTATAGAAACACTTTTCGAATTAAATCTGGTCTACTAGCATCAAATGAGAAAAGTACCTTCATACCGTCAGGGCCGGCCTTTGTAAATTTCAATTGACCTTAGTAGAATAATAAACAGAGCTGTCTTCGAAGCTGTTTAAGTCAGATTGATAATGCCTTGAAATTAATGAATTTGAATCTAAACTATAAATTGTTCTGCTTTTAGCGATATCTTCCTCAATAGATATTCAGGATGATACCTATTTTTAATTATTGGTGAAAGGCGCGAAAATAATAATAATAACCGGTTATTTCAAATTCTGTACAAAGTTATCCAAAGGTATCTGCAGCACTTTGGAAACTCTGTAGGCGTGCATTAATTGTGGCCAACATGTATTGATTTTTAACCGGCACTACTTCTTCCTCATCATCTTTACAAGGAAAATAGGGGCAGTTTGAAAACAACTGCTAACAATAATATGTAATTTTTTTTGTATTTCCAATCAGTTGTATTTTTTAGGTGACTATATACAAATACTTCTCAAAATTATGCTATTTTATAAACTTTGCTATACCAATAAATAGCGTAAAATCCCAAATGACAAAGCTGAATATTTTGTTAAATTAAATTATTGAATTCCGAAGATTAAACTTGGTTTTTAGTAAGATAAATATTTCATATTTGCATTAAACCATTTCATCCCTTTCAAGTCTTACCGAAGGAAATCCCATTAAAAGGACGTCCAAGTAAGTGAACACAAAAATTATAGAGTATGAAAAAGTTAGGATTGATATTGGGACTAGTAATGGATGTCCAGTTTTACGTTTTTGCTCAACAGGACAGCGCCAGATAGACCTGACCGCCTCATGGAAGAGCGGAATTTCTAAAGCTAAAAACTGAATTAACTTAACTGATGAACAAGTGTAAATGGGAAGAAATCCACGTGCCAAGTATGAGCTGCAAAGGGGGGGGGGGGGGGGGGTGAAAGATCGAACTAAAGGCTGAAATCGTTATTAAAAAAACAAATGGGTGGAAGAGTTAAAGCACTTTAATGAAGAGCATTACCAAATTCAAAGTATCAAACCAAAAAGCCGTCCAAATAGACGTTAGAACCACTAAGCCTGTTGAAATACTCAACAGGCTTTTTTTTGATTTTAAATAATGTAGTGAGAAGTTAAATATAGTCATCTATCAGTAATTTTTTGTACTTTTTTAAGTTTGCCATAAAAAACGAGGTGAAAGGGATAATAACATCACTTAATATCCTATAAAAAAGTAATCAACGATCCAAATTATTCATTTTTGAATTTCGATACTTTTTGTATAGCTTCGACTTTCTTTAAATTTCAAATAGAATAAAACCTGATTATTTAGCATTCCATGGCTAGAAACAATAAAGAACTGTTTTCCTTGAAAATGAAAGAGTTTGTAGCTGTTTTTGTGAATGGAACAGTGCTTAAGTCTGAAGGTTAAGATGAAAAAATACACACCTAATTTAATTTCAAAACTTTAATTTAGCTTTTGGTTTCGTCTGCATTCGAATTTAATGGTTACTCACAAAGTCAACGATTCTTGAGGCAGGACCTTTAACATCAAGAAGATTTAAACTTTACGAATCAATTAGACAGCAATCATAAAAATTCAACTACCTTGTGGGTCTAGGTTTAATTCCTTTTGGTTTAAGTATAAAGTCTGTTCTAATATTCTTTGTTCCTCGTGCAAATAAGTTATTTTTGACCAATCATCAATCTCCAACAATTTTCCTTAGTAATTCATTAAACTATATCAGTTATTTTAATTGGTATGAAATTGAGGCAAGAAAGCTACAAAAGGAATTTATAGAAAACAAGAATTTCTCTTCAAATAGTAAAGAGTTACTCAAAGCAAAGTATTGATTCTATTCAAACACAAATAGCACTTTTTGAATGCTTCACACAGGGAAAGATCTGTGTTGTGGAATAAATGTGGCCTTGACAGACAAGATAAAATTCTAAGATGAATGAAGGACTCGTTATCTTCCTCCTTCCTAAACGGTAATCAGAAAAAAAACAAATTTTAGTGGTGGTTTAATAACTTGGTTTACAAGCCAGGGATTTACAAACTAAAAATTTAAAGCCTATAATCTCAACTTTATATGGTTGTTGAAATCGGGGCTAAATCTAAATTTTAAGAAGTTTGGGATTATTAACTTTCAATACACCTCAATGTCAAGACAAAAGGTTTATAAAGTGAGCCCATCTAATATTGACCTTTCTACTGGAAGGTGTCCGTTGGGCGGGAGTTATCGTTGGAGTTTTTGCATCAGATTTAATTGGTTGAATACTAAGCACCATGGAATTTAATCCATTTTTTGTCTTGCATTTTCTGATTTGTCTTAGGTGAAGACGAAATTGAAATCTCTAACTAGAATCAATAGCCTATGGGAT
>Ga0163217_1007223_pt1 | contig 15068 bp, 7 predicted proteins | sample SynspAceP_FD_185933 | JGI IMG/M metagenome (GOLD analysis project Ga0163217, IMG submission 185933) | Saline lake microbial communities from Ace Lake in Antarctica - Synechococcus sp. Ace-P (PacBio error correction) | ecosystem: Environmental > Aquatic > Non-marine Saline and Alkaline > Saline ...
CAAAGTATTTCCCGAAATAATAATAAATATTGGCGCGAGCCGATATTTCCAGAAACCAAAATGCAAAGGCCTTTTTTCAGCGGTGGCCAAAGCCGGCCTCTGGCTGAGGGTTTTTTAGACCCAAAAAAATGCCAAAGAGCCGTGTATGCGCCTTAGCCAAATTGGTGTGTTCACACCACTCGTTTGTGATGGTTTTTCGTTGGTATTGGTTTTCAACTATTAAAAGCTTTGAATACGGGCGACGGGCTTGGTGCGAAGTAACAAGAAAGTAGCAGAAACTCTTGGCATGGCGAGTTTATATGGGCGGGTGTCCATCATTAATCGTAAATGCCCGCTTATGCAATGCAAGCTTTGAGCATTTATGTGGAAAGGGCCCACAGAGGCATAAACAATCGAGTATAATATCCGAGCGATTTAGATGGACATTGCACGCACCTAAGGAATATTGTTGTTTCAGTAAAGCAGGATTAATCTTGCTTTTCTGTTCAGCTGTTTTCAACTTAAAGTTTTATAAACTGTTTTTTGGTTTTAATTAAGCGAAGCCCTTTGGGTTTTTTGCCATTACTTTAAATCGCGCTTAGCAAATTAAAAAAGATAAAAGTACTTTCATTAGAGTATAAGAAATGAAAATATTAGTGAGGTAAAATATAAGCCAATCTAGGCCATCCTAAATAGACGCTGAGTTTACTCAGATTTTAATTTAGAATGTGGCCATAGCTTGTTTGACTTTAAGTGGTTTTCGCGAAGTCTGATGAGTTTAAAGCATGGAACTATCAACAATAATAAGGATGTACTGATGAAAGATATATTATTTCTTCGATCAATGTTAACACCTAAACATAATAACCTTATGTCTTTATTGTGGCTAGTGTACATGTTTATACTGCAGCTTTAGTCCTCTGGATTAGGGCGCCATGTCAGAGCGATGAATAATGTAGCTCGCATATTAGGTGGTTTAGCATTATTATCGGTGGTGCTACAATAGGCAAGAAGGAGGAATTAATGATTAGGTTTTATGGTTCAAAACTACAATGAGAACTTTGCAAAAATTGCGATCAATCTGACTCACAAGCGTAAGCAATTATTACTAGTGTAAACAGAACTGTGGTAAGCTGGAGCAACAATCTGCCGCAAATAACTGAATGCTATGCGAAGGAACTTCAAAAAGGGCTGCAACACTTGTCGCGGCCACTCACTCCTATTACTGGCAATGAGCTAAAAAGGCGAGCTATTCCTGACTGTAGATGCCTGAATGTGTGGGAGGCCGGCAAGAAATCGTGTGGGCCGTCATTGGCGGAATAAGGACCAATAGTCGACCATCCGCTTTTTATAATTCATGTCCCTTGATTAGCAATTGTGGATGGAGTAAGAGCCGAAGAAGTTGTTCCACCACAACCACTATGAGCGTGTCCCAGCATATACTCACGAGAAGAGGAGTAGAATCGAAATGCTCGCGCTGTTCAATTCAAGGTTACGCGGTTCCTGTTTGTCCGGTATTTAGGTCTCTGATATGATCAGTGTAAGTCAATATGATGATGTTGCAGTCTTGCCAATTTTTAACATCTCAAATTACTCGCGAACCGATTATACAGGTACGGCGCGCGCGTCGAGTTCCGGTGAAAGAGCGTCGGATTAGAGGTATCTGGACCAGTTCCGAGCGAGGAGCGAGAAGACTCGAGGAATATCTCTGCACATCAGAGCCATATTTCGACACAGAGCGAGCGCGTATTGGGAGCGTGTCGACAGATCTTCCCTCACATCAAAATCTCCTTTGTAGGCACATTTCCCACCACATTGCCCAGTCTTGCAAGTATGCCTTCGGTCGCTGCGCACGACTCTCTAGCCGCTAACCGCAGGCACACGACACTACTACTCGTATAGCACACAATATTATACGCTGTGTAGCAGCCATATCCGAGCAGAGTCAGCTGCAATACTTTTATACCCGATAGAGCGCTATACTTAGGGTGGGTCCCCACTCAGTACACATCGAATAGTTAGTCGTATGAAGGAGTATACACTTGTCATTCGCGGTCCCACGAGATCCATTTCTCAAAGGCCTGTCGAACAGATCGGAGTCCAGTATGTCCACTCGGTCAGTCTATTAAACTAGCTAATGGGCTAAAGGAGGATAAAGGAGATAAAGCAGTAATTAACACAGCGCTACAGACTCTGGAGTTGTATTTAAGATATACCCAATTTATAGCACTAATGCCCTCGTTTATTTTAAAGGGAATTGTAGGATAGGGGAGTGAATAATCACAAACAAATTTTGAGTTATTTGTTAGCTGAGATATTTTTGTTAATTTCCACGACATAGAAAAACCAATAGTTATTAAGTAATCACCTACTATGAAGCTTGCTGCGTTTAATTCAGTCACCATCCATCACAAATAAGAAATCTTTATATCATGCAATTCCTCAGCTTACATGATCTGAAAAAATCCAAACTTAGTGGTTTTGGCTGTGGTGTAACAACCTATTGGTATAACAATGTTTAGAGGATGTCCATTGATTGTATTAAAAACCCGAGGGCTTAATTACCCGATGGCCAAAAGGAAATATTGGCTAAAATAAGCAAAAGCCGGATCTGCCTGATAAAACAATCGCTGTTGGTGCCAAACAGAGAGGGGTGTTACAAGCCTAAATCGATTACTGGCAAACCGGCCTAAGTGCTGAAGAGCGCAATCTCAGTTTCACAGCTTAATTTGTCGTCCCAGCGACATTGAAGCATAAACGTCATATGTTACTTGCAATTATATAACGGGCCGCCGAACAGGTTGTGCCAGTAGTCATACACCATAGCTGGTAACAAAACAAAGTGCTTTGATAAACAAAGAGTGATTAGAGACCTGTATTTTTAAATCTAAGGCGACAAGCCCCCAGGCGGCCTTTAACTTCAATAAAAACCCACAGGAGTGGTCGACCATACGGAAAATCATATACTTCTTGAATTTACTTTTTACCCTTTTGACCTCTCCTAGGTTTTTTGCAATTACCCCAGTAATTCAATACCAAAGCGTTTGCACTGTTGATTAGAACCTTTCCAAGGCAAGGGCAGAAGCCTTAACACCCCGCTTAAATTATTAGAGCGTGGTGCATTAGCGCAATGCAGATAGTAAGGTCCCCGCTGATAATATCGACTGTCAGCAATTTTACTTGGCGGAGCAGTATTTGTATCACTGCGTTTGACGATTTTGGAGCGTTTACAGGTTTTCCCAGACACCAGTGCTATGGTTTGCAGTTACAAAGGTGCTTATTGCTTTTTAACCGGCGACAAACCAGCAAGCCATTGTCCCTATTTTGAACAAGCTCTAATGCTAAAACAAAATCTCTAAACGCAAAAAAACAAATAATTTAAATGAAGTGCTCTGGCTAACTTGTATAAAATTGGCCTTATTGTACAAGCCAATCAACAGGAATATGACGTTATTTACTGCTGCTTTTTGCACAAGTGGAGTTTGAAGAGAGTGGATTCGTAAAGTTAACAAGTAATTTTTTAACCATATTGGACAGGCCTCGTTAAAACCGGATTCACTGTTTGTCCACCTGGTGTAAAAGTATAATATCAATATTGAATATCAACAACCTAGCGTGGATGCAGAGGTTGGACTTTCCTTTTCCCCATCAACTCAGTTATTTAAATTAAATGTCATTAGGCACAGCTATGGTGCGTATAGCTAAAGAACCCAGCACTGCAAGATTAGCCTTAAAATAACCAAGCTGGTTTTTGCGCAACTTGACTATCCCCTATGTTTGCACAACTATGTGAGCAAATGGCAGCTTCTTCAGTAATAAAGAGAACAACAAAAACGCCCGATTCAAGTTCAACAAACGCGTGCGCTTAAATAATTGGATGTCACCACCTTGATAAACGACTAAATCCGAGTGGGGCACTTTAGCCCTCGATAAAACTCATTGCCCTCAATCCAAATACCGAAAATAATCTGCAAAACACTAAAGAAAACCCAAGCAAACCTGTGCGTTTAATTTGGGAATATGATTCAGGGTTATGGCACAATATAACGGCCCGTGAAGCAGAAACTTGAGTAAATCAGGCTGGAGTAAAGGACGAACCGTTGCACTTAAACGCCTAAAAGAGAAACCGAGCTAGTCCGACTACCTTAAGTGACAGCGACAAAAGCTCTGCCGCGCCATTGGATGCTTATCAAAATTGGGCTATTACTCAAAACAGAATATAGCTACAAAAGGATTATTCGGCACTCGAAGCCGCAGTGGCATAAGACACTTATAGCCACTGTGACGATTTAAGCCAAAACATAGAGATCATGCGGCGCGAAGCCGGAATTATTAGTTACGAACAAGGTGAGCAATTGTGTTTTGAGTATGCTGATTACTCTTTTGATATAGGGGATATGAAGACGAGCCGCTTCGAATTTTTAAGTCGAATAACATAGACAATATCAGCTTCACGGTATTTTCCACACTGCGCATATCAAACGTTGCCCAGATGTATTGCGAGTCCGGGTTTGCTCATTCCCATCGTGCCAAAGCAAAAAGCCCTAGAAGGCATCGCGGCCCATTGCCGTCGTTTTTAAACATCCAATCGGATATTACTGAAAACTCGATACTGGGCCTAGAAAACCCATGAATGTGATGCCAATTTTGGTGTGATATATTCAGCCAACCCAAAACCGGCCTAGCCTTTTACCCTGCGTGGTAATGCCCTTTGGCGAACAAGGCCCCCGCTTTTAAAACCCGGCGTGGGGAATGCCAGTTTAACTACTGACCTCAACGCAAGCGTATTGCACTCAACGTGACCTAATGCGCGAAGAACTTTTGTTTGGATTCAACTCGACCCAAAAGTTTTTGCCCAGCCTTTTTGAATATGCCCAGATAACACTCTGTATTGGACGACTACAAACAGCGGCTAGCTGCTATCTAAACAGTTAGAAAGCCATTAGCCAAGCATCATTTGATTTAGTAATTGCGCTGGCCCAAAGGCAAAAAAATAAGCTAAGCAAAAAATTGGGCAGCGAGCATCTGCAACTCGCCTTCAGTCAAAAAAATGAGTGGGTTTGATATTAGCGGCGAAAACTTGCAAATAGACAATGACAAGTGATTGAGCTGCGCAAATTGCCTTGAACTGGTTTAAAAACCAGTAATGGTCGTTATGAACTGGGTACCGGAGCAGATACTCGCCTTGTCCTGAGGACTTAACGCATAAAACTTGAGCTCATCAACCAAGTCACCGACGAGGGTAAGTTTTCATCCCTTAGCCTAAGTTTGCAATGAAGAAGCCAACCAGTGGTAATGCGCATGAAAACCATTCATGCCTGGATGCGCTAACCAAAAAAATGCATCAAGCCAATGAATAAAACGCACGCATTCCGTCTACGTTTCAAGCGCAAATCGCGACTACCAAGCTGTGGGGTTTGAGTGGGCATCGCGTCTTTGCTCATTGGGGCGCAGGCGCGTGTTTAAGCGACATATGGGCCTAGGTAAAACCTAAAGCCTAGCTATTTTTACTGTCACGGGCCAGTCACGGGCCCAGTATATAGTGATTGCAACCTACCTCAAGTGTGTTTAACTGGAACAAGAAGCCCCTAAGTTTTGCCCACTACCTTGAATATAAAACTGATTTGCCGACTCTGCTACTACCTTACAACGTGAAAGGTTTGTTAAACGAATTAGTCCTTTTGACTGCGTGATCATTAGTTTACGGACCTGTTACAAAGGGGAAGTGACATACTCAAACAAGTGCGCTGCCAGCATAGTCGCCGACGAAGCCCAAGCGCTGAAGAAACCCACCTGGCCAAGCGCACTAAAGCAGCTTATGCATTAAAAAGCGACTTTAAAAATGATTACAACGGCACGCCCAATTGAATAATTTAACTGAACTTTGGAGTTTTATTCTGGCTTTATTTAACCCGGTTTTAACTTGGCAACATAAAACGTTTTGGGCGAAAACGATTCTCCACTGCCATTTGAAAAATGCCAATGAAGACCCGCTCGCTGCGCGCAAAGCCAGCCAAGGACTAAAGGGCCTTGATTCCAACCTTTTATTTAGAACGTAATGAAAAACCAGGTATTAAAAGAATTAACCATCCGTACCTGAGATTAACATTCGAGTAAGAATGAGTGCCCAAGAGCGTGATTTTTACGAAGCGCTGTCGACTCAATGCCCATAGACATATATTAGTCAATAGCGACCAAAAAGCCAATGTAAGGTGAAACAGCGACATTAAATGCTGGCTGAGTTAGTCAAACCTACGTCAAGCCTGCTGCAGAATCCTAAATTAGTCAATGGCCGAACCGACATCCCCAGCCGCCAACTGGCCGCTCTTGGATGAATTAACTCGACGAGTTGAAACTGAATAATCAAGGCACTTATTTTAGTCAAGTTTGTGGCCACTAACAATTAATTCAAAGCAGCACAATCGAAGCAAAAAGGCTGTTAGTTATCATATCTCGCCGGTTCAAACCCCACAAAAAGCAGCGAACAAAAAAGTGTTAACGCCCTTTCAAACGGCGAGGGTGATATATTTTTAATGCAGCCTAAAAGCCGGTGGTTCAGGTTTGAATTTAACTGCCGCAGACTATGTAATACACAATGGGATCTTGGTGGAACCCGGCAGTAGAAGAGCAAGCCCTCCGACCGTGCCCATCGTATAGGTCAATTACGACCGGTTTACCAATCTACCGACTTTTAAACCCAAAAACACCAATAGAAGAGAAAATTGGTCGCCCTGCACCAAGCATACGTGAACTAGTGACACTTGTTGGAAAGGCAACGAAGCCGCCATCCAAATTATCAGTCGCCGATATGCTGAATTTGTTGAAAGGAAACGTTTTGGGTGGTTGAATTTTTCCCCGACTGAAGTCGGTCCCTACAATGGGGCATAAGATAATTGTAAGGATGGAGTAGGTGTTTATTTAAGCCTAAAGCTTTTTTTTGGAATGAGACAGAAATGGGATTTTTGGGCCAAAATTCAATAAAAAGGCAGGCGTTATTTTTAATTGAGTTGTTGCAATTTAATTGAGGGTGGTTGATTTTTCCCGACTGAAGTCGTTTCCTACAAGGTCCTCACGGTCTACATGGTCAACAGATATTAGGTCGGTTTTTATTGCTTTTTAGCTCAATCAACATACGGCTTGCAGTTGTTGGGTGAATGCGCCTTTTCGCCAAGGGTGGCCGCCAGAATGCGCAATTCCCTCTTCGCAGTCCTTGGTGGCGCCGCACCAATGTCGCCAGCCGAGGCAAGAACGGTGGCACGGTTGACTCAAAAATCACCGTGGTTCGCATGAACTTCCCCATAACTGGCATCATAGTGAAAAGTTTTTGCTATCAAAATGCGCAGAAGCGCCGCTGGCAGATCATGTTGATCGTCCTGCAATCAAAAGCCCTAAATACACCTCAGCAATGCCGCTTTAGGTAATGGCGACCACCGTAGGTTTTGTGTAAAAATGTGTAACCCGGCTTGAGTTAAAGCTTTTTTTGCCTCATCTAAGATGCCCCATGGCAATGTATATTTGCCCTTGTGCATAGAACAGAGCATCGCTAAAAGTGGGGTTTAATTATTCTTCCAGATGATTGCATAATAGCTATTGCGGCCTTTATTTGCGAGTGCAGGTTCTAATTACCACTTAAAAAGTTAACATTGCCGCTTGCGCCAGTGCTATTTGTTCCTAGCAAAATGATCCTGATCGCAGCCACTCTTTTGCACAAGCGTATTTTGCTCTTTCAAGATCTCTGCTGCCCTGCCCCATATGCCCAGAGGTCTGATCACAGCAATGCCGCGATTTTGTAGGAAATCTTTGCTATTTCCAATTCATCTGGCTTGGCAATATTCCCCTAACTCATGCAGTGCAAGGGCAAAATGCCCTCAGCCCAGCATCAATATTTGGGCCGCGTTTTATAGTAGATGAGACTTGAAGTCGAGCGATCATTCTAGCTTACGATCCCCTTGGCCTCGATGTCCGCGACCAAAGTCACCCAGCTGCTTTTGGTGCTGCCAGATCTTGGACCCCGTATTTAGCGTCTCCATCCGAAGCATCTAAGTGTCCCTTTCGCCCGCCAAGCCTCAGCTTTTTACAATGCCGCAAGGATTTCTAACCCAGAGAGGGATGGCGTAGATCCACTAAACGTCAATTGCTTGATTGATATAGAACGCCATTATTGTAAAGCCAGAGCAAATGGTTGCTGACAGGCGGCTTTGCACCAAGTGGTTGGTTCGTGCAAATTCTTTCGCGATCCTTTCGCCCCGCGGTCTAGGATCGACATTGCAAGTGATGGTATTAAGGGTTCTCTGAACAGAATTTCCACTGGCGAAGTTTTAACCAAAAATCTGAAACTGCTCGAGCCGGTGGCGACCTCTTGTTCGGCCATCGTTCTCATGTGCATCAGCCTCGAAGCCGCGGGTCATTAGCATAAACTGCGAAGTCCACGGCTAAATACAGCCGCAACCAAAGACACCAAGCTTACTTGCACTAGTAATTGCGAAATGCGCGCGCAGCCTCACGCTGCACTTGATCATCGAGTCGCAGTCCTGTTAGCCGGCTGATAAGTTTAAGTTTGCCAGTCGTTTCGCACTGCGCTCTTGCGTAAGATCTGCTGCGATGGTTCACTTGGCACACAGTCAACACAAGACCACTTGGGTGCCGACAGTAAACTTGAGTGCGGCGCAAACAATTCAAGATAATTGTAATCAGCAGTTGCGTTTTGGAACGCCGTCTACGATAATGCCAGAACCTTGTTTGCACCGTGCATCAATTTGAATTGTCCGGATTTCCTCGTTTCACCCATTTGGAGCGAGCAGAGGCGGGGAACAAATAACAATTAAAAACAACGAACGAGTTAGGGCATCCTTGCAAAATTCTGTGCCTAAATTGCCGCTCGCTGGTAAGTTTCATCCACGTCGCGAAAAATCGGGCGATAGCCCGCTTAGAACTGGCCCCAGAGCTTGTATGATTACATCAGTTTTTTTGGGTAGGCGGATAACGCTCTAATTCGCTTATGCAACCACTTAGCAAATGGTTTTTATCGCTATGATCTGTAACTAATGAAAGCACGGTAAGCAGGCTTCCGTAATGTTTGCTCTTTCTAGCGCTGCCAAATGCTAAGCTACTTCAATTGCGTTTTGCGCCAACAATCGCGAGCCATGCCATCCCAAACATCATTAAATACTAAGGTGAGTTGGTTTCGGGCACCACGGATTCACCAGGTGTAATCTTGGGGCCGCTGATGAGCGCGAAAACCAAATCCTCCCCGTTTTCGAATGTGGGTAGTTGAAACTGATACAGACTCACTTTAAATACCATTGATAGGTGAACTACTTAAAGACTGGGCTTGTGGCAAATAACGCCGGCTTGCGTTCCGCGGACCCGCCTCTCCCACCGACGGCCAATGGGATCACCAAAAGCCCATAGCAATGGGCAGGCCTGTCCCGCCCCTGTGTCAATAACAAAATGCATTAAAAAGGTGGTTACTTCGGTGATGTAAGTTAAATTACCGATTTCATTGGGGCAAGCATCAGCGATTCTGGAAACGCAACAATAAAATCCGTCGCCCCCCAGTCATACTTATCTGCTGTACGCTCCCATCCGGTGACGTCCGGCCGAAAGGTTGGTCAGGAAGCCGTTCAATGTCGGCAAAATCTTCTACGATAAGTTTTGGGTTTGCATTTTTGCCCCAAGAAACAAGTGATAATCCGCCGCCAAGCTGAAAATAATAATATCCTCCCCTGAACCGACTTGAATGCAAAATGAGTTTCCCACGACGGCCGAACCAGGGACGGCGTCCACTTTTTCCGACATCTCCTGCCAGTTTAATAGTCGCCAATCATCACGTAACTCAAAAGTGCGCAAATCGTTGCAGAGCAGCCAGAAACATAAATACGCCAAACCCGCTGCGGTGATTTGCGAATTTAGCGTTGGTCGCACTGAGGTTACTCCGTGGTTTTCAAATGAAATATCACAACGGTGCGCGAGGTCGATTGTACCTGCGGGCCATATGAAAGCATTAGCGTTTGAAATTCACCACGCCGACGCCAACGCGCGATGTTGGTATCAAAAAATGGCAGGCAGATCCCAAAGTCTACGCCGCCAAACGCTTCGTTGATTTGCGCGCCAAGAATAACTGGCGAATTATGGGTTTCCATCGACATCGTTTTCCGAAAGGTGCCAATGCAGAGGACTCAGTCAATACACCTATAATATTGGCATAAACCGCTCCATGGCATTGACATAAACAACAGTATCGCAAGTGAAAGATTTAAGTAGCTTTCCATGCAAATAAAACCCGAGTAGTGTTGTTTTGTGCAACTTACAATAGTCCTTATTAGCGTTCGACAAGACAAATGTGCGCAAAAATCAGCAGTTTGAAAAAATATTTATTAACTGTCAAGCATATATTAAAATCAAGTAGAAGGTCATTTTCGGCCAACCGGATTTACCAAGGAAGATTGTGATGCTTTTGTGATTTAATCTGCTAACATCATGGCCTAATGCTAAGCATTAACATTGTTCCAAATACTAATGTAAAAAGGATTATTTTTGGCTATTACTCAAACAACAGACTGTAATTTAACTTACTTTAGAAAAGGGGTAGTCATTGTTGTATTGGCCAGTCGTGCCGCTTTTTGTTGGAAGATGGGGTTAAATGATAGTTTACTACGCCTTACAACATAACCGCCACCACAATTAGCGATCTTGGCATAACTTATCGTTTAAATCTTTTTTCCATGCAGTTTTTTGCAAAGACACCTTACCCTTATCGCCTAGATATTGCCAGATGGATTGCCTCCCGCCACCTTAAGCTATACCCTAATAAAAACCCCTATGTCGTTAATGCAGAAGCTTACACGATTTAGAACTTGCGCTACCTAAGCGGTCCATGCTGTGGTATTAGGTTTAAATAACCGCAGTATGAATATTGCCGCTTTCATTTAAACAACACATGGCTTTTAAAACTGTGTAATTGATGATGATGAATATAAATAAGTACTGGGGAGAGACTAAAAAAAGCACAAATCAATATGATGATAGAAAACCCACTATACCGGAATTTAACCGCCCGCTAAAATATTAATCAAAAGCCGTCATATTTAATTTGCCCTGCAACACCATTAGATACCGGTGAATTTAAATATCATTTATGATGTGTTTCGTTTAAACAAACCGCATCAAGATGGCCAACTTTGCACAGTGTTTTGCCAATAGTAATCCGACCTTATTACAATGCAATTAAAATAAATCGGCCTTTTGTTTGCCACAACCACAACACACTCACAACCAGAAACAATAAATTATAATTTTGTTTCAGCACGCTTGGTTACTAAATGAATTTGGACCTAACGATAAAGTGGTTAAGCATATTGCTCAGTGAAGGCCTTTAGCATTGTCATCTTAAGTGACAATATATTCACCCGCAAGCTTATCTGAGGTTAGCGAAATGGTATTTAATGGTTTTTTTTGACAACATTCGTATGTGCTTGTGGTGCGAAGGTCTCGCTAATTTGTGCCGATTTGCAACCCACTACCAGCCATCAAAGAACTCGTCATATTTAGAAGCAGTAGTGGCTTACTTCGATTATGACGATTAAGCATTTTCAAATGCAGTTAAACGATTATTGCTCCGAATCTAATTTATAATCTGTGCTGCTGAATACCGGCGACAAATTACTCGCCCTTCAGAGTGTTTGTGATCAGTTATTTCGAGGCGCAAATAGTAAGTGTGTGAAACGATAATCAACGTTCATCTTGAATGTTGCAAGGGTGAATTTGCCAGCAAGACATGTTGCATTTGCCGATGTGAATAGTGCAAATTTGTCATATGTGATGTATTTGAAAATCGCCTTGATCGCATCGTATCGTGATCCACAAACCAATTATGTTGCACAACAGCTTGCTAAGGGGAAACCAACGGCACAAAACTCGTCCATTGTATCGTGGGATAGTTTTTACCCGAAGTATTAAAAGGAAGCCAATAGTAATCAGCAGACCACGCGGCCATTAAAAATGCCATTTTCTAACTGGAAAGACCCTTCCAACGGCCGCTGAGGTTAGGGCTGCTTTGAACTAGTGAAACTAAAACGATACTAGCTAAAAATGGAACATCAAGCGATGGGTGGCGGAGAAAAAAGTTAGCGGTTGGCAATAATACTTCAGGCAATAAAGAACCCGTAAAAAGACGCTCTCCTAGTTTGATAATTGGGAAGAAATTATCGAAGAGAACAACAAAAAGATATTGATACTCTTGGACTTGTTGCCAGCACTCGTGAGGCTAATCAATACGCCAAAGAAACCTATCTCAGTGACTGGCAATAACTGCTGAAGATAGATTACAAGGCAGAAATATTAGGTCTTAAAGAGGCCATGGCTAATCGCCCCAAAGCAGCAGCCTTACCATTGGTATTGCCGGGCCCAGAGTCCTGAATGAACAACAACTAAGTAGCGGTTTGTTAGCACTATGCAATGTCCTTTTAACTATCGCCACAGAGCAGGTCGCTATTAAAGCAAGCAAAAAAGTCAAAAACAATGACGATATAAAGCAATGCTCAATTACTCACCCTAAGACTGACTAAGTTCAACTCGCATAGGATGCCGATCGATTAGCCATGGACAAGCGAGGTCAGTTCAATATCTGCATGCGATAAAGGCTAGCCTAGAATACGCGGCTGTTTTTGCCATTTTTTACTTAACTAGACTGTAAAAAAGGCAATGTACGAATGCAACTCGCAGCACAAACAGAAAATGAAAGCGATTGTTGGCACTCAATAACATTCATTGACACAGATTAAGCGTCAAGCAGGAAACCCAGTTTGAGTCGAAACTAGAGGTGGGATACCACATCAATGCAGATACCAGAGATAAAGCCCAATTTAAATGTGCAGAATGTTAGTGAAAAATATCGATGTAATTAATTGGTAACTCACTAAAGAAGCAAATCTCAATCTATCAAGGCCACCATTTAGCGGGCACTACACGACTATTTCGCTATAGCCCAGGAAAGCACAAGGCCATCATACAAAATTGCCCTAGCAGTGAAGAAAAAGAACTGAATGTCGAATTCATCCTGGCAGCTGATTTTGCACTACCACAAGAAAGTGAAATATCTTCAAATTTCGATAAGGTCAAAAGACGTATATCAAGATTGTGCCTTTGGGTAAGTTGGGATCCCTGAAGTGTCTATTAAACATGACGACTATGTTAACCAAAAGCTTCGGCCTAAAAAGCCCTCCTACAGGGAGATGAATAAGCATTCCCATCTGAGCCAATGGAGTTATTCGTGATCCAATGTCTTGTTTTTATCTTTTAGCGGCTTAGTTGATACACACTCTTGCCCTAAATTTGTCTGTAAGTAAGGTTATTTTGTTACCCCATTGTGTTGAGAGGAAGCTGATTAATTGGTATTGGTTAGTTCTTTGAAAAGAAATAAAGAAATGAACAAAACGGTAATCATGGCTGAAATTTTTAAAAACGCAGAATGCGCGCTGAATAATTAATAATTATCTGGAGTGTCATCTAAATGTTAAATCTAAATAATAACAAAAGCTGTTATTTTGGCAATACGTCTGCGCTGCGTTTTACAACCTAGCTGGTCTGAAGAAATGGAAGTTGTAGTGGTAACGCGCAAAAACGTGAGCAATCTTGGTCAACAGTTCGATCACAATGGATGTTATTTCTGAGAGTTTTTGATCGTACCACCACGGTAGAGCTAGACACCTTATCACTGTTTTACCCAATGTGTTATTCCAAGAAGCAAGCGGTGAGTCTACTTCGTTTAACATCCGCGGTATTACCGATGATACCTCGTCAATTCAAAGTACGGCACCGCGAATTTCCGGTTTATCAGATGGCATAGACATCAAGTAAAAAAAAACGGTAGCTAGTGCCTGCGTTATTTGAAATAATCGCACGAATGAGGTACTAAAAGGGCGCAGCCGACCTTTGTTTGGGCCGCCGCCAGCAGAATGGTGCCTTTGAGTATTATTTCTAATCTTCCTAGTGACAACACAAGAAGGTAAATTGCGCTTAGGCTATAAACGATAAGCAAGGTCCAAGAAATGCAATTTAATGTTTATCAGCCGATTAATGAAAAACCATAGTTTTCGTATAGTCGGTTTATAGATCGTGAAATGGATGGCCTCATTAAAAACAATGCCTGTGTGAAAACTCATACAACACAAGCGGCTATGTTATTAATCATAAGTGGGCGAAAAGTAAGTTGTACGGGTAACAATGATTTTAAATGGTGTGTCGGTCAGGCTTTTCGCGCCACACTTCGCTCACATTTGGTGATGCTTGAAGTGATTACGAGAGCCTCTTAAATGAGTACAATGACCAAACTGCGGTTATTGCATTTAAATCAGGCGCTTATTGCACTAAAAAACTGGAGATACTGACCCCTTTCTCCTGACGCTGAGTTTGGGCTTTTAGGTCCTTTATTAGGAAAATTAAGCGCGATCTTGCTTCGTTTGAATGAGCGCCTCTACGATGTGTCTTTCGACGGGTTAATATATCGGCAGATTGCTTAATTATAAAGATGTCCAAACTTGAAGGAAGGGATTGACGCTGAGCGGTCTGGTCGCGTAATTCAAGATGCTTATTCGGAATGACGCAAAATTAAAAGGGGCGTCCTGCGCGAATACTTTATGACAACTCATCTGACTTCCGTTGCTCTTTTTTGGTGCTTCAATAAGCGCAAAGATGATCAATTTACCTTATTACATTATGGTCGACCCATCAGTCAGAAGGCACTTTTGAAATGCGTGCTTTTGGCCAGTTTTAGAAGCCGCTTTTCCAAAATATTCCACTTAATCAAAATATTGCTACCGATGCTATCTCTTGAGCAAAATCGAAGCATTGAGAAGTCAACTGTCAGCGCACTTTTCAACGCAGATGGAACACCGGTTTCATATTGACGGCCTAACCCGAAAGTTACAACACTAGGGCCCATATATATTTGAAGCATCATTGAGATATTAGAATCATTGGTTGCAGAGGGTCTTACGAATATTATCTGATAAACTAAATATGACTGCGGGCCTGCGGATATATTGTGAAAACGCGCTATAGCACGCCAATTATCAAAGTGTTTGAAGCGA
>Ga0163217_1009143_pt1 | contig 15068 bp, 20 predicted proteins | sample SynspAceP_FD_185933 | JGI IMG/M metagenome (GOLD analysis project Ga0163217, IMG submission 185933) | Saline lake microbial communities from Ace Lake in Antarctica - Synechococcus sp. Ace-P (PacBio error correction) | ecosystem: Environmental > Aquatic > Non-marine Saline and Alkaline > Saline ...
TGAAAGGTTCCTCGCTGAATCGAATCCTCTTCAGGAGCGGAACTCGATGCTAGGCGTAGATCTCACCAAGGGATAACTGCAAGTTCAACGCATCGATCGTGATCACGGATCAGGCTGCGTGAAAACGGATTCTTCGAACTGTCCGCGATCGTTTGCGTAAAAACAAGCGTGCGGCTGCCGCGATTGCTGCCAAACAGAGATGTAAGCCTGGAGCGAGCGATGAAAGATAGGGAGAGAAAGGAGATAGGACGGATGTAAGCCTAATGATGTCACGATCTTGCTTAGGACCATGAGAAAAATTAAACAAGGGTAAGGAGGGGTGTAAAGGGGAGGGGGGAGGAGGGGGGAAGGAGGGAAGGGAGAGGGAGGGAGGGAAAAAAACGAAAAGGAAGAGGGAGAATGGGGTGAGAGAGTAAGTGGGGGCGAGGAGGGGAGGGGGGGAGGGAGAGGAGGAGGAGAGAGAGGAGAGCGAGAGTGTGTAGAGAGGAGGGGTGAGGAAGGAGGGAAGGTGGTCCGCCTTCTCACCCTCATCGATTCGCGGAGTGCTCTCGGAAAATCACTTCACAGATTCACCCACAGGAACGATCCTGGTACGTGTCATCATCCGAATTCGACTCGGCAAACCACCATCACCGTCAGAGGTACTAGAAATAAGTCCGCGACTGAGTCTGCTACCCGAACCTTCGCGTCGAGTTTGTACCGCCTCGCATTCGGAGTCCTTCAGGTCCCTGATACAGAATTAACCCAGTAACGCGAGAAGCGATTCGTGTGACGAATATTCTTGCCGCCCGCCATCGCATAAAACACGAAACCGTTGACTGTACTCGTATTGACGTCGACTCCAGCTCACCGACCGGTAATACCTCTGACAGACAACGTTCGATTTCTAGCGTACTCATGGGGTTTGCGTATAGCGGAAACAGGCCTCCTCCAATCAGAATTCCAATATTTGAAATCGGCAGGCTAGGAAATTCTTTTTTCGTTGACAGCTTCATCGAACCGAACCCATGTCCTACGAACGAGCCCCCCATCTTACCGTCGTTATTTCGTTGACTCGCGAAAGGCTTTCACCAATGCGATTTTCGCTCTGAGTAAAACGATCACTGAACGACGTCTGTGCCTGCGGGAATTGAACTCCCGGCTGAACCACCTCCTCGGTGACCTCGTTGTAGCCTCACCCGGCGAGTTGGAAACACTCCGCAATCGATCACTCATCGTTGTCGCCAATACTTCGGCGCTCGACTTTCCGCAACAAACTCCAATTTCCGGATCGCCGATAGCCGTTTGATATTCAACTCGATGATCAGCTCCGGCGGCGGATCGACGGCAAATCGATCTCGATCTTCACTCGCATGGCCTCCGCGTGCGTTACGTAAAACGACTCGTCTGCTTCAAAGCCTCGCTCCAAATCTTGACGACGAAACGACCGTGGAGGCCACGCTCTCGATACTCGATTTCTTTTGCTTCGGCGTACGCCGCGACGCAAGCGTCCGGAGGAGCGTCTGAATTTTTCTCATGTTCTTTTTCGAGGACTCATCAGCTCCAATCACCCTCGGTCGTAGGTAATCCGGGAACACTGCCCTGTCGATCCTGGCCAAAGCCACGTAGGTTTCCCATCGCACATTGTCGTCAGCGTTTCGGGTTCCGTGGTTGGAAGCAATCATGAAAAACGAGGCGAAATGAAGTAGGCGGAAGCGATCTGTTCGGCTCAACAGTGTAACCGCAACAACGACATGATCGATGTTCGTCGGATGCCACATCCGAGACCGAGTGTTTTCATGGTTTTTCCACAACCATCGCGGCGGAGGGCTGCGTCGACGTTCAATCCACCAGGCCCCGGAACACCTCGCGCGGTAATTCCCTGATCGTCCGTGGCGTCCAGTTCAAAAACGCCGCCGCGTAGCACATCGGCAACAATTAATTCGGCCGTAACGCACGTAGCAGCGTCTCTCTGAGACGCCTGGGAAATCACGTAGAGCCGTCTCTCTGACGACGCTGGGAAATCACGTAGCAGCGTCTCCTCGAAGACGCTGAAATTGCGAGTCTCAGAGAGACTCGCCCTACGTGGAGGTTCCGCCGATGTGCTTAAGAAGATGCTCTGCCCCCCCCTGCTTCTCTCTCATTCAGTAGGAAAACGGATTCACGACGTTCCACTTTCATGAATGCCGAAATCTTCGTATTGCGCGAGTTTGCGAACTCGGCACGCGTACGTGCAGGGCGGTCCAGCCGAATCAAGCTATCTTTGCCGGCCATCTCGCGTCTTTCGTTTTAATCGGCCAATAACTGGCGGTCCAATGTCGCCGCAGTTTCGGCATCCACAATCCAGACATCGCCAGTGCGGACACCTGTATCAAGCCATTCAAGCGAAGACGAGTACGCTTGAAAATAGAATCTGAGCACCGCCCTTGAGAGGGCGAGTCATATGCGAGGATTGCGCGACGCAGGTAGCGTGCACCTACCTCAAAGTATGCTGGACGATTGTTATATGTCTCAATTCTGGATAGCTTCTCATGACCCCCTCAAGTAACGACGTGTAGCGGTCGCGTCCGAATCCACTACGAGTCTGCTGATCCGCTTTATCCCAAGGTCTCAAGCGGATGCACCGCGCTCGACCACAACACTCATCCGATGTCCGTTGCAATTCAGAAAGATTCACTCCAGTAGGGAGCCCACTCACTCGGGAGGCCGACGGCGCACAAGCGTTGAAAGCCATTGCAGCACCCGCGGTTCGCCACTAAGAGCGCTTCAGCAAGTATTTGCGCGACGTACGCGCGAGCGATTCGCGAATCTACGAACATACTTGCCCGCTAACCAGTTGGGTCCACCCTCACGCAAATTCGACGGCAAAACACGCACTCTCTCACCGCGCACTCCACGCCATGCAATAGAGAGCTGAGAAAGCCTCTCTCACTCTCGCGCAAAGCTGCATCGACCAATGACAGACATCGACAGGACAGGAGTCATGGGCTTTCCGTGACTTCCGATCACAGTTCGGGCCTGACCCGCCAGCGGCCACGTCCTCGACATAGAAGACGGTGGGAGCCTCGCGCTTCTGGCAGCCGTCGTCGGTTCGACGCTCGAAAGAAGGGTGCCCGATTTGGCCAGGCGGGTTTTTAGGACCGAGTAGTAGTCGGGGACAGCTAAAACTAGGGTTGGCTTTTGTGAGCCGTTTTTGGCGGCTAAGCCACGGATGTGACGGCCAAAAACGCGGTGGCTAGGCGCCAAAACGGCCGCCCTCAAACTTTGATATTGACGGACCGCCACGAGCTGAATACGCGCTCTTTGCGATTTTAAGGGCGCCGTCGATTGCTGCCCTCATCCGTCGGCCCCCTACTCTCATCTCTCAAACCAGGCCAGTTGCTTCGCAAGCGGTGAATCTAAGCCCAACCAGCGCCGCGCGACCTCCTCCATCGCTTCCATCGGCACCAGCATCACGACGTTTTCACAAGACCAAATGCATGTAATTGCTGAGCACTGTATTGGTCAGGCAATCATATTGGTCAGGCAGTTCAACCGCAAAACGGATGCCAGGATCACCGCAGGTGAACTGCGAAATCCAGCCTCGAAGATGCCTCATAAGACTGACCCGAGCGCGGATCTCTTCTTCGCACAACACGCCCGGCGAACGCGGCGCTGAACAAGTGAAAAACCTGCAACCGAGTCGGGGTCGGGGTCCGGTCGGTAACTTCGCATCGTGCTTTCGCCGACAGCGATAGCGTCCAGATCGGTGGTGCGCTGATAAAGCTCGCACAACGGCACACGTCGCCGCCCCTTGGCCATAGGTGGGTGCCCCCAACCTTTTCACTTGCTGATGCCAAGGTGCAATCCGTGTTGAAAGTGTATCACGGAAGACATGAATCGGCTCTTTTGTGGCGATGATGGAACGATACGCCTTTGGCACTGCCGATCCCAGCGCATCGTAGGGGTTTTGGCTCCTTCGACTGACTCAATGTGCAAGCTGTCGTTTCGCAAGTGGAAACCGCAACCCACCACCTACGAGCAACACGATCCCCAGCAACGGAAGAATGATTTGCCCGGACCGGAAAGCTGTTGTCCAAGAACCGAATTCTGGAGGTTGGATGGACTGTAATTGAACCGTGGCAGTGGAACCTTTGGAATACTTTTTTAGAGAACCGCTTGAGCTTGTCGATGTTTGAAGTACTGGCGATTCAATGATATCTGGTCATCTACAGAACGATTCCTCCTTCGACCAAGTATTCATATTCCACTGCGATTGACTGTTTGGTCTGCATTCCCGAAGCCCTTCTTCAGCCGCACACTGCCGTTCCAACTTTGGATCCACACGGAGCGAGTAGTGGTACCTTCGGGATTCCCAGGATCGCCACCGACAGCACGAATTGCTAGGTAACCCGCCCAAAAGCCGGTAAAACAAAGCAATCCAACTAAAAACATTACCCCCGATGAAACTGAGGAATTTGAAGCTTCTGAATTCGACATCCTTGGACTCCGCTAGCAAAGCAATAAAATAAATACAAATCAGACGATTCAAGCATTCGGGAGTCAACTCCATCAAATGAAGGCCTGATCGGGCAATCAAACGGGACAGTCTCTTTGAATGAACATTCATCCAAAGAGATCTGAAGTTTGGATTTCTCTGGAGAACGCAACCGTCCGCGTGTCAAAAAGAAGGTTTGACCACTGGTAGTCCCCAGGATCAACAAAATCCATCCTAAGACATTCAAGTGCTCTTATTGGAAGAACTAACAATACCTTAATCTCTCGTACAAACTTTTGTTACTCGTGCCGGGATGCCTTTTATTCTTTTCAAACTTGGGGGCCGGACAATGCACTTTCACACTGCTCCCATCAAAATCAACCTCGCACTGTCCGTCTGATTCCAGACGTTTTTTCAAGCAGGGCGTTTCCGGGCAGTATTGACTGAAGCTGAAATCCTCGGAATAAATCGGTCGGCTTCCTCGATTCCAAAAAACTCGAGTTCACCGTTCTCATTTTGTTTCGCAGTCCGACCATCGATCTCTATTAGTGGGCCATCGGAACGCAACGTTTCTATCGGACGGCACATCCAATACCACTGAGACAAGCACCAGGACAGAAGCACTTTTCCGGGTGGGTGTGCCCTGTAGCTACTTTGAGCCAGGCTGGAGTTGGAACCGCCTTTTCCGTTGCTTCCAGGAAGACGGTTTTGGCTGGCCCCGAGGCTCGCTAAACGCGGGGAATTTGGCACTGTCATGACAGGATGTTCGTGGTCCTGCTGCACTCGCCTCATTCCCCACTTGAACGGGTTCAAAACAGAACCTCAATGACGTTTTATCTGTGGACAGTATAAGATTCGCGCCCGTTGCTGCGGCGGATTAGGGCAATGTGTGGGAAACCCGATGCCCATGCTCTTCCAATGACCTGCCGGTTCGCTGTCGACCGGCGTAGATGCCCCTCCAACGTGGCCGATAACGCAAAGCCTCCCGATGCACACCACGATGGCGCCACAGGCCCATGTGCAGGACCACCACAACTGCACGGTTTGTCGAACGACCCACGATGGATCCGTCGCCCAGGTTTCCCAACGCAAATGCGCCACGTTGTACTTGGTTTGTTTGACGGTGAAGTAGCCGGGCCCAAGGGCGCGCCTCAAACATGGGGCGGCCGACTACGCTTGTCCTGTTGCCAGATGTCGCGCCGTCGCGGCCGACATGCCATGTCATTGGCATTGCGTATGCGCCCGGACAGGTACAACTTGCCGTCGCGGAATGGCTGGGGTTCCCAGTCTCGCTGGCGTAGACTTTGTCTTGTCTGCCAGAGAAATTTGGCCCGTTCGCGGTTGACGCCATCGTCTCGCCGTTCTCCCGAGCTTTGACCGCCGTGAAGAACATGACGCCGTCACCTACGCAAACCCCGAGGGGCCGTCGTGGCATACTACTGGTGGTATTAAACGGTCCGCCAGAGGCGGCTGGCCCGTATTTGCATCCCAAGCCTTCGACCATCTGGCCCTGTCGTCGCCAGTGCTGGAGGGGCCCGCCGTTGGATCGTCCGAGGCGACCAGACGCGGAATCGACGGAATCGCTGCTGTTCAGCGGTCGTATTGGGGTGCCCCCGATCGCCAGCACATTCACGCCATCGCTTAATGAGTCCGCTTCAGTATCTAGATCGGAAATACTCGATAGCCTTAGCCCTCATGGCGCTTATCTCACGGGCGTCGGCGCCATTTCCTTCACCGACTGCCCGCGCGGGCGATTTCGACACCGTTCAGGTAGGCAATTGAAACCATCGTCGTACCCTGATCACAGAGGCCCCAGTTCTTGGCGCCTCCTGCACATCAACGTCCTGGAAGTCTTTGCGATGTACAGTGCGACGGTAAGTTTGTCCGCCATGGTCGAGGAATGGTCCTCGTTGTAAGCGATAGTCATGGGCTATCGTCCATCGCCGAAAGCCCGCCTTCCCGGTCCTTCCAAGTTTTTTCGCGTCGAAGTCCACCGTGTCAGTCGCCTTGCGGATCGGCTGCCCGCCAGGTATTGCCATTCGCGGCTCGGGCTTACGTCCCGCCTGCCCACCAAAGCCCCCGAGTCGTCGATCCGGTAGAAGATCCGCAGGCAACGACACCAAATCGGCATACAATCACGGGTGAGGCGCGGAGGCGATCACCCCGGAACGGCCGATGGCCGTCCCAGGTGAGGCGCCGGTTTCGCCGTCGAGGCAAATAGAGCGTGTTTGGGCTGGCCGGGCAGCCTTGGGGATAACGCAAGGCAAACATCCGCGTTCACGAACTACCTTGCCGTCTGCGCACAGCACGCTCGAACCGCGTCCAACACCTGATCGGCTATCTTGCGCCGCCAGCGCGTACGTCCAGTTTCTTGTTCGCGGCAGACAACGATCCCGCCAGCGTGAACGTAGTAGATGTCGTGTTCCGTGGCGCATACCGGATGTTTGCACTTGCCCCGTAATTGCGAACGCATAACTTCAGTTTGACGGCGGGTTTGAAGCCGCGTCGGTCGACGACAGTTGTTGTTTGGCCGGCCGCCGTATGCCGAGGCCATCGTGGGGCGTTTTCGCGGCGACGGTTGCCTTTACTTTTCCGTTGGTGCACGGCGACTTGGCTCTTTGCGGGTTCGACAGGCCTTCCCGCTACCGCCCGACCACCAATCCTCCCCCGCCATCTCCAATGGTCGGGTTCTACTTCGGTAGCGACGACGGATGTCTATATTTGTCCTGGGTAGCGGGGAAGCCGTCGAACCGCAAGACGCCAAGTCGCCGGCACAAACGGAAAGTAAAGGCAACCGTCGCCGGAAAACGGCCCCTACGATTGGCCCTCGCATCGGCGGCTCGGCCAACAACAACTTCGTCGAACGAACGCGGGCTTCAAACCGCCCGTTCAAAACTGAGTATGCGTTCGCAATTACGGGCAATTCAACATCCGGGTAATGCGCCACGGACACGACCATCTACTACGTCCACGCTTGGCGGAATTTCGTTGTCTGCCGCGAACAAGAGACTGGAGTACGCCGCTTGGCGGCGCAAAGATGCCCGATCAGGTGTGGACCGCGGTCGAGCCGTGCGTGCGCAGACGCAAAGGTGTTCGTGACGCGGATGTTTAGCCTGCGTTTTATCTCCAAGCTGCCCGGCGCAGCCCCAACACGCTCCTATTGCCTCGACGGCGAAACCGGCGGCCTCACTCTGGGAGCGGCCATGGCGTTGGGGGGGGGGGGGGTTGATCGTCTCCGCGCCTCACCCGTTATGCCGATGGTGTCGTTGCCCTGCGGAATCTTTCTACGGATCGACGACTCGGGGGGCTTGGTGGCAGGCGGGAAGAGAGAAAAAAAAAAAGACGTAATCCCGGAGCCGCCGAATGGCAATACCTGGCGGGCAGCGATCCGCAAGGCGACTGCCACGGTGGACTTCGACGCGAAAAACTGAAAGACGGGAGGCGGCTTCGCTATGACGATAGCCATGACTATCGCTACAACGAAGACCATCCTCGACATGGCGGACAACTACGTCGGCCTGTACATCCGCAAGACCTTCCAGGAACGTTGATGTGCAGGGCGGCCGGCAAGAACTGGGCCTCGTGAATCAGTACGAACGATGTTTCAACTTGCCTACCTGAACGGTGTCGAAATTCGCCCGCGCGGCAGTCGGTGAAGAAATGGCGCCGACGCCCGTGAAGATAAGCAGCCATGAGGCTAGGCTATCGAAGTATTTCCCGATCAAGACTGGAAGGGACTCCATTAAGCGAGGCGTGAATGTGCTGGCGATCGAGGCACAAATACGACGCTGACAGCAGCGATTTCAACGCTCGATCCGCGTCTGGTCGCCTCGACCGCTCCAACGGCGGGCCCCTCCAGCACTGCGACGACAAGCCAGTACTGGTCCGAAGGCTGGGATGCAATACGGGCAGCCCCTCTTGGCCGGATCCCGTTTAATATCACGCAGTAGTAATGCAACGACGGCCCCTACGGGGTGCGTAGGTGTGTACGCGTCATGTTTCTTCACGCGCGTCAAACTCGGGAGAACGGGCGAGACCGAAGGCCGTCAACCGCGAACGGGCCAAATTCTCTGGCAGACAGACAAAGTCTCGCCAGCGAGACTGGACCGGGCACAGCATTCCGCGACGGCAAGTTGTACCTGTCCGGCGCATACCGGAAGCAATACATGCATGTCGGCCCGCCGACGGCGCGAATCAATCTGGCGACAGGACAGCGTCAAGTCCGGCCGCCCCATGTTGAGGGCCCCCTTGGGCCCCGACTACTTCAACCGTCACAACAAGTACAAACGGTGGCGGCATTGCGTTGGAACCTGGCCGAGACCGGATTCCATCGTGGGGTCGTTCGAAACAAAACCGGTGCAGTGTGTGGGTCCTGCAACATGGCGTGGCCGCCTCGTGGTTGCATCGGAGGGCTTTGCGTTATCGCCACGTTGGAGGCCATCTACGCGTCCGACAGAACCGGCAAGGTCATTTGAAGCAGCATGGGCACGGGTCCACACATGCCCTAATCCCGCCGCAGCACAACGGCCGAATCTACTACCTGTCCACAGATAAACCGGCATGATGTTCTGTTTTGAACCCGTCAAGGGAATTGAGGCCGATCAGCAGGACCACGACATCCTGTCCCATGACAGGCCAATTCCCGCGTTTAAGCGAGCCTCGGGCAGCCAAACAGCGTCCTGAAAGCAACGGAAAGCCGGTCCAACTCCGCCTGGCTCAAAAGTACTACAGCACACCACCCGGAAAAGTGCCTCTGTCCTGGTGCTTGTCTCAGGTTGGTTTGGCATGTGCGTCCGAATAGAAACGGTCGTCCGCATGGCCCACTACTAGAGATCGAGGTCGGACTGCGAACAAATGAAAAGAACGGTGAAGCTCGAGTTTTTTGGAAACATCGAGGAAGCCGACGATTTTATTTTGTCCGACAGGATTTCCAAGCATTCAAGCTCAATACTGCCCGAACGCCCGAAAAAACGTCTGAATCAGACGACAGTGCGAGTCTGATTTTGATGGGCCAGCAGTGTGAAAGTTGCATTGTCGCCCAAGTTGAAAGAAAAGGCATCGCACCGAGTAACAAAGTTTGGTACGAGAGATCTAAGGTATTTTTAGTTCTTCCATAAGAGCCACTTGAATTGTCCCTTAGGATGGATTTTGTTGATCTGGGGCATACAGTGGTCAAACTCTTTTTTACACGGCGACGTGTTGCGTCTTCAGAGAAAATCCAAAAACTTCAGATCCTTTGATGAATGTTCATCAAAGAAAGAACTGTCCCGTTTGATTGCCCCGATGCAGGCCTTCATTTGATGAGGTTGATCACCCGAAGGCTTTGAAATCCGTCGATTTTGTATTTACTTTTATGCTTGCCTAGCGGAGTCCAAGGAATGTCGAATCAAGAAGCTTCAAAATCCTCAGTTTCATCGGTAATGTTTTTTAGTTGGATTGCTTGTTTTTCCGGCCTTTGGCGGGTACCTAGCAATTCGTGCTGTCGGTGCCGATCCTGGGAATCCACGAAGGTACCATTACTCGCTCCGTGGTGGATCCAAAGTGAACGCAGTGTGCGACTGAAAGAAGGGTTTCGGGAATGCATGACCAAACATCCATCGCATGGAATAAGAATACTTGGTCGAGGGAATCGTTTTCTTTATGACCAGATATCAATTTGTCGCCAAGTCTTCAAACATCGACAAGCTCAATGCGGTCTCTAAAAAGTTTTTTTTTAAATACCAAAAGTTCCACTGCCGACGGTTCCATTTACAGTCCATCACCAACCCTCAGAATTCGGTCTGGACCAACAGCCTTTCCGGTCCGGCAATCATCTTCCTGTTGCTGGGGATCGTGTTGCTCGTAGGTGGTGGGTTTTTGCCGGTTCCAGCTTGCGAAACGAACAGCTTGCCAATGAGTCAGGTCGAAGGAGCCAAACCCCTACGATGCGCTCGGGCAGTGCAAAGGCGTATCGTCCATCATCGCCACAAAGAGCCGATTCATGTCTTCCGTGCATACACTTTCAACACGGATTGACACCTGCATCAGCAAGTGCAAAGGTTTGGGCCACCCACCTATTGGCCAAGGGGCGGCGACCGTGCGCCGTTTTTGCGAGCTATTCAGCGCAACACCGATCTGGACGCTATCGTGGTTCGCGAAAAGCCACGATGCGAAGTTACCGGACCCGGACCCCGACCCCGACTCGTGCAAGGTTTTTTCACTTGGTTCAGCGGCCGCGTTTCCCGGCGTGTTTGTGCGAAGAAGATCCGCGCTCGGTCCGTCCTTATGAGCCATCTTCGAGGCTGGAATTTCGCAGTCCACCTGGGGATCCTGGCATCCGTTTTGCCGGTTGACTGCTGACCATATCGACTGCCTGACCAATACCAGTGCTCAGAATTACCATGCATTTGGTCTTGTGAAAACGTCGTGATGTGGTTGCCGGTGGAGCGATGAGGAGGTCGCGCGGCGCCTGGTTGAGGCTGAAAGACACCGCTGCGAAGCACTGGCCTGTTTTAGAGATGAAGAACGTAGGCCGCGACGGGATGAGGCAGCAATCGAAACGGCCCCTAAAATCCGCAGAGCGCGTAATTCAGCTCGTGTCCCGTCAATATCAAGTTTGAAAAGGTGAGCCGTTTGGCGCTAGCCACGGTTTTGGGGCGTCACATTCCGTGGCTAGCGCCAAAAGGCTCACAAAAGCCAACCCTAGTTTTAGCTGTCCCCGACTACTCACCGGCCATGAAACCCGCCTGGCCAAAATCGGGCACCCCTTCTTTCGTAGCGTCGAACCGACGACCGGTCTGCCAGAAGCGCGAAGGCTCCCACGTTTCATGAGATTCGCGGGCCAAGCCGAACTGTGGGATCGGAAGTCAAGGGGCGGGGGGGGGGGGGGGGGGGGGGGGGAGCGGGGGGGGGGCGGGGGGGGCGGGGGGGGGGGGGGGAGGGGGGGGGGGGGGAGGGGCGGAAAGCCCATCGGACTCCGGTTGGTTCAAGGCTTGACTTGGCGAAGGTAAGGCGGCATCTGCCTTGCATGAAAACACCGCTATCGTCGAGAGTAAATCGTTTTGCCGGTCGAATTGCGTGATGTGGACCAACTGGTAAGCGGGCAAGTATTTGGAGATTCGACGATTTGTCGGCGCGAAATGTTACTTGCCTGAAGAAGTCCGCGACCTGGCCCGACGGGGTTGCTCGCAATAGGCTTTCAAAGTTGTCCCGTCGCATACTGGTTCGAGCCCTTGAGTCCTGAATCAACGGACACCTGCGTGAAGTTACTTGTCCCGATGCCATGTTGTTGAGCGGAAGCGACCAGCCGCAAGCGCTGACGCGAAGTCGTGGCTTGGCTGGCGATCATGAGACTCGAGTTGGCTATCAATCGGATTATTTGGGTGAGCTACGATTCGGCATCCCGCATTGCCGAAGGGCAAGCGTCCGTCGCGGTTTGCTTGAATGGGCTTGATCAGGTTCCGCTACTGCGATGTTGGAATTTTGGATGCCGAAACTGCGGGACAATTGGCGCAGTTATTGGCCGATTTAAAACGAAACGGACGCGAGATGCCCCGGTCAAAGACTAGCTTGATCGCTATGCGACCCGCCCTGCAGTCGGCCGTGCCGAGCGCAACTCGGATACGAAAGATTTTCGCAATTCATGAAAAGATGAGCGTCGTGAATCCGTGTTTCCTACTGAATGAGAGAGAAGCAGGGGGGGACAGAGCCATCTTGTAAGCACATCGGCGGAAACCTCACGTAGGCGAGTCCTCTCTGCGACCTCGCAAATTTTCAGACGTTCAAGAGACGCTGCTACGTGATTTTCCCAGCGTTCAGGAGACGCTTGCCTACGTGAATTTCCCAGCGTCTCAGAGAGACGCTGGCTACGTGGTTACGCCGAAGAAACCAGAAATAAATTGTGCGATGTGCTTACGGCGGCGGCGTTTGAACTGACGCCAACCCGGACGATCAGGGAATCTACCGCAGCGAGGTGTTCCGGCCTGTGGTTTGAACGTCGACGCAGCCCTCCGCGCGATGGTGTTGGGAAACCATGAAAAACAACTCGTCTCGGATTGGCATCCGACGAACATCGATCATTCGTTGTGCGGTTACACTGTTTGATCCGAATTCAGATCCTTCCCGCCTACTTCATTTCGCTGCGTTTTTCATGATTGCTTCCCAACCACCGGAAACCCAACGCTGATCGACAATGTGGCGATGGAAACCTACGTGGCTTTTGGCCGAGGATCGACCAGGGAGTGTTCCCCGGATTACCTACGACGAGGGTTGATGGAGCTTGATGAGTCCTCGAAAAGAACATGAAGAAAATCAAGAACGCTTCCTCGGACGCTTGGTCGCGGCGTACGCCGAAGCAAAAGACCATCGATATCGAGAGCGTGGGCCTCTACGTCTCATTGTTTGTGTTTCGTCGTCAAGATTTGGACGAGCCTTTGAAGCAGACGAAGTCGTTTTACGTAACGCAACGCGGAGGCCATGCGAGTGAAGATCGAGATCGATTTGACCGTCGATCCGCCGCCGGAGCTGATCATCGAGGTTGAAATCACGGCATCGGCCGATCCGGAATTGAGTTGTTTGCGAAAGTCGAGTCCGCCGAAGTATGGCGACCACCGTGGTGATCGAATATGCGAGTGTTCAACTCCGCCGTGAGAGCTACAAACGAGGTCACGAGAGCGTGGTTTGCAGCCGGGTTTCCCAAATCCGCGGCACAGACGTCCGTTTCGTGATCGTTTTAACTCAGAGCGAAATCGCATTGGTGAAAGCCTTTCGCGAGTCAATCGAATAACGACGGTAGATGGGGGCTCGTTCGATGGACATGGTTTCGGGTTCGATAAGCTTGTCACACGAAAAAATGAAAATTATCCTAGCCTGCCCGATTTCAAAATTTGGGAATTCTGATTGGAGAAGCCTGGTTTCCCGCTATGCACGCACCAACATGAGTACCGCTTAGAAATTTTCGATCGTTGTCTGTCGAGGAATTACCTGGTCGGTGAGCTGGGAGTCCCGCGTCAAATACGAGTACGTCAACGGTCCGTGTTTATGCGATGGCGGGCGGCAAGAATATTCATCACCGAGAAATCGCTTCTCGCGTACTGGGTAATTCTGTAATCAGACCTGAAGGACTCCGCATGCGAGGCGCTACAACTCGGACGCGAAGGTTCGGGTGCAGACCCTCAGTCCGCGGACTTATTCTATTTAGCCTGACGTGATGGTGGTTTCGAGTCGAATTCGGATGATGAACACGTACCAGGATCGTCCTGTGGTGATCGTGGAAGTGATTTCCGGAGAGCACTCCGGCGAATCGGGATGAGGGTGAGAAGGCGGACCCACTATCTTTCCATCGCCTCGCTCGGCCTACATCCTGTTTGGAGCAATGCGCGGCAGCCGACCGTGTTTTTACGCCACGATCGCGGACAAGTTCAAGAAATCCGTTTTCACGCAGCCCTGATTCCGTTGATCACGATCGATGCGTTTGAACTTGCAGTTTCCCTTGGTGAGATCCTACGCAGCATCGAGTTTCGCCTCCTGAAGAGGATTCGACGCGAAAACCTTTCACGACATTTTCGACGGGACTCGTGAAACCGAAGATCGATCCCGTGGATCGGTAAACGACGAATGAGTTCGCGAAAGAAGGCGTGACTTCAAGAGAGGTCACGTGGAGGACTCGGGTGGGCGTGGTACAGATACATCGCTTCCGTAGGTCCACGTTCTTCGCGGGCATGTCGGGGAAATTCCACGCGGTCCATCATGATCGCAAATGTAGCGAAGCCGGGGTAACGCCTCGGGCAAGCGGGATGATGTCGGCCAAATTCGTGGTGCCTGTTTCATCGTTCCATGGCGGCCGGTGGATGGCGAGTTTCTCCCACGGTTCCGACATTCGAGGATACGCATCGATGTTAAACCTGCGATCGGCGCTGCGCGAAGAAAAACGTAACGTGAGGTCGCCGATTTTTTGGGAATGAGAAGTCCCCGTGCTGTCTCATTTCAACGGGCCCGGCGAGTCGCTCGTAGCCGTGGTCCAGTGATCCGATTCCCAACATTCCGGCGCGGTACTTCCCGGCCTTCTCGGACCACAGCAACCGCCACTTCTTCGCTTCGCAATCGTAGACGCCGTGCGGGTCTTATCGTTGTTTGTCCGATGCACCCGATCGGGTCCGAGCGTGTCATGACGGAGAAACCACGTACGTGGATGCGCGATCGCTTGGACAACGGCCAAAATGGCTTTGTTCTTAGTTCGACGTCGTTTCCGAGGGCACTGAGCCGCGCGTCCATCCTCCGCCGCCCCCATTGCTTGCGAGTCCTCGTCAAAGAACAAGTGCGATGCCAATCTCGTTTCGCAGCATCCCGTCTCCCCACGCCCATATCAAAGACAATGATGCTCTTCGAAACGGAGATCAAACACGGAAGGGTTCATAGAAGAAAACTCTTCCATCGGATGCGGCTAACGCCCGCGCCCGCGAACCGTCATGGTTAACCAAATTCGGCCTTCGTCGACGTAAAGGGCCTCACCGTGCCTGGTTCGTGATCGCGCGAATGTCCGCTTGGCCGCAACCCCGGCGTTAACGCCGACCGGGCTCCCAACACATCCGACGGATGAATTCGCGTCCAACTCGTGTTGCAAACAGAATCATCG
>Ga0163217_1011863_pt1 | contig 15068 bp, 11 predicted proteins | sample SynspAceP_FD_185933 | JGI IMG/M metagenome (GOLD analysis project Ga0163217, IMG submission 185933) | Saline lake microbial communities from Ace Lake in Antarctica - Synechococcus sp. Ace-P (PacBio error correction) | ecosystem: Environmental > Aquatic > Non-marine Saline and Alkaline > Saline ...
ATGAAATAAAAGGGAAAAAAGAGAGATTTTTCTCTGGTCTTTTTAGGGAACCGGAAAGTAATAAAAAACCAATGCCTTGATTCCGCCCCCAAGTTTTCATCATTTCTTGCTCCGTCCGAACCGAAAAAAAAGTGGATCAACTATAGATCACGGCCCAGCGGCCGTTCTAAGTCAAAACCAAGATTGCCTTCCAGTATAAAAATTCCACCGCTTAATCCAATGGGTGGGCAAAACCAAGAAAAACACCCACCTGACAGGAATTGGAAACATGTGCCGGCGCAACACACATATTCTTTCTTTGCAATAAAATACAGCGGATAACAGCGGCCCTCAGACGCAACAGAAAACACGCCAAGAACGAAAAAAAACTATCTGCTCCGACAGTGGACCATTGAAACATCATCGTCTTTTAAGAAAAGAAAAACATTTTTGTAATAAATAAGGCACTATCGAACTGGCCAATTAATCGGTATTTTCCCAGTAACAACTTAAAGAAAGTTGGAAACGTCAAAGAAACGTATCTGAACTCTCTTCGTATCGTGCCCACATATATCGTTTGGCAAGCACATTACTGAAGCGCAGCACAAAAATATTAAAAAAGAAAAATCTTTTCACGTTCCTATTAATCCAAATTTAGAAAGTGACATTGGTAAAGCATTAAGCCAAATGTAATCTTTCGTAAAAATTAAATTATGACTTAGACAAAGTGCGGTTATCATCTAAGCGAGTTTTCCATTCCCAACGCCCATTGTTGCTTTCGAATACCCACCTTAATGACAACTTAAATAAGAAAACCAAGTATTCCAAATAATTCATAATCCGTTCCACCCAACTGCTTTTCCCATACAATCCAGTAATAAGCCTTGAGCAAGAGACCATTTACTCCGTTTAATGGCACAACAGCCCAAAAAAAACATCATTACCGGAGTGGTTGAACCTTATAAGGTCAGTGTTCTCTCCTGTTTGAGTGTCTTGATAAGCATAAGGTGAAGCGAAGTAATTGCGGCCAGAGCGAAAACGCCAATCTAGTTTTCAACTTCAATCAACGCCATTTATGTCACGTTTTCCCCTTCTATAAACGGCCTTCCTCCAATGGGTTTATCAGAAGGGCCCAACGCTGTAAAAAGCTTTTTGCTCAAAACCATATCCTTTAACTGCAATCATGGATAGGAGCTTCACCAGTCCAGCGACAAGCCACCCCCACGGGGGCCCCCCAAAAGGGCCCCCCCCCCCCCCCCCAAGAAATTAGTGATAATTAACCTCCATCTCATATGAAGGTGATTTTCTCTTCTTTTTCAACCATTTATCAGCGTAAAACTGTTGAAGACTCTTCACCGTTAGACAGGACATAGTGCCACTTAAAAAAGTTGACTGACAAATCGGAAGTAACGTCGGGCCTTTTGACGTATTAAATCGAATGATTCTTGTTCAGACAGCTTATAAGTCACACCCAAATTTAGGCGATAAAATGCCCACTCATTTGACTATCTTCAAGCAATCACGCCGCCATTAAAAAGTCCAAAGCTATCATAGTAGCTCCCGATCATTCCATATTAGTAGAAAACGACACTTCATCCACTCGCTTTGCCTGATAAAAAAGTGTTCAGAGTCCAGCTCATCTAAACCGGTAACTCAATCGCTGAAATTAAAACCGTAGCTTATCGACGCCCTCCCACGTGCCTCTGAACTTCAAATATCTTGACGTGTCTCCAGCAAATGCAATCTCAATAAGACACATAGACATCCACGGAGGGGGTCGGAGTAATTAAATAAAAGCACCGTAAAAAGATCGTTTAAAATAGACTTCATGAAAATGCTCATTTAGTCAGATTTTGGTCGTAGTAATACTGTATTTTTACTTCAAATGACTGGATGAAACCCTGCTGACTATAACTTAGTTTAATATGCTCACGAATCAATTAAGCGCATTGGGGTTAATTCGTATCAATAGCCCCTAAAAACCCAAAGATCCTCTTCATATTCAAGATATGGGTCAATCTATCCTTCAAACATGCTGGCACCAATGTCCAAATCAAAAAAAACTCGTAGCCGTCTCTTTTGAAATGAACACATCTTCCCATCGTAGAGGCCATGCCCGTTCATGGACGCTATGTCGCCATCCAACATCTTCAATCAAAACCATTTTAACAATCACTTGTAGAGCTGACGCTCGATAAGCTCCAATCATTCAATTTAAGCCACTTCTGTCCATACAACCGAATAATCACCGGCGGGACCCAGAATAAGCTGAAATACTATCGCCCAGGTTTTCTAACGGGATCGAGTGATAATATTGACCACAGCAAAGAACGAATTAACACCAATAGCTTGGAAGCGTTTGGCCCTCGATTAATCTCTAACACGAGCCACGGTCTTCAATACTTAGCGGTAGGTTGTCCCATTCCACCCTCGCAACAACCAACCACTGTAAACCGAGCCGGCCATTAACCCAGAACCTGAATACGTAAAATTTATCCAGTTGCAGTTTCCATGATAAGAAGTCGACTTTTTGACTAGAGGAATGAATATGGAGCAACCGAAAAACCTGAGCAGCAGATACTGCAGAAAGATCATCAACATATGCATATTGATGCGCGAATGAATTCGCCATCTAACACAGAAAAGAGGAAAGAAAACATGCGACTCTTGGCTGAGCCATTTTAGATGGCGTTAAACCCACCACAGAATGCTGTTCAAGGGAAGCCGTCAATAACGAATCTTAAATCGCGAAACGCCTCCCATAGAGAAAAGACAAGCCATCTGCTTTCAGCCTCAAACATGTAACGCCAGAGAACAAGATTAAAAAAACAACAATAACCAGCGCATGCATCATGATTATAAACCTATAGCGAGGCTAGAATAGGATTCCCTATATGCGCCTTCTTCAGAAAAAACTGTAATCTTCCTCAAGAGCAGCCCTGCATCAAAGATTGAAAAATGCGCCTTACAAAACATCTACATAAAACTGGGTCGCCGTAAATTACCCGTTCACCATATAACTTTCTGTTTCAGCATATTAAATGCCATTGAGCGCAAAACCACCCAATGCCTATAAAGCGCCGGCCGATATTTCGAACGCGAAAACATAAAAGAATGTTAAATGGGTAAATGCGATCGTCCCTCAAATATAACGGGCATTTTTTTGCTGGCGAGCAAAAACCAGAAAGCGTGTGGGTATTGACCACACCGAATCACTTAAAATAAGTTTTCAGACATTTTAAACCAATAAAGCGAGCCGCCAACTCAAGAGAGAAATAACCGCAAAGCCGGCTCTTCAAACTCCGCGAATGTGTTTCATCCGCTCCCAGCGTATCGTACATAGCCTGACTTTTTCGCTCCTAACCGCCTTGATATTGGTTCAGCGCGCTAAAAGATGAGGGTGACTACCCACTCCGCGTAAATTGATCCAACTCATCGAGTGACGAAGCAATCAAGCAATGATTACTGGCTCAAAATGTTCCTTCACCACATAAAGCTGAGTTCGCTTTAATTCTCGAATGAATTTCTTCGACTCGTCCAGCAGTGGAGTTTTCACAGGTGATCAAATGGCGTAATTAGTGCCTCCCCGTTGTTCCACCATTTTCAAAGCGTCGAAAAAGGGTTGCACAGTGAATGCTCCGTCCAAATCAGGGAAAGTATGTACAAGATGGAATACGCCCCTGGCTTCGCCTTGGTAAGCAACGACCTGCAATTGCATTCAAGGTAAGATGTTGTTCTGGCATAATAAAAATGGGTTCTGTGATATAGTTTCTTTTACAGTAACAAAATAGCGTTTATACATACAGCCAAAAATGACAATAAATCTTATGCTAAAAAAAAACATGTCATTTTCCTAGTAAAGGACTCCAATTTTTTAAATCAGATCCTCTATTGGGGAACCCAATCCTTTTGTCCCGTAGGTTTTTTTATTTTCCCTTTAACCCCAGCGTGCTCACAATATATGATTCAAGCCAATTGAAACGGTTTGGGGGTTTATAAAAGGTTTTACTCTTGGGGGGAAAAGATTGTCTAAGTGTCCCAATTCTCGTGGCATGAGGAGCATGGGATCCGGTTCCTACCAGTGCCAAACTTGGTTTTTAGGAAATAAAAAAAAGGAAGTAATTTTGCGTCCCCCCTAAAAAAAAATGAAATTATTTGTTATAGCCATCATTTGGCAACTTCAAATCAACTGGCAAATCAATACCGGCCTGAGTTCTATTATTAATCTCGTACAGTTTATGCGAAAAATTTTGCAGGTGGGGGTGGGGGGTTTGAGTGTGCTTTAACAGTGGCTTCATGATATTGATAATTCATAAGCAATCTGCTTAATTTAATAACCTTCATGGCAAATAACAAAGTACCCTTTGTCACTGCTGAGTGCGTCAGGTGCGACTCTATTTTGCATTTCGATAAGTTCAGGTTTAGGTTGATTAGCCAACTTTTGAATTTTAAGGTCCTTCTGGAAGCCAAATATCGCGGCCAAAAATGGCATGAAAATATGCTGCTACGTAAGTCCGATGGCCTCACTGTTTTGGGAATATACCCCACGCACTCTGTCCATCAAATAACCTTCGCCACCATGAACTGATCTTCACTTGCCTGAGATCACCCGCGACGGGGACCTCAGGAAAATCCTTACGAATTCGAATCAAACCATCCAAATTCGCCACTTGCCCGCGGCATATTGTAAATCAAAAGGCAATAGTAAATCAGGTCATTAATACTGTTTAGGGCACTGCAACGTCGAATCCAAATCATGGATTCGACGATGACATATTCCTTGCCATTTCTGGCCTCGCAATGCACCGCTTAAGCGCACTATCGAAACAGAGGATGTATTCTGCGATAAACAAGTGTAAATCACTGGTGCTATCCTTTTTAAATATGTGTAAACGCTTACACATTTAACGGTTTTTCGATCAAAACTCATCAACCACACTTGGATAGCTAATGTACTTGTATCGCCAAGTTGATCAATGTTACATTGGCGGCAATTTTCCTCAGAATACGGCGCAATGATCCTTATCCCAAAGAAGCGCGTTTTCGGAAGCTTTACTTGCCCACTGAATCAAATCTTGGCGTGGCAATTGGACCAATCTCCTGACTGAACAAATTGCTTTAATGATTGGGGTCAACGCGTTCAATTCTGTCACGCCCGCCCCGAATTCTGCACTGACATCACTAAAATGCGCCTGTCCCTTTGATGTCATGAAGGGTATCCAACGAATGCTGAGCTTCTGCGACAGAAGGGTGAGCCACTAAGGCTCCGCTTCAATTCCAGCTGTACCCTAAACTGGTGACCGATAAACATTTAGCAACGATGCGACCCGTAATCCAATAATGACCATCAGCGTCTCTTGATGCACCATCCCAAGTAAAATACATACCATCAAAAAGTACTAAAGATGGTTTTGGTTCAAAACGCTCCATGATCACCGTATACCAGTACGAGCCTGGCCCAGGCCAGAGAATCCGTGATCACCAACCGACATCATACGCTGCACACCTTGTTCATTCCTTGTAAACACGCTCTTCTGCATCCACCAAGCGCAGGTTGCACACCAAACCAAAGGACCCAGTACAAGAACCCGGTTGATATCGCCCTTGCACAATAGTGGCGTTCCCATCATCAAGCCACGCGGTTTCCTGTTTGCCACCTGATGTTCTCACAACTGGAACAAGATTGCGTTTCCGATTCAGTATAATACCAAAGACCACGCTTCTGGGTTAATTGGCTCGCCGTGACCTGGCCCAGTACGTAAAGAATTACGCTTCTTGAAACGCCGTCGCTCAATCCCCTTTCGCCATCAAAAGCTCGGATTGCCTGTTGGTGCAGTATAAAGAATGGTCACAACCAAACTTATTCCACCAACTCGAACCAATTACGACCTGAATCACGGATAGGTTCGGCACACCTTCAAACAAAATGCTTTGGTCGGCACTTAGCTAAAGGACCATACACCATGTAACTGTGACCGGTAATCCAACCAACATCGGCCGCGCACTCAAGAAACACATCATCTGGTTTCAAAAATCCAAACACTAACTCATGAGTCAATGGCCGCATACGACCAAATAGCCACCAGTTAAGTAATGAAACCACGCCTTTTTGGTTTACCTGTTGACGCCAGAGGTATATAAAAATAACCCAAAAGAGGGTCTTCCGCGATCATTAGGTTCTGCTAACATTCTGTACTTTCGGTTTTAACAGCCGTCGCTCCAATCCAAATCAGCGACCGTCAAACCAAGTGGCACGTCTTTTTTTGGGTATAACGAATACAACAACTGACCGTTTCAAACAGAGGACACGCGTTTGTTTTTTCTTATGCCATATATCGACATTGTGTTTTAAGCGGAGAGAGAGAGACCCGCCGACGGACCCTTCATCCGCGGGTAATAAACCAACTTAACACCATCAGTTATCCAGTTGCGAATCGCAATAGCATGAGCAGAAAAGCACCAAAAAATAACGGAATGAATCGCACCAATTCGAGCACATGCAGCAATGGCGTAAACGGCTTGAGTATCATAGGCAGTAAATGGCGACTCTAATCGCCTTTTAACAACCCTGACGTTTTTAAAAGGTTGGCTAACGACCGGGACTTCATCGTGGTAAGGCACTTGATAAGTAATTCGCGACATTTATTCGCTGCTGCCTGCCTGTATCGCCTCACAGTAGATAGGCGACTTTGGTCTGCAGAGTGCTGAAAATGGCGATCGAATGCAATTATAAGCCACATTAAGCGTCACCATCTTCAAACGCATTAATGCTGTACATCGCCACGCTGAAAAGACGTGTTTTTTTACTGTTGGTATAGGGTTTAATAACCAATGCTAAACGTTGGGCCCTTCTTTCCCCCAAAACACGTCTGGGTTCAATCGATTTGCTTGAATAGCGTTTTCAAATTCTGCTGAACTCACATTGCATTTTTTTGCCGCCTATTGAGGTTGCGCTATATATATGATTCATAACCCGCTCCATTGGTTAAATTTGTTATCTGATGCTGAACTACAATAAACCTGCCAGACAGACCAATCTATTTCCACTTTAGTCTTATGAAAAAATACACGTACAACACTCGTCCAGCGCTTCACAAAAAATGGTAAGTTGATCTCTTTTTCTTATTGGGGCTCTGACACATCTTTCTCGTAAGAACCGGGGAGGCGGTCCATGCAAAAAAATCGTCGCCCTGTCCTTGAAATGCGCAATTGAGAAACGCTGACACGCTTCTCGAATAAAATTCCAACGTGTGTAACAGCCAATGACAATTTAACTCAACGTCTGGCAACATCCATCAGCCAAACGGAAAATTCAATATCCATTATTATTGATTCCAGCAATAGTCGGCTTTGGGGTGGCCAAATAAGGAGCAAGAAGTGATGTAATACAGACTCTGTTAATCGCTTTATCTCCGCCTCTGCCCACTTGTAGTCGCAATTGTAGCCCAATCAGACAAAAACTCACCGCCCGGTTTCAATGACTCGACGAAGCTGCGCTCCCAAAATTCCTTCAAGTCAAACCAATGTAAGCGTCATGAAGCCACACAAACCAACATCAAAAAGTAATTGATCAGGGTAGTGTGTTTTTTCCAGCAGGACACACTTGAATAATTAAAACCTTGGCGATGTGGTGTAGCACCGTAACCTGAGACTCCACTAATTATCTGAAAGCTTCTACTTGTTGCAAAATAAGTGCAGCAAGGTCAACTGAAGCTTGACCATGTAACCACAGGCACAATCCCACACGAACACCGGGTAGAAATTTACTTGCTGAATAGACCAATAATAAAGCTCTGCCGGTACATCGGTTCGAGTCAGAATAGTTTGTGAAGTGTCCATCAAAAGTACGCATAGAAGCCTCTTGAACTAAATGACATTAATAACCTGACAATCGCTCAATAAGGCTTCAATGCAATTCAATGCTGCCAACTCACTACACAATAATGAGATAACACTCCATGTTGGATCAAGCACTCGCGTGCTTCATCTATTCCCTTCACTTCTAAATGCGCATTCCTAGCGCATTAGCGGTGTCGATTCCACTTGATTACTCATCGATAAATAAATGCTCTGTGGCGCATAAACTTGTATAGCTAATGAATCACATGCTGGTAAAGTAGGCGTCATCGGGCTTAACAAAACCCACCAATAAATGGGAAGCATAATAACTGTGAAATTACCCGCAAGTCCCATTTCATCCATCGTCCTTGGCCAATGGGCAAGCAATTGTAATTGGATAAAATGGGCAGATAGATATTCCGGTTTTAAAACGGCAATCAACCAAGCCAAAGCCCCAAGAAAAACCAGCCCTTTTGCCACGCTTAAAGGACGCTTTAAATACCTCTTTATTCCACGCTTGCTGCCAAAAACCTCTTCAAGTAAATTTTTCAGCAAAGCAGGCAAACGAATTTTCCTGAATCAAATGCAGCAAACCGTTGGTGACTTTCAGCCAAATTTTCAACCCACTTCTGACTCTTCCACCTTGCGGTAATACAACATAGCATGCAAAATGCAGAGAATATTGCCTAAATCAACCAAGACATTCCCTAAATCAAACATCAAACACGGAATTTACGATCTTGTTCATGACTTACCTCACTTTATTCCGTCGCCAATTTGTTGCTCATGGTAAAGCACCATTGTGCAAAATTCCTTGTTAAACCAGCTGTAATTTACTTCACTTACATCGTAAGCTATTTTTTGCTCATACAAACGAAAGCCAACTCATAAGCAATAAACCGCCCATAAATGTGTACAAAAAAAAGAAAAGAAATATTTATAGTACGAAAGTAAAATCCATATATATCAATAGATATATTTTTTGGCACGATAACGCTATAGGCTATAGGTACTACCCCACTAACGGAAGAAAAAAATAATATGAATATTGGGATGTTACTAAAACTATTCTTCCCAGCGCTAACCGCTGCGGCAATAGCCATCTCTGCAACCGGCGCATCCAGCCGCCGATAATCGCAAGCTATATCTTAGCAACTGCAATCAACAGGAGGCCACTTACTACCCTGTCGGTGTTGCCATTGCAACCTTGAGCAAAGTAAAGCTATGAGCCAAAATCCCGGGCTGTCAGTCGTCTGCCAATTAGTTCAGCTTGGTTTCTGGTGAGAACAATCAAACTTCTACGAGGAAGAATCAAGCGCAAATCGCTATTTTACAAGGTCTTTTACGGTGCTTGGGGCTTGGACGGTGAAAGGTCCATTTATAAAGTTAGGCAAACAAACAGAGTTGCGCTCTGTTTCTATGCTTTGGGCAGAACGTGAACATTTTGTTCGTTAAAATTGATTTAGCAAAAAGACAGGGAACGGTAGCTGATTTAAAAGCCTTTGAAGCAGTCAATAATAAGTTTTCCATCGGTAAGAAATAATCAGGAAGCAAAGGGTTCTGGTCGTCAACAGCTTAAAGGCTTAAATATGACCCCTGGATAAATTCAACCTTGCTTACAATGGGTTACGGCGCCAGCTGCAGATGGCTATGCAAAACGGCAACATTGAAGGGATGAATACACCAGCAGGTGTGCCAGCAGAATAGTTGCAGGATGCAGGAGTGTTCTCGTCTTTAAATGCTTCAATGGGTGAACAAAGTCCAAGTATTGATTTCACCGATGAGCAAATCAAGAGAGAAGCGAGACGGTATATACGGATTTGTGGGACGCGGATAGTGTCATCCCTGCGCAAATACATACAACAGGCCAAACAAAGACATTAAACACAGTCGCTCAACCTAATTTCTTAAGCAAACAAACGCTAATTGGCTGGAAGAAGATGTGTAGCCAACCTGACCAATCTCTGATTATGAAAACCTTGCCTTGACTTAAGTGCAATTCAATAAGGCTACATCAGATATGTCTATTGAAAAAGCCTCGCAGGTCTTGCCTGTCCACTGCATCCAGTGCGGCACGCTACGTACGCTGTGAAACGCGGCATAGCATCTCCTGCGGATGCAGCCTAATCGGCATCCAGAGTAATCTTGTTTAATATCATAGTTCTTAGTGCGGGTCCCGTAACTTGGTCGTACGGCGCACTTGGCTGCGCGCGCGCGAGAGCGCGCGAGCGCAAAGGTAGTGTACATAGACTGCTTCATCGCGCATCACGCCGCGCTCTCAAGATAATTGAATTCTTGAAGAGTTTCGAAACAAAAAACACCGTTTCTGGACCTTTGGGTAAACCGTTTGTTATTATTTACCTCTTATCGATTTTCTTAGCGGTTGCTCTATTTACATGCAACAACCCATAAGCAACCTTAATCCAGACTATGGATTTTCAGCCTTCCATTGCTGGTTTTTGGTACTTAGGTGTATGGTGCGTTACTTATTCCTGCTAATCCTAAATGGCGAGAATCAGGTAAAATAAGGCCATAATGGCTGATGGGCCGGATAGCGCCATTTGTGTTCGCCTTAATAGGCATGGTGCCTTATTACAAAATTATATGTGTTCTGTTGAAAACCTCTCTATGACCGATGTAGAGTGTAACTTGCCAATTAATATTGCGCGAATCTGGGCGTTGTGTCCAGTGTGACCGTCTCTTCTTGTCACATTGAAGTTGATTCGCCGAACAAGGCCGTATAGTTTAATTCCCTTTAGCTTATTGCATGACATGACGCAATTACCTAACGTGGTGCTATGGGGGAAGGTTGGCTGGGAGGTAATGTAGTGCCGTTTCCGCGGTCCTCAGTCCTTTGAAAGCCTTGTTGTATCGTAACGCATTTGTTTAGTACCGGCTGGTACGGTAGTGTTGTTGGTATCATACTCTTCCCGGAATCTCATGGAGCTTTGTCTTCATGGTTTAAATATTTGGTCTCGGTGCATTTATTAGTTAAATTCAGGGGCGCTGGTGATTTTATTAGTCTGACCTGTCTCGCATCTCTTGCTAAGCAAGAATATTGCGGCTGGCTTTGTCGCTGTACATGGGTTCTGGTTTGCATGGGGTATCCGTCTCTGGCTCCTCCGTTGCTCAATTACAGAACCACTGTGCGTCATTTACCATGTCCTTGATGCGAAAAGCCGATCCCCGCTCGGCTTATGCTGCTCGAGTGTAGAAGCCGCTGCCATCTTACTGGGTGGGAATAATGCCTCCTGTGATGGGAGCGTGGCGCTTTCATTATGGCCTCTATACATACAAGTATCGTAACGTCACTATTATCAGTGTCAGCCGCCATCCCTGCGTTGCTTAACTTCCTCTCAGTCTGGTTTTTTTGTTCGCGTAGAAGCCAAACGCAGTAAGGTTTATTGCCACAGAAAGTGGATGATGGCGTTAATATCGTCAACAGGATATATTTAGTAAATGAGTCGCTGGCACCGCGCGTTAGCGATATTGTTCCCCTTGTGGCGGTTTTAGTCACCGCTCGGTCCTGCTGGTTCAAGGTTTTACACCAACCGTACGGTCCCGGCTGGGATCAGTTCTGGCTGTTATCGCGGCCTCTGTTTATCTAAGCAAGCACAGAAGGCCGTGCGGGCCTGTACTTCGACTCCATGGCGAAGGCGCAAAAAACCATGTCGACTACAGAGCCGTTTACTCGTTCGGCATTGGTTTGGTCCGTCAACGTCATAAGTACACGGGGTGGGTAATACCTTTTCCTCTCTTGATCACCAAATGGGCTGGCGGCAGTCTTTTACTCACATATTCTAATCGCTCGTCCGCGATTGCGTCTTTGATTTTAGGAATGGGCTTTTGCCCGTTCACCGGCGTCTTACACGTACTGGGAAAACCCTGTCTGCCCCCCTGCCTCTGTTTCACTGATCGCGGAAGGATCAACTGTTGACAATGGATGGCTTCTGGAGCTTGCCCGATTGCCGCTAACGCCTAATCTTCCATGCTGGTTGATCCTTCTGCTTAATGCTTTCTCCTAGCCAAGGAATGCCAATGGAAACAAGCTGAGGCTTTGTTAGCGCAAGTTTCCGCAGACATTTCAAAAGCATGTTAATGGATCAGGGCGTTGGGCACACAAAGTGTGGCTATGATCTTAAGTAACAGCTCCAATGATTATCTTTTGGGCTCCTCAAGACAGTAACGGTGAAACGCCCCCCGTCCTGTTTTAACTCGCCTTTTGCAGCCTGCTTGCCATCCGCTAAACACCTCCTATTTAACGGGGCCTAAACAGCATGGAACTGGCAAAAAGGGCTTTAAACATCATTCCGCTTTATGATGGCCATACACCGTTAATTGCGTGAATACAGCAACCCCTAATTAAAGCACCTACTTTCTTCGGAAATCTTTGGGATGGTACGCGCTTGTTTGCAGCTATGGAAGGTTAACTTAGAAGATAAATTGTCTATCTATTCCACAATCACTGCCTGATTGCAGCCGCTATGAATGTTGTGGGCCAAACCCTAGATCTTTTGGATTCAGTGCATAGGCCCTCAGCTTTGCTTCTTAGAACTCTTCCGTTATCGGGAACAAGTCTTATAAAAAGACATGTAAGTTAGGCACAAGCGCTCTTATTGTGGATATAAAAAAAGGCATCTCTTCAACAAGAAAAGGTGCAGCTTTTTATGTTAGCTTTAAAAAAACTAATGTCTACCCGTTACTCTTAATGTTTGCCTCTACAGTCAAGACTGTTCTGTTTGGGCACGCTTTTGTGGTCTCATCAATCTTGATGTCCTTTTTCACTCGCCATCATACTTACCCCAGTTATTCAACATTAGTATTGTATTCTGCTCGCTTACTCCTCGGAAAGACTCGATGTTTGTGGGGTAATATCGTTGAGCATTGAGGATTAACAGGAACGAACCAGTCTTGTAGCGTGCAAGATTCCATAGTGCACGATGCGCTCCGGTGGCGTTGTCGTACCTAGGCCTGTTACTCTGATTAACGACAGGATCGCCCGAGCGTTGGATCCACGCTTTAAACTTGCTGTCCTTTCTTCATAATATCTTACTCAAATGAAAGGAAATCGTGAACTATAATGGCCCTGTATATTATTCAAGACAGAAGGCACACGGTATTTGCCCTGCGTATTTGTGTGGTCGAGCTACGCGAGTCACCGAACACATCCCCGTTGGCCAATCACACTTCTGTCCCCTGAAGGCTCGCCAAAAATCAACGCCGTATGAGGCGCCGGAATGCCCGGTAATCGGATGCAGACGATTTCGCATTAAAATGACGAGGCTGATTCGATATTGTTTTATCGAGTCGAGTGTCCAACGTAATAAGGGCAAGGTGGTTAACTGTTGCCATCCAGAATCAGTAAAAACAGACCATGAGCCGAATGTAAAAAAGCACTGTACGTTTTCCCTTGTAACTGTAAATTTCCAGCCAACGCCTCTAGTTTTGGTTTCCCTACTTTTACACCATCAATAACTTGCCGCTTTTTTAAAATTGACGACTTAAAGGCGTCGTTGGCTACGAGATCTTTGCGAAAAATTTACTCCCTTTGGATACGTCATGAATCATTTAAAAAAATTCGTATCCGATAAGCACCTTTTTTGGCGGAAAGGTAGAAGTTGTCTCGAGTGATCTGCTGTGTAATAGCGTTATGTTTTGTAGTGATAGCTTAATATTTTTCCTTCCGTAGCTAAACCACCATTACCGTGGTCGGAACATATGATCACACTTTTACTGATATCAATTGATACGGGGTGAAGCTTCAAAATTAAACTGCCCTTACGTCAATCCAACTTAAAGGAAAACTTATCCTTGGGCATCAGGGCTCAAGCCACCAAAGTATTCTGATCTTTGGCTTACAAGTACCGCGTACTAAAAGACTCTCTGTAACCCTAACTCGCAAAAAATACCCGCTAAAAGTTATCGCCAGATTTAATGACATATTCTTTGAAAGGGATAGGCGCTATGGACTTTCTCAACGTGTTGTAGAGGATCAGTCGTAACCAAAACTGAGTCGTTAATTGTTTATTTTCATCCGTTATTCGATTTGGGTTTATTTTTTTATTTACGGCTGCTTTCGCCTTTTACTCTTAGTCGCTTTTATTTTTAAGGCGCTAGGTAATGTGTAGTCTATGAGCTTGGATTTTCGTGTGGATGTGAGAATTAAGAGCGGGGTTGGTTAGTGAGAGAGGAACAGCCAAAGACAGAAATATAGACACGGGCGCAAAGTTTGGAGAAGAATGGAGTAGGTCATAGCATTGCTGCCCGCGAGCAGTCGCCGGACCCGGAACCATGAGAGGAACGGCCCGCTGACCGCGAAGAGGGCGCTGTAATATAACTGGCATAAATAAAAAACTCATTGAAAACAAAAAAGTGGATCACAGACGAAACTTTAGGACCTATGGCGCTGGAGAGAGATAGGCATTTTGCTCGATGCTATATACTATTGAGATCTTCGATACTCACTCTACTAAAACAGGACCCACTTTGAACATATGGATAGGGAGTACTTTAGTGTCCTTGGCCTGGAAGACTGTGATCGGAGTGGGCAAGAAAAAAATTCAACGCGATGAGGTCCAGTTGTAAGACGATGGTAGATCCGGCTTGTTATTCGACATCTGTATGTATCTCTCTCTCTATATCAGAGGGGACGAAGAAACTGGCAGGTTGATAGTGCCTTAAATTTCATCGGGCAATAGAGGCATGAGGATATCGGGTGATTTTTTTGTATCGTAATAGAAAGTACTGTATAACCGTCGCCTTGTAAGCTTGCCTAAAACGCTCTTCGGTTTTGATTGTAACAAAGCATAGTGACGCTCAAAGACACAGGCAATGTCGTTTCGCCATGCCCTAAACTAGAGACAAAATAATTGGAACGGCTTACGCACAACTGGCTGACGTACTTTTTTTGTATAAAAGCTTCGTCTTTATCTTTATACGTTGAATTATGCAAGCATTATGGCCAGACAGTTCACGGCCTCTATCCTTTTACGTACAGAGCTCATGCGACGGCGCAATGACCAATATTGTGGCTGACTGCGAGCGCCTTGCGCTGATGACCAATGCAGCTAGTGTCATCAAGACACATCGAGCGCGAGATAATACCTGATGACAGTCCGAAACTGTGGTCAGAAGGGAGATTAGTCACCATGGCTATTAGCTAGTGATAATAAGGACATTGCGGTAGTGCCGTCAGTGATAGGTCACGACACCCGTTCATTTAAGCGCGATTTGTTAGGGTTGTTTTTACT
>Ga0163217_1067950_pt1 | contig 15066 bp, 23 predicted proteins | sample SynspAceP_FD_185933 | JGI IMG/M metagenome (GOLD analysis project Ga0163217, IMG submission 185933) | Saline lake microbial communities from Ace Lake in Antarctica - Synechococcus sp. Ace-P (PacBio error correction) | ecosystem: Environmental > Aquatic > Non-marine Saline and Alkaline > Saline ...
CCCGGAAGAGAGATTCGCGCGGCCGCCGGATGCCAATCAGCATGGACGTTGAGATGCTGCGAAATCAAACTTGAATCAAGCACCAAAGCTGACACCCAGGTGGCCAGGCATGTTTTTTCCCAAGAGGCCTGCCGTAGAGCTTCTGGAATCAGGTTTCCGCTCCAGCAAACAACCCCAACCATGGCCGTGATAAAATGAAAAGGCAGCAGGAATCAACCGCCAAACCGGGTAATACAGTTTCGAAAATCCGCCGGCCCCCCAGGGGCTTTGGAACAGATTTTTGACCCCCAAAAGTGGACAATAGGCAACCCACATGATCCAGCTTTCACCGTGGCGAGATTGAATGACACCCAATCAAGCCAAAACAAATGGCCAATCCAGTAAAGCGGCCAATAAGCGCAAGACTGAGCGCAAATGCTGAGCCATCCTAAAAAATTTGAGAAAGAAAAAAGTTCCACCGGACGAAGAACTGATAAGGTGGGGAAGTGGGGTCGCCTTCTTACAAGCGACGATGATGGTTCAAGACCTGTGTAGGGAAATATGGTGGAGAAGCTGAGCTTCCCCCACCCTGCGGCGCAATCCAAGTTCAAGAATGATTGACTGAATACCGTTACGTAGGAAAGAAGATCAAATGACCGCCACTGATGGCCTACTGCTTGGCTTCTACTATTGGCTCCACTGAATCATTGAAGCACCGGGCTAACACAATCCCGGAACTTGCGGCATCAGGACGATCCCTGGGTCGCAATCACAGAGGTGTAGCCCTTGGTTTCAGCCACAAACTGAATTCCAGGGAAAGCGGCGGGATTGCCGTGCCGCTGCTGTTCTCTGGAAGGATCTTGAACTGCCCGCTGTTCAGCTTCGCCGATCTCACCCGTTCGGAGGTGTGGATGGTTAGGATACTCTCAATTTCAACCCTGGGAAGCATCGAAGGTGATGCCCAATCATGGTCTCCGGCGGACACTTCGTCGAGATCGTCGTAGGTGCCGGCTTTTTCCGAACGGCATTCTTCCCAGAGGTAAAACATGTTGTAAGGCCGACTCCGCAGGGTCGCCGCCACCTACGCGTCGTCACCGTAGGCGGCTTGGAAATCTTCGACGAACTTCTGGAGGCTGGGGTGTCCAGGCCATGGAAGTAATTCCAGGCGGCCGTAAGGTGCCCCAGTCTGTGAAATTCGGCCCGATCTGACGAATTTCTTCCTCAGCGATCGAGAACGACATGATCTTGTACTCCTCAGATCAATGCCCGCACCTGGAACGCTTGAAAGGAGGGCAACGTTGGAATCACCGTTCAAGGTTGTTTGATGATATGCCGCCCTTCAGGGAAGACTTCCTGATCTAGGCGATGATGGGAGCAACCTCCGTGTTGCGAGGGAATATATATCTTCACCAACAACTCAGCCAACCAAGAGCTTTCATCTGCTCTTTGATGATCGTGTGGGCTGTTTCTTTGGGTAGAACGTGTTCGGAAACCCACCAGGTAGAGCCTTCTCTGCCGAGGACTGCGCCGTAGGTGTCCCATCAGCCACTGCACCGCAGGCCAGCCTGCTGGTTTCGGGAACTGGCTCGGTGTAGAAAATATTTTCGAACATTCCTGACCCTGCATGATTGAATGGGGTAAGATGAGCATTGGTTTTCGGCCTCATACACCGGCAACATCGCCTTACGGCTTGCCGAGTCCAACCACCAAAAAGACAACGGTTGACGCCGTCGGAACTTCGATCAGTGTCTGGGATTTCTCGGCGAGTGGGCCATGTCTGAAAGCACAATCTTCGATGACCCGGAACGCATCTTGTAATTCTATCTTGCGACCTTGCGGAACCACCGCTCATTGATTTCTTTAAATGGCCACTCCTCAACTTCCTGAGGTGGTTCAAAGAAAATTGCCATCGTTCCAATCAGGGAGTGGGAATTCCAACCTTGATTTCACCATCTAAAAGTCTGTGTCGTTTCCGTCCGCCACAACAGGCAGAGAGTGAAACTCCGAGAACAGTTGCGGCAAATCCCTGCGAAGAGTTTGTCCGTTGGGAAATGGAAACCATTGGGGCTTGTTTTAAAATGATGGAGAACGCCGCAATGCTGTCGGCTGAGTGAACCTAGGGAAGCATGCCTTTTAGGGGCGGTGTTAGTCAAACACCATATCAGCAGGGGCGAACAGGGCGCGCTCAAGGCAGAGATCCCGCTTCCAGCACTTGTTTGGCATGATCAGGGGATGGATTTCGTAAGTGGCGCCCACAGAAAGGCCTCGACCTTGCCCTCAAGCCCCTCGCCACTGCGCAAAGTTGGGAGCCATCCAGGGTGCGACCGCCCACGTCAATGGCGCTTCGGTGTCGCGTTGCATCACCTCCAGGTTGGCGGCCAACCATGGAGGCAAGATCGATTTTTTTGATGCACCAACAGGTCGGAGCGGTAATGCCAGGAACCGCCCTTGCGCGGGATTTTGTCTGCCAGCGGCCTCATCGATCACCATAGAATGCAGAGATCCACCAGTTCGGGGCTGAAGCTGGCCGCCAGATTGTCGCGTCTCGTCTCATACCAGCACCAGATCCAGATCGGAAAATTGCTGGTTCGAGTCTTCGCCGCCGCCCGGTTGATCGAGCCAGTCCTTTCCCGATGGCGGTGTGGGGGCAGCCAGCCGGTTTCCACCCCCCGGATCCGCCTCGGCTCACAGTGCACCAGCGCGGGTGAGGTAACTGGGGCATTCCTCCTGGGGTAAGATGTCGTTGGTTGACCACTGGCCGCTGCAAGCCGCGTGCCGCAGGCCAGCCGCAGAAGCCTTCGACGCAGAGCTGTTTTGCCGGAGCCCACCGGCCCGGGCCACGCCGACACGCAAATTTGCTCATGGAGGAGTCTTCACGGTTGACGGGGTTTCTAGGTGGTTGGTGCGGGGTCCCGTCCAAGCGGCTGCAAGATTCTGAACTGCGAATTCCGGGGTCTGGCAACCTTGCCCGACAGATGACCGTTCAAGAAGCTGCGGAACAGCCTTGAGTAGAGCTCCGTCGTGGCGGCTGGGCCATCCCTAATCCAACGCCCCCGCCCCCCAGAAGGCTGCGCGATCAACGCCTGATCAGCTCGCCGCCCGGCCGCGCCATGGCAGGCGGCCCCAGGGCGAGCTGAAGGCGCTGGCCCCGGGTGGGTCCGAGTGGGAATCCAGGCGCACCGTCCGCGCTCAAACACTGGTTGCCACTCCAGCTGTAGAGGTAGGCCTCCCAGCAACTCCAGCTTGGCCAGCTCCAACACCAGGCCAAGCCCAACCCAGGCCGCCGGCCAGGCGGAGCCCGTGGGGCGGGTGAGCTTGGGTAGCGGCCAGCCGCAGTCAGCGACCAACTGCCAGCAAGCGACCGTCCCATCTGGCGCTGCTGGGCCCCGCAGCTCCGGCGCTTCGCGGCAGGGCCAGCAGCCAGCTCATCGGATCGAATGAGCTCCGCTGTGGCGCTCGCCCGCTGACAGCCGATCTGCTCACGCTCCCCGTCGCGCCCATTCGACGCAAGGCCACCTTGCAACGGGCCCAGGGCCGCCGCAATCGATCGCGATCGCCCCCGGTCGAGGCTCGGCCTCCAATCCAGCTGCCGCCAGATCCCAGCGCTGGTGATCCGTTGGGGCCTTGGCACAGCACCTCCAGGCCCTCGGAATAGCTGAACGCCCCCACCGGCAAGGACCGGGCTGAACCAGCCTGCGCAGCTGCAGGCCGCCGGGCGCCAGCTCGTGGAATGGGAATGGGAATGGGAATGGCTGGTTGCGCTGGCAAGGCGGCCGGAAATTCGGGCTGATAACGGTGCGGGATCCCTCGACGACCAGGCCCCGCTGGTTGCAGCAGCTCTTCGAGCACCGAGTCCTGAAAGCCAGTCCGCAGCTGCCTCCCTGCAGCTCCATCGCCACGTGACGGTTTTGCCCAGGTGGAATAGGCCGGCCTGCAGAGGGCAGCGATCGGGGCTGCGCAACCCGGCATGCAGCGGGCTTCCGGGGCCGCCTCCACGATCCAACCAGGGCCGAGGCCCGTGGCTCCGGCCAGATTTCGCCGGGCTCCAGCGCGCCGCCGCGGGGCACTGCAGGAGAAGGTCGCGGCCGCAGGCACTGGGGCGGTGGCCGCGACGGCTGCTGCGCTGTCAGCCGCTGAGCGGTCAGCCGCAGGGGCTCGCTGTAATGGGGAAAGGGCTGGCCAGGGCTTACCCCGCGCACAAGGCCCAGCCGTCGTATCAACACGATCGGACGACTGCAGACCTCGCTCACGGGCCGGGTTCGCTGAACAGACGGAAGCTGCTCCAGCCGGGCTGAGCATCACTCTAAGCCGCGCTCTGGCCGGCCATGGTGCCCGTTGCTACTGGCGTCGCGACCGAAACTGGCGCTGGACGATCGCCCCGATGAACCGCCCCTTCCCCCACGGCTTCTGGCCACCACCAACACCAAGGCCTCGCCCCCCTGGCGCGTTCGTTCGCCTGTTGCGCTCGAGCCAGCGCGAAGCGAACGGTCCCGTACCAGCCATCAGGGCGGAACAACCCGCACCACTGAAGATTCAGGAAGGCCCTTTGCCCTCAGCGACGGCCCGCTGCGAACTGCCCCTGCGCACACCGCCGGCCGGCGGTGGGGGCGATGAGCTGTCGATCCAGGCGGAGCCTGGCCGCCCGGCAGCCGCGCCCTGATCACCAGCGGGCGGCCCAGAAGGTCTATGCTCTGTCGGTTGCCGTTCGCGCTGCGCCCCGAGGGTCGTCTGAACGCGGCCAGGAGCTGCGCTTTGCGCTGCAGCCGGGCGCGGTATCTTGGAGTGGCTGCCCCAGGAACTGGTGATGTTTGCCGGCGGACTGTTCGAGCAGTCGTGCCCGGGTGGAGCTGGCCGCGGGCGCCAGCCTGGCTGGGGGCTGAAGTGGTGCGGCTGGGTCCGCAGCGCCGACGACGAAACCCTCGGCAGCGGGTGCTGGCGCTCGTTGCTGGAGGTGCCGCCGTGAGGCGCGCTGGAGTGTGGCCGACCGAATCGAGCTGGGCGGGCGCGAACAGCCTGATGGGCGGGCCATTGGCCTCGGCGGCCCCCGTGTTCGGCAGTTTGGTCTGGGCCGCGCCGGCGCCGGTCCCGAAGCGTGCTGGACGCTCTGCCGCGGCCGACCGAGCCCCGGCTCGACGGGAGTATGGTTCTGCGCCGCTCGATCAGGGCCTGTGGCCCGCTACCGGGCCTTCCAGCCAGGCGGCCCGCTTCTGGTCACAAGGATCTGGGCCCGATTCGGCCGAGCGCGGCCTGCCGGCACCGGGTCTGCCCCGTGGTGTGGCCATTCCAGGAGGCGCCATGGCTTGAAATGGCTCAGGCGGTCATCTTTCAGCCGGTTCTGATGACCCTTGAACGCTGCTCTTGGGTGCAACCGCGATGGCGATCTTCCCCTGGAACTGGCGCTGCTCAAGCGCCGTGATGGCCTCGGGAACCTCTGTGAGGCACAGCGCGAATCGATAACGGCACGATCTTGCCCGTTTTTTTTTTGACTCGAGCAGATCGCCAGGGTCTGCAATCAGGCCCGGATTGGGGTTCGAGGCCAACACGCCGACCCGGCGACGGCTGTCGGGAGATCCAGGGACCCTGCCAGAGCTCACCTGGAAAAAGCGTGCCGCGAGCCACGCGACCAGCCACGTAAGTGCCGTCAGGAGTAAGTGCAGGCAGAACTTTGTGCGGGGGGCCATAGGCCGCTGTAAATCGAGGATCAGGTCTAACGGTGGTTGCCGGCGCTGAATCTCGCGCCGGCCAAATCGATTACGTGGTCAAGCGCCGATGGAGCGCACCATGGCCATCTTGTGGGCCGCTGCAGGCGCCGGTGGGACCTCAAGCCCCGAAGGCCTTGGCCGATCTGACGGCGAACGATGCCCACCCACCGGCGCCCCAAGAATCAACCGTGCTGTCCGCTGAAGCTGGCCCTGGTCGCGCAAGGCCCTGCAGGGCGCCAAACCGGAGCAGGCCCAACGGTGCCGGCGGCCCTCGAAAGAGATCGTGGCGGGCCTTGAGCGTCAGGGCGTCTTCGGTGGCACGGGCGTAACTCGGCAAAGGTGCCAAGCCCCGCACACCAGAGATCACCGAATCACCGCGTCGCCGACCTGAAATCGGCCGACCCCCTTGGCCAATGGCCTCGACGGTTTCCGGCGACATCACAGCCGAGTGTTCGGAAACTTCGGTCGGCGCAGGCCCCCGAAAAACAGCCGAATCACCAAGAAACGGCTTGCCACGCTCAGATGCCATCGCCGGCATTGACGGAGGTTGCGCGAACCCTGATCAGCGATCTTGTCCACCGGAATGGCGGGCTTCTCAAAACCGTCTTGAGCGAGAGAACGTCTGCGGAAGCCGTAGACGTCTTGGGATGGGCCCGCATGGTGCGTGGCCGGGCCCGGATTCGACATACGCTGCTCACTTACAACCGTAAGCGAAAGCTACCGCCGTAAGGTTTGGTGCCTTTACTGGATCGGATTGGCAGCGGGGAACCTGGCTGAAGCGAACCCTTCGGATGCCGATCGCCCGACGTCCCCTCAGTAGGGAGGCGGGTGCCTGGCGGCTGCCGCTGGAGATCGCCGATCAGGGGGGCTCGCTGGCCCTCTCGATGCGCAAGCTCGCCGAGGCGTGGGGTCAAGGCGATGTCGCTCTCCAACCACGTGGCCAACCGGGACGCGGATCAATCGACGGCCTCGTGAGATCGTGGTCATGCGAGATCGCCCTGCCGGTATGATCGGCGCCGACTGAAAGGCCGCGATGGCGGCCAAACGGGCGCTCATCGGCCCATCGGGGCCCCTGCTCACGCCACCCCTGGGCGCCGCCCTGGCGATTCTCTCGCGGCTGAACACGCGGGGCCGGCCAGCTCCCGCTCCATCGAGCCACCCTCGGATGCCTGTGGCGGCGGGTTTCTCCCTGGAGCAGGCCGATCACGGCTGAACGCCGTCGGACAGCCACATTTACGGCTTCACCCTGCAGGAGATCAAATTTTTCCGATTCGAGGCTCAGGACTACGCCGCGATGGCCTCCTCTTTCCTGCCCCAAGCTTCCCGTCGATCGTTTTCCCCCACTGAAGCCGCTGAGCCCGCCAGGTGATCGGAGTGCCCTACGAGGGGGGGGGGGGGGGGGGGCGGGCCTTTCAAGTGCCTTCAGCTTCGGACTTGAGTTCATCCTTGATGGCTGGAGCGCTCCCTTGGCCCAGCAAGCGCCGGCCGAATCTCAGGCCTGATGCTTTGTTGTGAAACGACTGGCTGCTGAGGCAGCGCCGCATCACCCAAGCCCACGTCACCAGCACCGCTGGTCAAGCGGATGCAGAGGCGGATCATCGCCACGGGCCGTGGCGGCTGATCCTCCGCCGAGACCGGCCACATAACCGCTCAGCTCAGCAGTTGCCCTAGAGAAACACCGAGAGGGCACTGCCCAGCTTCTGGGTCATCACCATCCAGTGCGGTGAACAGCCCGGCGGGGCGCTCCGGAATCGGCATCGATCGCATCGGGCAGAACGACCAGGGCAGCAGGTAGGCGGTGGCGGCCCCAGGCCCGAGCAGCAGCACCAACCAGCACCAGCAAACGCGAAACCTGAGGCTGTTTGCCACCAGGAGCCAACGGGGCCGCGGTGGCCATCCGAGCGCCACCAGCAGCATGGCCAGCCACACCCATGGCGATCCAGAGTCCACCGCCCCAGCGCAGGCCACCAGCCGTCCTACGTCCGCGCGGCCAACCGGCTCCCACAACTCCAGGCCGGCCATGGCACTCAATGGAAAGGAATCACAGCATCCAGGGCTCAAGGACTGGGGCAGATGCATCAGCTCAGAGAGATAAAGCAACGGACACCGCTGCATCAGATTGCAGCGCTCCCAGAGCAAGGCAGATACAACCCCACCACGCGCAGGAAAGCGGCATTGCGCCGGATGCGCCCCAACTGGGCCTGTGATCGGCTCGGTCCGCCCCCGAGGCCGGCGCAGACCCGGGCCGCGCGGGGGCCAGGCCCCAGGCCGAGAGCAGGGTTTGCCCCACCCACCGCGACCGCTCCGCGGCCGCCCCCATCGCCGGTAGCCCGGGCGCCGTAGCCCACCAGCAGGGCGCCAAGCAGCAGGCCCACCAGGCTGGCTGAGATCGAGCGCGTGAAGCGGGCCGCGTTGAGGCGGGTGCGCAGCTTGGTGTCTTCGGTGAGCTCGGTGGCAAGGGCGCAATAGGGGCAGGTTCCAACGCCGGTGGTAGGCGGCCATGAACACCACCGAACTAAGCATAACGAACACACCGAAACGCAGCAGTTCACCACCCGGCGGGAACCACCAACATCAAGCGCCAATGCTCAACCCGAGCGGCAGCGCAACTCCAGATCATCCAGGGAACGCGCGGGCCGAGGCGCGATCGGGTGCGACGCTGAGCCAAGCCCATCAGCTGATCGTGATGGCATCCAGAGCCGGCCCACCATCAGCACTAGGCCCGCCAGCCAGGGCGGCAGCCCGGGCGATCTGGGTTAATAGAAACAAATACAAGAGCCGATCAGCCGCCGCATGCCCATGCCGGTGCCGGCATCCACCGATGCGTAGGCGACCACCGTGCGTGACGCAGGGCCGACGGCAAGGCCAGCAGATTCCATCGGCTCGGCATGGCGGTGCAGCGGCTCAGACTCTGAGCATGTTGGTCTGCCCCCGGTGCCCGGGAAGCGGGCTGGGCCAAGGCGGCAAGGAAATTCGGTGCTTGTGATGGACTAAAGTCCGCCCTAAGCTAAAAAATCATCGCAAAGTCATGCCGGCATGGAACCAGCCTGCCCCACAGCTGGGGCCTCTGGCGCCCCACCCCCGCAGCGCCTACCAGGCCGGTTGCGCAACCAAAGGGCCACTGAGCCAACCCACGCCCTTGCTGGAGCAGAGGCTGAAAGAGCTTGCAGCCTGGGACGTAAACTCCTCGGGCTTACCTGCTCGACAGCCATGTGCTGTCTTCTGGGTGGTGTTCCGATCCTGAAACGGCTCTCTCAACGCCGTGTCAGGGCTGCTGCGTGGATCCCACCAGCCAGATCCTGGGAGTGCTGCCTCTGTCTTGGAACTGACCTCAAGCACCACCGCGGCAAGCTGCCCGAACTGGAAGGCTCCATCGCTGACCTGCAGGGCCTGCTGCTAGGCTCGATGGCTCGGGGGCCTGCCGATCACAGCGGCCCACGGGCTGAGGGCAGGGGCCTACCCCAGCCTCATAACAATCAGGATGCCCTTGATCGCGTCCTCGCTGCCCAGGCAAACGGGATCGCTTGGTGCTGCTATCTCCGCCGATCCACAGCTCTCCACTTTCCCCTGCAGACCCCTCTGGTGAACGTCGCCTTGCTCCAGATCCAGGCCGTTGGATGAGGAACGAAATCCTCCAGAGTGTCTTACGAAGTTTGAAAAGTTCGCAACCTGACTCCCAAGAGAGACCCATTGATGTGGAGTGGCGAAACTCCCCACCGTCTCTTTCCGTAGCCAATTGGCCCTCTCAACCAGTCAACCGTCTGAACGTTCCTGCTGAATCCTGCCCGGACGCCCTGCCACTGCCAGAGTGTCGCTGGTCCGTTTTTCCACCCATGCATCTCACTCCCCAGGAGAAAGAACAAGCTCCATCGTCACGGCTGCCCTGCTGGCGGAGCCCGCCGCTTGCCTGCGGGGCCTGCGCCTCAACTACCCAGAAGCGGTGGCGCTGGCCTGAGCTCAAGGTGCTGGGAGGGGGCGCGGGATCGGCCAAATCCGTGGCTGAGCTGATGAGTGAGGGCACCACCCTGGCCTGCCGCCGCGACAGGTGATGGAGGGGATCCCTGAGCTGAATCACGAAGGTGCAGATGGAAGCCACCTGTGCCCTGACGGCACCAAGCTGGTCACCCTGCACGACCGATCCGTTTGAACACCCCCGCCCCCGATGACCCCCCTGATTCCCCGGCGAGCTGTTCAGCGAGCCCGGCAGCCACACCCTCAAACGCAGGCCGCCGGTCACCACCTGGCGGGTGGCCAACCGCGGTGACCGCCGTGGCAGGTGGGCTCCCTCTTCCACTTCCAATGAGGCCAACAGCCGCCTGCAGTTCGATCGGGAGGCCGCCCGCCGGCCAGCGGCTGGACATCCCCGCCGGCAACACGATCCGGTTTGAAACCGGGGGACGATGGGGGGGGGGAGGTGCATCTGGTGCCCCTTGGCGCCCGGCGCCATGTGCTACGGCTTCAAACGGCCTGGTGAACGTCCCGCTTCGAAACTGAATTCTGCTCGCCCAACCCTTTCACCACTGACCTCATTCCGCACCACACCATTTCCCCAACAGACCCATGCCCTAATCGGATGGATCGGCGGGCCTAACGCGAAACCTATTGGGCCCCACAACCGGGCCGACCGGCTTCGGCTGGCCGATACCGACGATCCTGAGGTGGAGAAGGAATTTTCACCACCTATGGCGAGGAGGTGAGTTCGGCGGCGGCAAGGTGATCCGCGACGGGCAGGGCCAGGCACAGACCACCCGCGCCGCTGTGCGCCGTCCCGAACACGGTGATCACCAACGCCCTGACTCGATTGGGTGGGGGGTTGGTCAAGGCCGACAGCGCCTGCGCGACGGCCGCATCTGCCGCGGATCGGCAAGGCGGGCATCCCGACATCAAACCGATGGCGTCACGATCGTCATTGGGCCGCGGCACCGAGGCGATCGCTGGCGAGGGTCAACATCCTCACCGCCGGAGCCCTCGACACCCACCATCCACTTCATCTGCCCGCAGCAGATCGAAAGCCGCCCTGCTTTCCGGGTCACCACCCTGCTGGGCGGGCGGCACCGGCCCGGCCACCGGCAGCAAAACGCCACCACCTGCACCCCCGGCGCTTCCAACATGGGCCGCATGGCTGCAAGGCGGGCCCCGAAGTCCTGCCGGTGACCTGGCTTTCTTCGGCAGAGGGCAACGCCAGCACCCGCCGAACCCTTCGAAGAGCAGATTCCGAGCCGGCCGCCTGCCACCCTCAAACTCCACGAAGACTGGGCACCACCTCCCCGCCGCCATCGGACTGCTGTTTAACAGTGGCCGACAAGTTCGATATTCAGGTCTGCATCGCACTCCGACAACCCTCAACGAAGCGGGCTTGTTGAAGACACGATCCGGCAATCGGCGGTCGCACCATCCACACCTTCACCCGAGGGGGCCGGCGGCGCCCACGCCCCCGATCAATCATCCGGTCCTGCGCCGAGGCAACCGTGCTGCCCAGCTCCCACCAACCCCCACGCGCCCCTACACCCGCAATCACGCTCGAGAACACCTCGACAATGCTTGATGGTGTGCCACCACCTGGATCCTTTCAATCCCCGAGACGTGGCCTTCGCTGAATCACGCATCCCGTGAAACGATGCAGCTGAAAGACATCCGTCCCCCGACCTCGGCGCCTTTCAGCATCATCGCCAGCGATTCCGCAGGCCATGGGCCGGGTGGGTGAAGTGATCAACCCGCACCTTCCAGAACGGCCCAAAGAATGACGGTGCAGCGGGGCATCTCCCCGGAGATGCCGCCAATCCCCGCGGCGCCCGCAACGAACAATCACCGCCTCAAGCGCTATATCGCCAAGTCACGACCTCAATCCAGCGATTGTTCACGGAATCGATAGCCAAGTGGGGTTCGTGGAAGTGGCCAAACTGGCCGATCTTGTGCTGGAACCGGGCTCTTCGGGCGTCAAGCCAGAGCTTGGTGATTCAAGGGGGCTCGATGTCTGGGCGCAAGTGGGTGATGCCAATGCCTCGATTTCCCACCCCGGGCCCCGTGCTCATGGCCGGCCGAATGTTTGCCGCCTACGGGGCAGCACTCGCCCCCAGCTGCTCACAGCTTCTTGAGCCAGGCCGCCCCTCGACGACGACCTGCCGCGCAAAACCTGGGCCTGAAGCGGCCCTGCTGCCCGGTGGGTGCTAATCTGGCGCGATATGCTGGCAAGGCAGACATGCGCAACAACAGCGCCCGCCCAAGGTGAGGTGGACCGCAGACGCTACAGGTGTTCGGCGACGGCGAATTGCTCACCTGCGAAACCAGCCGATGTGCTGCCGATGGCCCCAGCGCTACTGTCCTGCTCTGAGGTCCAGGCAGGTGGGGCTATTCGTAGCAACGGCACGGCTATTGGCGCGTTTAGGAAGAGATTGATGAAATAGCCGCATAATGGCGTTGCTCAGCAGCATAAAAACCTGCTTTTTCCATCCCTATCTGTAACGCCGCTCTACTCATTTATGGCCCACTCGTTTGCCTCAGCTTCCGCCAGGCCCCCAGCCTCACCGCCACCCTGATCGGCCGCCAAGAAAGCCAAGGCCTCAGCTTTGCTGACCTGGAAGCGGCCATGGGTCTCGATGAGGTCTGGATTGCCTCGTTGTTCTATGGCCAGGCCGCAGCTTCAGCGCGGAGGCCGAACAACTGCCTGGCCTGCTGGATCTCTCACGGAGATTGCCGAGCCCTGCAAGGCTACCCCACCAAAGCTGCCTGGATCCCGGTGCTGCCCACCGATCCCTTGATCTATCGCTTCTACGAGACTCATGCAGGTGTACGGCTTGCCGTCTCAAAGATGTGATTTCAAAGATGTAAATTCGCGATGGCATCATGAGCGCCATCGACTTCAACTCCTCAAATGTGGAAAAAATCGAAGACCCCGCCGGCGCTCGCGTCCAAGGTCAAAGCCATGTGTGGCAAGTTCCTGCCTACAAGAAGTGGTTAAATCGCCCGCCAAAGGTGATCAGACCCGGTTCTTTTCGCCAATAAAAAACCCAGCCAGAGGCTTGGGTTCGGCCACTCAACGAAGAGTAGCCACCTTTATCGAGAGAGTGCTGGATCAAGCGAGCACCAAGCTCGGGCAAAGCAATTCCACAAGCTCCAGCCGTTCATCAATGCTTCAGCGGCAATCACATTGCTGTGGGTGAAACGGTGCGTGGCTGTAGAAGAGCATGCCGATGAACACCATGCCGCCCACAATGTTGCCCAGAGTGACGGGAAGATAATTCCAGAAGACGATCTGGGTAAGCCCACGCCAGAACCACAGCAAAGGGCCGGTGGTGTGCAGAACATATTCACCACAATGTGCCTCCATACCAGGGCTTGGAAGGCGGTGATCGGTAGCCGCAGGCCAGGATCTTGCCTGGAACGCTCTTGCTTCACCAGCGCCAGGGTGAACCCCAAGACAAACCAACCTAGTTGGCAATCACGCCCACGAAAGAAAGGGCAAGAAAAAAGCCAAGAAGGCGGCCCAGGATCTTGATTACTGGTAACACATTGGCCTTGTTCAGGCCGATGATTTTTGTTGGCGACCTCCACGCCAGTCACCTGGAGCCTGTGGCAGGTCTGCCGGTGCCACCACTGGTTGAGGCTGATGGCAAAGAGAATGCCGTACCAGTGCCGGTGCCTAAGGAAATTACCGATCACCCCAGATCCAGTGCGGAAAGGTTTTGCTCCCCAGGTGGTCCGGCCTGCCAGAACGCGCCATCGGCAGCAGGGCATAAAGTTTCGCCAAGTCCCAAACTCCATACAACGAACAGCACGAATGCTGGCGAATCCGGAAACGGGAAGATGAACGAAGCCGATATCCAGGGACTGCCCGTTCTGAGACCAGTGATCGTGAGGGCCAGGCACAACGCCAGGCGGGCGGATCCGGAATAAAACCCGCGCAACAACGATTCCTTAATACTGACGCTGGATTTCTTGCCGCCGGCGGCCAATCATGGCCGCGGACGAGTTCATTCGGTAAGAACGTAATCCATTGGAGGAAGGTAAGCCTGGAAAAGGGTGTGGACAGAAGCGCGTAATCAGATTTGAATCAGCGCCTGGGATTCGAGCCTGACGTTTCGCAAAAGAGAAGACATCAGCCGCAATTCGATTCAATCAAACCTGCTGAATGGATCAAGCCGTTTCCGTGAAGGCTGCGTTTCAGGGTATCTGCGCCCAGGCGCTGACCAATTGAGGAGCGCGACATCGGGTCAGAAGCTTGCTTGGAAGGGATGGGAAGCCATAAAATCAAATCTAAAAATAGTTGGACGAGATTCGCTGAGAACAGCGGCAGCGGACTCTGAGCGTGACCCAAGATGCCAAAGCAAGCAATCATTCAAACGGCTGAATCGTGCGGCCAAAGCAACGACGCATACAAAAGCTTGCGGGTCCAATGCCTAGAAGACACAGCCCAAGCTTTCACGCGTGGAAAGTCAAATGTGCGGGCGTCAGGAGCCGATTGGCCCCATAACAAAGTTTGCACCCGCAGATTAATTGACCCAAAAAGAAAATGAAGCAGCCAAGGTGACTCATTCACTCAATTATTAGAACAGGGGCGAGTTCCTCCTGCCTGTAGCTCGGTGTTACAAACCACCCGATCCCGGCTCGGTAGCCGCCCCATGTGGTCATCTGCTCAACGCAGCGGGGCGCTTAAAGGCAGGCAGAGGAAGCAAATCCAAAGCAGGCACGCGCGCCGTCTGTGCGGGGCGCTGCAGCAGGGGCTCAGCACCCATATCGGCAAAGGCCTCAGGTGAGGCGATGCTGGCCAGCACCAACGGCAGCACAAACGGGGCGGTCTGAAAGGGTCTTTTCAAGCAGCGCAGCGCCCTGCATCGTGAATCCGGCGCGCCTGTAGGGGCCGTGGCAGGCAGGTGGCGCCGCAGAACGGGCCGAGGTGGGCCAGATAGCGCCCGGCCAGGGAGCTCGAAGCTCGGGTGATCCAGCTAGCAGTGGGCATGCAGCGCGGGCCCGTCGTCGCACCAGCGGATGGCTCGCTGGCCGTCCACCAGGAGCGGGAGTGGCAACCCTTCCTGGCCGCAGGGCCTGCGCCAGAGGGGCCAGGCCCCCAGGAAGGGCAAGCGGATCACCTGGGCCGCTGCTACGCCAGGGGCGGCCTAGCGCCGCACATCTGCCTGCAGCCCGTGAATGCCAAGGCCATCATACCCGCAAGCAGTCAGTGGCAATCAGGCTCAGGGGCTTGGCCCTCAGCGGCCTGGCGGGCGGGTTTCGGGAACGGGCAAGGCCGCTGCCGTCAGAGCCCTGGAGCAGCACCGGCGAGCGACGCAGGCTTTGTAAGCTCGCGCGCAGGCCTCCAGCTCGGTGCCGGGATCAGCCACACTGCGGCCGTGCAGCCACCAGGAACAGAGGGGATGGCCCGGCAAAGGCC
>Ga0163217_1078464_pt1 | contig 15066 bp, 12 predicted proteins | sample SynspAceP_FD_185933 | JGI IMG/M metagenome (GOLD analysis project Ga0163217, IMG submission 185933) | Saline lake microbial communities from Ace Lake in Antarctica - Synechococcus sp. Ace-P (PacBio error correction) | ecosystem: Environmental > Aquatic > Non-marine Saline and Alkaline > Saline ...
TTAGATTTTCTTTAAATCCTTACTAATTCTTTTAGTATTTCATAAACCCTTTTAAGGGTCTACAATTGCTTATGGTGGTTTGAGAGGAAATTTTTTTTTACAACTCGTCTGGAAGATCAATACTTCGGACAAAAAGGAGCTTCAAAGGAACAAATGGCGCCGGCCATTCGGATCATTCAAAGTGGCGGATTTGCACAACCTCAGTGAAGGTCCTGATTTCAGGGAATTCTGCGATCGAAAATTGATGGGATAAAAACTTCCATGGTCATGTGGAGATACACCGATTGGCCTCTGACTGGGAAGGCAATGCCCACGGAGGTGATCCAGCCTACAATTCTGTAGTTCTCCATGTGGTTTTGGGAAAATGATCAGCGGTGGTCATCGTAATTGTGATGGTACTCCAAGCCTACTACTAGAATTAAAGGGAAAGATTTTCTTGAAATTTTGGAAGAAATTATGAGCGAAGTTGGACTATAAAGACTGGACTTGCCCTGTGCGCATGGGGTGAAAGATGTCCGCCAGGATGTTTCGATTTTCATACTTGAATAAGCCTGGAGCGATGCAGGAAAAATCGGAATTAATTCTCAGATCTTGGACCAAAACCAAAAAGGGGATTGGGAAGAAACGTGGCTTATACGTTGCTTTTTACCGCTTTTGGGTTTAAGACAAATTCCCGAACCCATGCTTGAGCTTGCCCCGAGCGGATTCCATATAAAATTAACCCCTCCAAAACATCGCAATTCAACGCCACGGTGCTGGAAGCAATTCCTGTTTTTGGACAGGCTTGGCTTATTGCCAGAGCAGTCAAGATGAACTTAAACCTTCCAATTTTTGATGTCGAGAATATGAATTTTATCAGAAAAAGTACAGCTGGAAAGAATTTCTTATGAAACGGCGAACAGTGGTTGGACCTTTATATTGCCCGTCCCACTAATTTTCCGAGTCCTTAGAATTGGCCAACTCGTGGGTATTTCTAGCTTCTTCAAGCAACCAAGCTTGTTTTGCAAGCCGTGATAGATATGAATTTTTTCAAGCTTCAGGAAATCTACTTCAATAAGTCCCGGAGACTATTGGAAGCATCATGTATAAGCTTTGGCACAGCCAAAGTGAGACCAATTCGTTCTTGCCAGGGTGTTCCAGCACAAGTGGTGCAGCTTTTGATTATCAATTTGTGATCCCACTTTGGTTTGGCCTATGGAGATTTTTCAAGTCAAGCACAAGACTGGCAGGAAGCGCTGTTTTGACTTAATCAAGAGCCTTCTCCGGAAGATCTAATTTTATCATCCGGAATTTTGAGTCCACCGGTGGAATTGCTGAAAATGGGCTTTGATTCTCAAGGATGGATCGGGCAGTTTAAGAATTAACTGCCAACGCCAAAAAAATCCTGCAATGGTAAAATTGCCCAAAGCCTGCATCAAAGTCGATTCCAAGACTTTATTGGCCTAAGCCCCAGTAAAAGCCGAGTATTTTGCCCCGCTCAGGAATCAACTAATATTATGGAAAAACCCAGTAATCATCCTTCGGAGCTAAGGATTTGCACCATCCTGCATTAGAGATCTTTAATAGTAAAATGTGTGGTGTATGGGTTTTTGGAGGAAGATGAGAAAACTTCACGGGACAGAGATCAACCAACAGTTTACAGTAAATTGGGGAAGTACTGAGGGATGACGGTTTTTCCTTAAGTTGATTGGTCAGAAAGCAGAGGCATTTGTAGCAAGTGGATGATACAAGTTAATCGTAAATTCTTGGTGGAAATGCTTCAAGAGGCCGTAAGGGTTTCAGCCTGTAAATGCGATTCACCCAGACAGGCCTATTATTTCAAACGAGAAGCTGTAATGCATGGAAACTTTAATCAAATGCTAAGGTTAATGTTGGGATGCTGCTACCAATGGTAGTCATTGTATCTTACACTCCTGGATGCCATTATTGATCATCATGCTACTCTTGAAGATTTTGTTCCAGGTTGGGTGCAGGATTATCATTAATCGGAGGTTGACTATTGATGAGGGAGCTTTTATCGGTTAAGTGGTGTATAATCCATTATTTTCCTGGGGTTACGATCGGGAAAAAAATGCCCGAGTAGGAAGCTGGATCTGTGGGTGATTTCTACAGTGAGGTAATGGGGAGACAGTATTTTGGAAACCTAGCGGCCAAGGTGAAATAAAAAATTAGAATAACGATTTTCCGAATGACTAAATTAAGCGTTGAGCTAGATTTAATGCGAAAAGTAAAGCTGATATCCAGTATATGACATCCTAAATTCACAAAACACCTGCCGAAACAGGGCCTTGAGTTATGGAAAACAAAGACTATCAAATTCTACTCTATTATTGCTATGCTAAATGATAACCCGGAAGCAATATCGGGAAAGAACATCACTTTTCTGTGTAGAAAATAAGCATGGCGAGGCGGATTATCATTTCTGATGAAGGCTTAATGGAACAGTCTCAGGCACTAATTGGAGGATTGTTGAAAAATACATGGATTATAATCCAGCCGACACTCGATTTGGCGAGACAGAATTAAAATTGAAGGTTTCGAGATATGCGCATGCTTTCCACCCAAAATTCAATGATGCGGTAATAAGCCGAAATTGGTGCATTCAGCTCTTCTCATTTGGATCCCTAATGTGGAAAAACAGGAAAGCATGCTTGAGCTGAGGAATTCAAGAAGTTGAAAGATCAGGAAAGATGTTGTGATTCCTGGATGTGCGCTCAAATTATGAGCATGACTTGGACTTTTCAGAAATGCCAATACAACTCGGATATTGATAATTTCAAGAAGACTTTCCCGGAGAGTAAGTCCCTTGAGATCTCTCAAAAATAAAAAAGTAATAACTCTATTGTAGCTGGTGGTATCAAAATGCGAAAAAGCTTCTGCTGATTTCTATTAGAGCAAGGTGTTGAAGACGTGTATCATTGCAATGGCGGGATATCAAATACGGTAATGGAAGCAAGGAGGGAAAGAATTTGAAGGCAAGTGCTATGTTTGATAACCGAATCGCAAGTGGAAGTAAATACGGTGAATCCAAGTTGTGATTTCCACTTGTTTATGTCTGCGCACGCATTCGCAGATGGTCAATTGCTCCAATTCAACTTGGTAATGCTCACGTGGCGACTGCGAGAATTGTGGATGGAAAATGGGAAGGAGCGTGCCTCAGAAGCTGCAAGGAGAGTCCAGAAAGGCGGCTTACGATTGGCCTCCTGGAATATTACATCAGAAAACTCCATGGATTACAATCCTTACAATGCGCTCATCGTAAAAAAGATAAACGTAGAAATTTTTATCAGTAGCTCGTGCATAAAATTATCCTGAAACAGACTAATCCTTAATTCGGACCGGTCTGTTTATCATTTTGCTTGAAGCCAGAACATCTGGCTCAAACTGTTTTTTACGGTAGCGATTCCAATCGATTTGCCTTTAGTTTCTTAGACTTTTTATTCCCTATTGAATTTAGGACCGCCAAGCGAGAACGTTTGTGACTCACACTGGCTTGTAAGGCAAAAGCGAGTTACTGTCCATGAGTACATGGAATGGGAACAGATAATATAGAAAATTCTGATGACTGACTGATGCTTTGGGTGACATATAAGATTTGTCAACCATCGACAAGAGAAAGAAAATAAAAAAAATGCCTTCAAGTCATTCCCGTTTAGGGTACTTCTGGAGCTTTGGCAGGCTGACATCCTCCCGGTTGGTTCTTCAACTGATGCGCTTCGAAGAAAAGCGATTGCTTTGGACAGCCTATTCATTTTTAATCTCAGATTTATCTTAGGGATCAGACCTTTGGCTATTGAAGTTCAAGCTATTTTAGGCTTAGCATTAAGGCCTTATGAGGCCAATCCGCTAAAGATTTTAGATTCAAGTTGCCTAAAGGCATTTCTGCAAGGCGTGACATTAACCGCACCGGTTTTTTATGCTCCCGGCCAGGGAAGAGAAGTCCGGTTAAGCCTCGAATTTGGCGGAATGATGGATAAGCTGGCAAAGTCTGAGCTTTCAACAGGGAAAGACTCACTAATTTCGAAATGGAACGCTGGATGATTATGGTTGGGTGAACTCCCTTGGCACAAAAATGTTAAGTTTAGAATGCGATTGTGGCAAATCGGGTGACTTCAAGAATTTGATAAGAAAGGCTGAAAAAAACCGTAGAAAAAACTCAATCCACGCAGCTCTGAGTGTACTGTGAAAAAAAAATCAACCCACTTTTCTTTATGCAGACAGATTTTGTAAATTGCTGATCGGCGAATCCATTGTAAAAGTCTTCCCAACTTGTTGGAATCCATTATCTTGTAATAAGTTTGGACATAAATTCTGCACATTCTGCTTGCAGACATAGAATTCCAAAAGTGGACTCTTCTCGATTAATAAAAAACACGTTATACTTCCCAAAATGTCCTGACGATATTCTGACCCAAGATCCCAAACGAGTAATTCATCTTGGTTCATGCTTCGTTGGATAAATCTAAAATTTCCTTTTGAACAAGTGATTTTCAATGATTTTTAAAAAAACTTAGATCCAAATTACCTCGATCTGTCAGTGAAGATCAATACGTTAGAAAACGTATTTTTTAAAAAATCTGTGAATTTTTGAGTTCCTAGTTCGAATGCTAAATTTTATTCTGTTGAGCCCAAGATTACTAGTGAATTGTGTTTTTCTCCAAGCTGTATATTTGGTAAATCATATTGCTTTCGGTTTTTTTTCGATAGTTCGTTCCGAAGATGAATAAGTTTGGCAAGCGGACTCTTTTAGTCGATAATCCTTGAGAAAATCAATCTTAGAAATTTTGATTTTTTCCGAAGTGTAAGATTGGTAATCAGCGACTTCAGAACTGATTGATGATTCAATGTCCCTTGAAGAGCTGCTCGACTAAAAAATTGTTTGCCAAGATAGCACGGTTGGTAATTGCATTGGATAAATCATCCAAATGCAAATCTTTGAGAATAATATCCGGAGAGAGGTTTAGTCTTTCGCCTGCTGATAAAGGTAGATTTCCTTGTGAAGGGTCAAAGAAAAATTATTTTTGTTGGGATGCTTGCAGATTTGCAGTGCGCAGTCGATTTCAATTCCCATCCATACCAGGCATCTCAAGATCTAAGATTGCCAAGTCAAGGGTGGATTCGATAATTTCTTCAAGGCATCCGTTCCATAACTCGTTTGAAGTATGGTCCTGGAATCCGAGATCTTCAGAAAAATCATATAATCCTTTTTAAAGCAAAATGGGTGAATCATCAGCTCATCGAATTCTTTGGTCATTAGATGGCATTAACGAATAAAACGAGGGTTTGCCTTTTCCTTTTTCACTTGATACTTCATAAGTTCTTGAATTGAACGATTTCTTTCTTTAATGTTTTTTTAGTCCTAAGACTTTTAAAGTCATTGTTAAATTTTTCCGAAAATCAATCTTCCATTATCTGAGATTAGAAAGCGTGATGGAATCTTCCTTCTTAGTCAAAGAAACCTTCATTGCAGACGCTTTCCCAGCATGCTTTAATACGTTTATTTAAAGATTCCTGAAAATTCGGTAAATATTTAATTCTTTTTCTTAGTCAAAATTTTACCTAGATCCTCTAGTTCGGAACTGCAAAAGTTAGTTTCTCATCTTACTTGATCGAGACAGTAATTTGATTGCTTTCTCCAGTCCCATTTTTTCAGTGCATCGGGTGAGAGTGATCTCGCAAATATCTTCGAAGCTCACCTGATGGCGGTATTCTAATAATTCCCTGTAGGGATATCTTGATTGAGCCGGACTTTGTTTTTGATATAAAAGTAGACTTTTGACCCAATGTCCATCAATGTAAATCTTTGGAAATCCGAATACGCTCTGCCTCCTGATTTTTCAGGAGCTCTTGTGCCGAACTTGATTGCATCTTGCGCTTTTTTTCTAGATTCTTTCAGGTTTTCCAAAAAGAAATAATTGCCATTCCTGCCCCCGATGATAATTCAGTAAGAGGAGAGAAGCAGCGTACTCCGAAGCTTGCTTTCGGATTTGATTCTTCGATTCAAAACGCTTGTAAAGCAAGTCTCTTTCTTTTTTCTCTGTTTTCAAAGCGGGGAGTCTGATAGTAAGAAAAAAGTAACTGGCCCTATTAGCTACAAATATTGAATCCTGGTATGTTTTGTATGCATTGAGATGTTAAATGCCATTTTGATAATTCCCCAAGTTTCCTCAAAAAGAAATGCATAAGAGTTTTTAATAGGCCAATAATGATGAAGTCCCATCTCATTAGAGCTTTTGCGCTGACTAAAGTTTTGCGTTCGCAATCGATTTGCTTCAATTGAAATCAGCTTCAAAAAGATTTATCCCAATTTGCGCAGCAAGGTAAATACAATTTCACTCGTAATGGTCAAGGCCTCTAAAGCGATGTAATTTTTCGGCCTTTTGGAGATAAAAAATCCAATTACTCGGTTCCCTCTTGAGCAAAAAATGATGGCTAACTTTAGTGGGTACGATGCGCTTCAAAACTTAAGTATCGCTTCCTCCAAGGGGAATTGTTGATCGATAGCAAGAAAGTGTTTTCCTTCGAGATCCAATCGTCCATTTTTCCGATAGTCTTCAGCCCCTGATTATATTGCTGGATTCGCAAGTTCCATAAGAGATCCAGAACTCTCGATAATATTCCGTGAAGTTGATCTTCCGAATTTCCCGTAGCTTCATCGTAGAGGCTGAATTTGCTTGTACAATATTCGCAATGCCCCCAAAGTTAAAATTTTGATAATCTTTTTTTTTTACTCAGCCTATTTCATAGATCTTCATTGCGGTTTGAATAAGTCCTTCAATCGCCAGAATCAAGCTGCCCATGGTGGTCCATAAGGCCTGACCTCTGAAAAAGTAGGAGATCAGCGATCAAGACCGAATCTTTAGATTTCAAAAGTTCTAGTGCCGTGGAGTATTCAAGGTATATGCTGCCTTTCAAAAAGCAGAATTTAAGTTCAATAGTGCTCCAGCAAGCTTTAAATGAACTGGTCCTCGGAGTTTACTATCTTATGATCTGAGCCGCAAAAACTGGCTGCTTTCGAAGGACTTCCTCTTGTCCTTCGTCATTATTATTCATCCTGGAGCTGGATTTGAACAAATAGAATCCGAGTACTAGCCAGCGAATCATATTGATTTTCTGCTAGGCTAAGCTTCAGTAATTGCCTAAGCACCAATCCAGTGCTGCTGTCGTTTATCAGTTGTAAATAAGTGGTGGAAAGGATTTGAAATCAGTTTAAAACAATTTTTTCCAAACCCAGATGTATTAATAATACCCGCAAAAAGAAAGGGCCAGTAACTACTTTTTTCAAATCTGAGAATTTTTCGAATGCTAATTCTTATCTTTTTTACTCGCCAATATAGCAAAGAATATCGCTAAGGAAAGGAAACCATTTGTTTCACTATTTTAATTTCCTGCCCAGGAATTCTGCTGGTAGTTAAAAAAAGTCTTTATGAATGAATCTTATTGGGTTTTTAAAGAAAGTATTGACCTTTTTTAATTTGGCAGTAAGTTAATTTTGATAAGGGGATCGTTTCTTTGAAAATTTAATATGGCGTTTTTTCTTTTCCTGAGAAATTCATTGCACTTTTAATCTATTTGTTAGTACTTTAAACGTTGGATTCAGTCGAGAATTTGAAGAGCCTTTGCAATAGCCGGACTTTGATACTCATTCTCATGACCTGACCAAAAAATGGTTGGGTGGGATGCTTCCTAATTTAGAATCAGAGTTAGCCTTTTTTGAGCGGTTATTTCCGAACAATGCCCAAGAACTGCTTGCGCGTATGCTTTGAAAATTTGATTCAGATGTACGTAAGAAAAAGAGATTTCAGGAAAAGATTTTTTTAAAGCAGTAGGTAACTAAGGGCTAATAAACTAACAATGGCTACTTGGAACCCGGTATTGCTAAAAGCAAAAATAATACCTATGAAAACAATTCAGCAGTCTTGCCTTTCTATTACCTTTTCTTGACTTCTCCACTGACGCTCCGGATATGGAGGAAAAGAAAGCCTCGAAGCAAAGAGAACCCCAACGCTTTGAAAGTACCTCACTCTGGAACTTTTGGAGGGCAAAAAAATCACATACAAAGCGGTTTTTTATCAGAGACCTTTTTGAAAAACTCCAGTGTGAGGTTGACGGCTGCCGCTTTCGGTCAACTTCTTTATTTGAAAAGAGGAGGCGAGATAATTCCTAGTGGCCTGTCTGTTTGTATTCAATGGTGGCCGGGATCTGATCGATCTGGCTACAATAATTGGTTTTTTTTGGACCTAAGGTTTGTCAAGGGTGGATTCGGGAAGGGAAGGTCGCATGATGGGGCGGCTCCTTATCAGTTTGTGGAAAAATAATCAGGCGCCTTCTGACTTGAACTGATTTGGTTTTTTGTGGATCCGATTGCAAACAGGAAATTTAGCCAGGTCTTAGGAAAAGGGGGAAAATAAGGATTATTGGGGGATTGACTGGAGATGCTAATTCGATTGCTCAGTTTTAAATGGGAAACTTTGGGTGAACTGAAAAATGGAAGGTGGCAAGCACCGAAATTTTTATAGCAGGAGAAAGCTATGGAACTACCCCGACGGCAAAAGTAAAGCTGAGGTTACTCCGAAGGCGGCTGGTAATCCGATGGCTTTGATGGGAATTGTCTTGATAATCTCAGGCTTTTGGACTATGCAGGATCATCTTCTGGCTGATAATTTAACCTCATTCTTCACCTATTGCCCTTCGCAAGCAGCTACGCTTGGTACCATGCAAAGCTGGAAAAGGAAAAACTTGAAGATTTTACCCAGAAGGCTCGGGAGACTTCGCGTAGGGGAATATTTGGAAGCTTTAATTTCAAAGTAAAAAACAAAGTCCAGAGCATTGAAAAAGAAGCAAATAGCCACAAAAATTGGCCCTAATTTCATGGGGTTTGGAATAAAAGCATATATACTCAGATCCAAAAATCAAATTCTGAATGCATCGTTTCAAAAAAAAGAATTAACTTCGAGAAGAAGGAAAAGCTACCTTATTGGAACCTTAGATGGAGATTTTTCTAGCCATATAGAAATGACCTTTGTAGCAGAAGGCCCAGTACTTGGGTGACGCAGTAGCTACATGACTGAGAGTAGCGTAATACGGGCAGTGTTCAACAACTATTCTATTATTACTGATTTGGCAACGTTAAAATGGACCGGGCGCCGTATCTTGGCTCTGCCACATGCGATGGGGAGGTTCTTGGAATTGGAACAACCAGTGCCCGATTCGGAGCATATTGGGGAGCCATAGCTTATGTTTTGAGCACAGCCGATCATTGGTGAGGTGATGCACCGCAATACAGCTTTGAGAGTCATGGTGCTAATGGCTATTACGATTTGATCACCCATTTCTTCGATTCTGTTATACTTTTCAAGACATGACTTTCCGCAAGGAAGCGAAAATTCAGATGAATTATTATGAGGCTGGTCATATGATGGTATAATGACAGAGAAGATTTTGATGCATTGGCAAGAAGATTTAAGAGCCTTTTGAAAATAATTTAAAAGTAGCCACCAAAAAGATTCCCAATGAATATTTCCAATGTGTGGAACCGAAAAGTTAAGGATTTTTGAATTCCTTTTTTAGAAACTTATCATAAGCAATGCAAAGACCCCGATTTTAAATGTCGAAGAAAGTTAACTAATAATTATCCGTGGACGTCGTTCCATGTTTTGTCGCTCAATTCAAAAAAGAAAAAAAAAAAAAAAAAAAAATGATTCCCTAATTTTTGGGGGGATGATTCTGATGCCATGATGAAATGCTGAAAATGCAACGTGGATCACCGACTCATAAGCTACGCACCTTGGCAATTTATTGTCTAATACGGGTGATGGCTTGAAAACCTTTGGTCATACCAGGCTGACATGTATAAAGAATGCCCGTGCTGAGAAAAACGGAACACTTTTTGGAAGCTTACCTATCAGAAAATTTATTGATAGCCCTCAGAAAAGCATCACAACGTGATTGCAAATTTTTTGATGAAAAGATCAAGGGGAACCTCTAATGGGAGGAGAATTTCAGCCACTGGCTAATGCAGTTCAAAAATATGTATTTGAACCCTGCTTCCGCCTCATGGCTAGCGGCCTAATTGGGGAACTGGCGGACCAACCGTCTCTGGCCTGAAGCAAGGAAAGATTTTGGCCTAGAAGGGGGAAGATAGTCCCTGATTGGATTCTTCTAATGGTGGCAAACCAGCAAAAGACAATTGGCCAGAAAGGTAAAAGAGAATCCATGGATGAAAAAGTAGCTTGATCAGAGAATAATCACATAAAAAAAGCGACATCGGATTGTCGCTTTTTTTTATGTTGATTGGATTCTAAAGGCCCAGAATGCCTGGGGGTCTCCACACCATTAGAATCCTTCAGGTAAGCAATATGCTTGCTCCCTTATGAATGGGTACCTGGTGAAAGTCTCATCAAAAGTGCCATAACTTGATTTCGAGACGCTTGTAATTCCAAATACACCTGAACTTCTTTGCCTGCTCTACAGTGAGTGAAGCATCGCCTTGGCCACCATAATCATATGATTTGCCTACAAAAATCTGCCAATTTGACTTTAGTAGCAGTTTTTAAATCTATACTAAGTCTGGTGTCCCCTCCCATTAAATAGCCCCTTGTGAATACCTACGATTGCCAGAACACTATGTGTGGATTGTTTCCTTATAATGACATAGCGGCTGGATCCGTCTTAGTATTCATGAAACTGAATCGGGCATTTTAATCTAAAACTTCAAGGGTAAACTGCTTGCCTGTTTTTCCATTTGCTCATGAATTCTTCCTTAGAAGTTTTTGAGCCATTACTTGAGCACTTGTAATGAAGTAAATCCCAATGAGAATGCCTACAGAAATAAAAATTTAACTAGCTTTTCATAGTGAATTAAGATTAGATTTAAGCTGAAAGTTAAGTTAATATCTGTTGAAAATCATAATTCGATTGCATAATTTTAAATTATAGAAAAGTAACTTTTCCCTTTTTTCTGTTTCTAATCTATTTGCCTTCATGCGAGCAAAATTTTTCTACCAAAACCACAAGGTTAATAATCGGATAGATTTTACCGCGCATCAATTTTTTGACATTGACAGAGGCTACACTTATGACGCTTGAATATTCTTGATCCGCGCAATGTGGAAAAAGACTCATTTTAACCTAGCTGAGGATATTGGATTAATTTGGAACTAATGCTGGGATTTTGGGGCCCAAAGTCATTTGACTTATAAGAAAAATTGATGGGAAAAAATTCGATTCCAAATTCACTTTCGGAAGTGCTTTTAAGCTTTACCAGCCAAGCATCCAAAAATGGCTTTATGGAATCGGAAGAAGGGATTTTGGGGTCCACAACCGGAAGGCTATGTTGCCAGTGGTGGCAAAATTAGGAGGGTGGAGGGCCCTACCCAGTTTTCCCAGTTTTTGTTGTTACAGACTCTAACGCACATTTTTTTGAGGGAGCACTTTATTTCAATACGATCAAGTGGAAAAATGATTCCCTTGCCTCCAGTAATTTTGAATACATCAAGGTGACATGGCCCACCTGATGAATTCCAGTTAAATTTTTAGATTTAAATTCAGATTTTTCCAAGAACGGATAATAATCACACCTCCAATGAGAGCAATCGCTCCTGCGATTTAGATCCTCCAAGCATATTTCCCTAGATGAAAAAATCCCGAGGAGAATAGTGCAGCATATACCATTGCCTTGAGCCGATGCATAATCATCAGTCCCCCCAATTTTCTTTTGGAAGTTTGCCCAATAACTTGTCTTTCATTAGATATTGCGATCAAGAACTTTTTCCATCCAAAATGCCGCAGGAGTTACTTTTACGATAAAAGCTTAAAAGCACTTCATCTTTCTCTGGGCTTCCGTTAAGAATGTCACTAAATAGCCAACCCAACGTAGTGATAGATCACTGTTAATACCAGTTGAGAATAAGCCTGGTTTTCGGATCAAAAATCCAGTTTCACTTTCGGTTGGATAACCCTCAAAAGAAAATGGGCTACCAAAATGAAATGGCCATTGCCAGAGATTCAGTATATCGGTTGATTCTCCACCAAAACCAATCTGAGGATAAAGATCAAACCCGGTTCCGGCGCCTATTTGTAGCAAGAAATATTAAATGCGTTCCAATGCAGCTTGAAAGTGCCAAAGCCAATACGGCTGATAAAGCCATGCAACAACCCTACAGTCGAAGACATTCCTTCCAACGCTAGGTTTGTTTGTCTTGTAGCTTTCTGGCTTCAAAAAATCCTTAAGTAAAATCACTTACAATTGTTAGGAAGATCCCCAATTTCACCAAATGGGTAGAAAGTGCCGACATCAACCGCTGCGATCAAGGAAGCTAAAACGAATCCGAATCAAGCCAAGTTGGCAGGAAGGTCAGCATCGCTTGAATACCAATGTCCATCACAATAGCTTATCGCTGAATATTGGGAAAGCAGCTGAGATAATCAGAGACATTGGAAAGACAATTAAGGAAAGCCATAAAGCAATAAAATCCATGGCCAAGGGCGCAATACATAGTGAAGCAATATGAAGAACAATGTCGCACCGATGGCATTCTTTCATCCTTGGCAGCAAGCCATACAGTTGCGCATGTACCTCCGCCGCCTGGCTTCTCGTCCTGGATTAACCATGTCGCCCCATCCACTGAAAGCTATTGGCATCAAGAAAAAGGAATATAAGCATTTGGGTCAGAGAAAATTCGGGAAGGAAGTCCAAGTTAACCAGCCACGTTTTCGTGATCAAATAAATTAATTAAGAAGACCCAATCTAGGTAGGTTCTAGGATTAATATGCCTGCTGCAAAAGCACCAATCATTTGCGAATAAAAACTGAAAAAAATCAGTCCATAATACACCTTTCAAACCGCCGAGTGAACTGTATAGAGTGTGCGACGACGGAAGGCAATAAGTAAATGTTCTGGACACGGACTCAACCCTAGCAATTACCCCACTGATTTGATAGCAGCCAGTGATACTGTAGCCATAATTACCACATTGAAGAAGACTCCCAAATAAATTCGCTCGAGGAATGCCCTAAAGAAATGCGGCTCCCTTTCCTGATACGAGTTCATAAAAATTCTCAAATCCGTGGACTTCCTATCTACGCCAAAGTTTTGCATATACGAATACAGTAACATACCAGTTAATAAGAAAGCCCACCAAGCCGCAGTTTCTGCCTACAGACCATTTTTTTTTCGAACAATGTCAGTTACTCGGTTTGGAGTAGTCGGCGGAGAAAGTAGTTGCTAACCAAATGAAACTCCTATAGCCACCAAGGCAATATTTCTTCCAGAAAGAAAAAATTCTTTTGCAGATGGTTCCTGCTTTCTTGGGGTAAATACAACCGATTAAGTATAAGAGACGATAAAGATGAGCAAATGATTGCCCAAGTCAATCCGGTAACATTCATAGGGGGTGGGTTTATTTTATTCGGCGGGCTAATTAACAAAAAATTACCTAATTGTTACCCCTTAGCTTATTTAATAAAATTTTTAAAACATACCTAAAATTGCTTTTTAATAAATCATCACCCTTAAAAGATCGCAAGAGCTTGGTTTTTTGTTTTATGAATTAAAAAATCTGAGTAATTTTGGCAAATGTATCGAACGATATTCCTTGAGCTATCAAACATTTTCAAATAGAAGGGACAGAAGAATCTAGATTTGAAAAAGTTTGGGCTCAGGATTGATTTCATCAAACCTTCCTGATTGAGTTAATCAAAAATAAATATATCCTTCCAATGCTTCAACTCAAACGTTTTAAATTCCTGATCGGAGAATCGAAAAAATCTTGTCTCTTAAGCGAACTGGTGATTTGAAGGTTTTGCCTTTTTCAGCTCCCGGCTTTCCAATTCTAAATCGAGATGGATCTGAATAGTAGCTTTTAAAGGAAAGTTTATACAGGTTATTTTGGAACTTTTGTAGAAGAGAAACGTTATCAACAGATTTAACTGATTCCAAAATCAACCGTAAAAGCCGCAGAAGGCCTAGCACTCTTTTCCAGAATGGGCAGAATAGTTTCCTTTAGAATCAGTTTTGCCCGAAAACTATTGCCTGATTTTCCATCGACTATGACCTACGATTTTGATCGATTGGGAATAAAAGAAAGTGGCAAAATACAGCGTCAAAATTTAAGCGCTGCCGAAACCAGGAGAGAAATTTTGGACTTTTATCTAGGCGCAGAAGCTACATCGTGGACTACCTCAAGATTATTCATAGATTCCGCAACTGCTTAACTCATACGACACCAAAATAAATAACCTGATTTTTTCGCAGATTTCTCAAAAGTGGCTGCAGTAATCGACTTGGATACGATAATTCCGGTTTTTGCTTACGACTTTGGAGATTTAGTGGCGAACTGTGGCCAGTGCGCAAGGCCGAAGAAATCAGTCAGGACGGACTAGTCCAAAAGTTATTGGTTCCACATTTTTTTGAAAACCATTACTTCGCTGGATAATTGGGGAGGAGCAGGCGACCTGATGAGCCAAGAAGTAAGCGAAATCTTTGCTGGATTGGCGGCGAGTTGATGACCTGCTTGATGGGGTTCGGTTTTCACAGATCACTTGGAGGGCAATGTGTAATTTATCAAGTTGCATACCTTCCGACCAAATTTCCACGAGCGCAAAACCACAAATGATTTGGCTTTCCAAAAGCTTGCAGTCCCACAAAACTGATCCTGAACTATATTCTCTCAAATCAACCCCGAATTTCGAATTGAATCTTGACAATTCAGACATTTCTATTGTCTATTGAGAAGACTCCGGGCCTATTTTTGGGCTTCATTCCTAAAAAACAGATTCCTTGGCAGGGCTTTTTTTTTCGAACACCAAAAGTTGAATTTTCTAAAAAGGCGGTAGGACCCGCGGCAGAAAAGCGGCACTGCTGAAAAGAGTGACCATTTTTAACGTACGGCGGGTGATTACTGCAGCATTATCATTTCGCTAATTGAGGATCGGACGAAATTTTTCAAAAATAAGAGAACTTTCAGCAGAGCTGGAAAACGTGCAAATCATTGCAAAAAATCAGAAATGTTGAGCGGTATCCATGGGGAAATAAAAATCGAAATTGGTAAGCTCTCATGTTTGCAA
>Ga0163217_1001712_pt1 | contig 15065 bp, 21 predicted proteins | sample SynspAceP_FD_185933 | JGI IMG/M metagenome (GOLD analysis project Ga0163217, IMG submission 185933) | Saline lake microbial communities from Ace Lake in Antarctica - Synechococcus sp. Ace-P (PacBio error correction) | ecosystem: Environmental > Aquatic > Non-marine Saline and Alkaline > Saline ...
TCCCACAAGGAAAGAAAAAAGAGATTTCCCCCAGATTGGGGAAGGCTTTGGAAATTTCCCCGCCCAGGGGCGCCCGGCGGCCCCCAGGCCCCGTTGGGGCGACCGGTAGGTTGCTTCGGCTCCCCCAGTTGGGCCCCTGAAAACACCTGCTGGAGCAAACTCAAAGCTGGCTGAACCAGCAACTGGGCCGGCCCCGCCTACCTTGGCCGGGGCCCCCCCCCCCGGCCGGCTTTCGCTACCTTCTACCTGCGCCGCGCCGAATGATCCCCGCTCTGCTGACGATCGTCAGATCAAGTCAGCGGACTCCCTCAAATCCACCCGCTGGGTTCGAGCGGGAACCTCCAGGCGTAATCGGCCTGCCCTGTGCCCGCCTTGGAGGGGTTGGTCCCCGCGTGTGCGCCTGCTCGCTGGGGCACGCCCGAATCCGGCAATAGGGAGCCACGGCCCGCGTGGATCCGGCGGGACGCCGCACGATCACGGAAGCCAAGCGCCACGCGATGGTGAAGAGCGGCAGCCTGGGAATTTGGCCCGCGTGCTCAACCACGAAGGCGATCCACGTGGCCCCAGAGTTGCCGCCGCTGGATCGCCGTCGGCCTCACCCTGCGGCTGTTGGGACCCTCCAAACCAACCTCGACCCGCAGGGACAGCGCCACTCGACGATCCGCTCTCTACCGGTCCAGAGCCTCGGCCCCTGGAGCGTTTCCCTCGGAGAGGGAGGCCTACGCCAACCAGCAGCGCCTCAATCGGCCCTCTCCTGCTGGAGAGCGCAATGCCCGCAGAGGCGCTGAACGCAGCCAGCTGACCGGCACTCAAAGAACTGGGAGTTCACGACGATCAACAACCTCCCTCCAGCGCATGTTCGAACTGCAAAGCAGCGGTTGCGTCCGCTGGTATTGCTGGCGCTGGCTACAGGGCCAGGCTTCTACCATGAACTCCACGGCCCTGGCCCTGGCTCCCACGCAAGCTGAGCCCGAGCAGCTGATCGCCCTGGCCGAGCAGTTCCGGCCGCCCGCAGGGGTGGGGGCACCAGGGGCTGATCGCCTGCCTCACCAAGCGGCGCAGGGCGTTGCGATAGGCGGAGCAGGCGCAATAGGCGGATCAGACGGCCTGCCGGCTGGAATGCGCCAAGGCCGCGCCAAAGGTAGGTCCGCCTCCTGCTCCGCGAGCCACAGCCCCAGCCGCTTCCAGCTGCCAGCTTCCACGCTACCGTGCAACCGTCGCTCCACATCCTCGGATCAGTGGGGGCGGTTCGGCCTCAGGGCCGACGGCTGGATGGTTCTTTGACGCAGGCTCGGGCTCTGACGCTGAGCAACGCGGGCATGTCCGTGGGAGCCGGCGAGGTCGGCTGTGGCGGCAGTGGTTCTTCGGTGGCTAATGGGGCCTTCCGCATCGGCGGCTCAGCCCGAACTCAGGAGCGATCGATCGCTCGGTCTTCGGCCCGCCTCGGCGCCTGCCTTCCCTCCGCCGACCGTGCACTTGCCAGGCGAGCGCGCCCTAGCTGCCCAGGCGGACGTACTCAGCACCACCCGGGGGCCTGCATTCGGCATGGACCAGCTGGGACATCCGCAACCTGCATGGGGGCTGAGAAGGCGTTGTGGATTTTTTCTAGAGTGGCTGGCTACGCGCACCAACTTGATCCGTTCATGGAAGGCCGGAGTTCGATCCGACATCGCCTGACCGCCCCTGTTGCAACCTCGGATGCAGTGGAGCGAAGATGCTGCTGCCCTCGCTGCCCTTGTTTGGTCGTCACTGAGGCCGTCCTTTCTGCGACATTGCCATTCGGCTCCTGGCGGCAATTCTCCCGGCGACGCCTGTGATCCCCACTGAGCCAGGCGTCAGGCGCTCAACCTCGGGCCTGTTGCTCGGCCTGGTGTTTCGCATGGGTCTGATCGGGCAGCGTCCCGCTTGGGTGCTCAACCTCTGGCCCTTCCAGTCTGGCGGCGGCGGCCTACTGCTTCTGGCCTGGCTGGCCCTCCAACCTGCTTGGTCTCGAAGCCCGCCAGCTCTCCCGCGCGACAGATCCTCTCCGCAGGACATGCGCCCGCAGACGGCGAGAGCCCAAGCGAACCCCGGAAGCTCTCCCCAGGGCCGCAATGGCCTGGGGAGTGTGTGGCTTGACCCCCTGGCTGTCACCGCCTGGCCCTTATCTTCACCTTCGACAGCGTGCTGCCGCCGTGGCGGGTCACCGATACGCCTCTGGCTCGTGATCGCCCTGGCGTGGTCTTGAGTCGGCGTGATTGCCCTGCGGCTCACCGCTGAATTGTGTCAATCTCCGCTTGGCTGGAGGTGTATGCCCTCATTCTGGAGCGGGCCGGCTACCTGCGGGTGGGCCTTGTTCGGACTGCGGCTTTAGCTACTCCTTTCTGGCGTCTGGCGCTGCCCAGTTACGAGAATAGCCGGGAGTGGGTGTTTGATCCTGGCTGGTGGCTTTCCCTGTTCCTCTGGGGCTTCTCCAGGCGCAAATCCGAGGTGGCGGCGGAGGGTGACCCCCTGGAGCCCCTGCGTCGTTGACCTGCTCCAGGGCCGGCAGCGGCCAGCCTGTTGGGAGCACTTCGTAGTTGGTTGAGCCTCGGGGAGCATGCCCCAGCCGGCCTGTGGTTTCAGGTCGCGCGGCCAACGCAGCTTCCTGGTGCTGCGCATCCGCGCCACCACTCGTTAACCCGGCTATCCAATGGTCGCTATGAACATGGCCATCGGTGGCCCTGAGGTGAGAGTGCACGCGCAAGCCGGAGGATATCTCGGCTGGTGGAATCAGCACTGGGTGACGGCGATCCCAGTTGCCCGCTTCAAAATCGCCCGCCCCCCCTGCCTGCGCTGCTGCGCTTGTCCTGCGGAAGGGCCTGCGAGCGCTGTCCACTACTGACCCCGGGCCTGAGCCTAGAAATCAACCAGGGGCGACCGGCCGGATGCAATGAGCGGCAGAAGCAGAGAAACAGGCCACCGCTGAGGCGAAAGAGCCGCCAGCGCTCCTGAATCCGCCGGCCGATCCAACTTGCACGGCGCCCACCGCCAGCCCCGTCCACCAGCCCACTTGCCGGTCCCCAGGGTTGCCGGCCAGCAGGTCCGGCGAAGCTGATAAAAGGCCGTGTCGGTGGGGCCAGGGGCGATGGTCGGCGAACTGGTGCGATCCATCCAGCTCGGCGACCAGGCACACTCAGCACGTGCCCTGAACTGCTCTTCGGCGATACACTGCCCAGCTGCCCACTCCCCGACTCTGGCGTCTTCGGGCCCTGGTTCCCAGCTCCTCCGCCTCCTTGGCTTCCCTGCTCAGGCCGGCCCCCCTCTCCATCGTCCGTGGGCAATCGACCAGGAGTTTTGAGGCCGACCCCGTCGCAACAACAGCGCCGCCAGCCAGGGAAACCAGGGCCGCGGCAGCAGTTTCGCGGCCCCGGCCGATGCCCAGAGCCAGCCGAGACATCAAGGTGACGGCCGGCCCAGTGGCGCTGAAGGCCCCGATGAACACCCACTCAGCCGCCCGCCGGTGGCGGGGCGCCAAGCAAGCATGCCACAAGAAGGTCTTGTCGCCCAGCTCGCCGAGTGGTGGATGGCGCGTGAGCGTGAGAGCCCGAAAGCGGCTAGGGCGGGAATCCGTACCATCAGAACGGTTTCGCACACCAACCGTGTGCCTTGGCCGCGAAGCCCTGCACCGCCTGTGATTCGGCGACCAGCTCGATCCGAGCAGCACGATCACATCCCGCCGGTGTTCCCTGCTCATGAATGATCCAGATCGAGGCGTGGCATGCTGGCGTTCACACTGGGGGGATCCCCTGGTTGGATCAAGGCCATGTAAAGCGGAAATCCCCCACAGATGTTGAAGCGGGAAGGTTGACCCTACAGCGCCGTTGAGATGTAGAGGCTCGGGTTTGGCCTCCTGGCACGGTCAGGCGCATGGCCGCTTGGAACGGCGATGTAGGCAGCGCTGGGGCAGCAGAGCACCATGAAACAGCAGCGGTCCCCTGCGGCAGGGACGAGCAACAAGGAACCCCAAGCCGACCGACGGCCTTGACCAGAGGGCATCAAGGCAGCGCAAAGCCAATATAAGAAGGCGCCCGCCCGGCGCAGATCTCGCCAGCCGCTGGGCGGCCACCAGGCCGATCGTCGGAGGCAGCGAAGAACTCAGGACGCCAGTAGAGAGCTTTGTCGGGAAGGGAGCCAATCTTCTCGATCCCTCCGGGGCTGAAGGCGGCCACTCACTAGGCCGGATCAGCAGGCGCCGACCAGCAGCAGCAGCCGAACTTGTTCACATGAAAGGCTTTCAATCAGCAGGCTGCGCCTGTGGATCTCCTCCACGCCCGCCTTGCCCTCCGCCCCAGCCCCACGGCCTGGCATCGCTGCGCGGCCGGCCGCCGCGAGAGTTTCACCAGCAGGCAGGCCAACGATGATCGCCGGCGATTCCATCAGCGGCGAGGGCGGCCACCATGAAGCCGTCGTGCGGGGTGCCGGTGACATCGAGAAAGCTCATCCGCGTGATGAAAGGGACGGCAACTGATCGATCCGTAGGTTGGGAGCGATCGCGCGGGGCAGCTTGGAGCGGTCTGACCCCCCTGCCTCGCACAACAAAAAGGCAGTAGATCGGCACCCAGACAACCGACTCACCATCCGCCTGCCAAGAACCGTCACCACCCACCACCTGGAAGTCCAAGGCCGCTTTGCTGCAGCTCCACGCCCACCCCCTGGGGGGGAAATAAAAAAAAGCCCCCGCCGATTTCCGGCCAGCCAGACAGCGTACAAGGGAAAAGAGCTTGGGCAGCGGGGCCGAAATCTCCAGAATCCGAGCCCCACCATCCTCCGCAACCGGCAACTCACGCCGAGGCAAAAAACAGAACCGGCGGTGAGAGCAGGTTCTGCAGCAACCAGGCTGGGTGTTCCAATGGGTGCCTGTCTGAATCAGCGGTGGAAATGCTCGACCCCTACAGAGCAGCGGTTTGGGCTCAGACGCCCGGGACTCCCAGGGGCTTGAAAGGTGAGCAAAACAGGATCCGTGGGATCAACCATTGCCCGCATCGCCCGGCTGGCACTGGGGCACGGATGTAGCGCTGCAGCAGCCACGAACAAGCAGCACGCATCCGGGCAGGCAATCCGAAACCCACGACCCGGCAGGCCACGATCCGCCGTCGAGCGAGAACTGCTGGCAGCTGCCTGCAGGCCCAGGGGCAAGGTGTGAGAAACCGGGATCGTCGTACGATCACAAGCGGCCAGAAGGAAATCCACTCCAGCGTGCGAGACACACGAAACATTCGCCAGGAGTGGAAACAGGTCTCAAGCGCGGGCGGCCAGGATCTCACGTTCCCCATTCCTCCCGCCGGCGTGCCAGGCCATCGAGCGGGAGCCTTCTTCCGATGCTCCCACGGAAGCCGATGCCAACTCTGGGCGCAACAGTAGATGTCCGAAGGCTGTGGCCGCCTGGACGGAATGATCGCAGGGCCCAGAGGGTGGTTGCAGCGCCCAGCTTGACCACAACACGATACAGCGGAATCATCAACCCCACCTGGAAGGAATAGAGGTGGCCACCAACCAGGCCAGACCGCCGCCGGTCCGGCGAAAGCCGCATCGCGCCAGCGGGTAGCGCGCCAGCGAGCAGACACACGCAGGTTGCCGACCACCAGCCAGCAGGCCACCACCGTGCTTGTTGAAATCAGGTAGAGCCATGGGCGGGTGGTCGGTCGAACAGGCGCCGGTAGGCGTCGAGGCTGGGCTGCTCGGGCACAGGCGCGGGGTGGTGGAAGATGTTCTCCGCTGTCCTTCAAGCGAGGTAGCTTCACCAACGCAACAGGGGCAACCAAGCACCACACGCCAGGGCCAGCCACACAACCAGCAGCAGACCGTTGCTGCCTTTGATTCTGCCTCACCGCGGAGCTGCTCACAGCGTTTGGCCCCCGCGCCATCGCCAACGGCGCTTGCTGGGGCGATGGAGGGGGTGCGTTCGGCGGCCATGTCTCTGCAGCCGCAGGGGTTGAGGCGATTGACCGAACGCCCTGGGGCCGCCGCCACGTACCAATGTCGTGGTCAGCGGAAATGGCCGGAGTAAGAGCATCTCCTGTGCGCAGAAACGATCGTCAACTTCGCCTGATCGGTTCCCTCGTCACTGATTGACGCTGAAAATTCCACGCTCATTGGGTCCCCCCGCCAACGCCAGTTACGGGCCTGCCAAGACCGCTATCCACCGGGCCGGTGCGATCGGAGCGGTGGTTCGTTTCACCGCCATCGGCATCTCACTCAAGGGTGACCCGTGACGGTGGCTGCAGTTTCTCGGGCCTGCCGGGCTCACTCTCAGCACCCAACTTTGAGGTGAAAACCGCTTTCGAGTTGCCTGGGCCCTGCTTCGCTGAACGATCAGCTTCGAGATCGCGCGTCGGTGATGTCTCGTTTGCGATCGGACAGTTCCTTGAAGCGGCGCCAAAGCATTCGGCGGAGATCGATGGCGTCGAGGGAGTTAGCCCAGCTCCTCCAGCGGCCCGGAAGGCGCTGCCGCGCCCACTCGAGCTTGCCGCGGGAAGACGCCGGGTGTCGCTCCAGGCCGATCGTGCGGGCGTCGATGACTCTCGTACGGTGAAGACGGGTTCTTGGAGACACGCCGTCCTGGTGGATGCCCGAATTCATGGGCCGAAGGCATTGGCACCGACGATTCGCTTTGTGTGGGCTGACCATCATCCGGTGAGGTTCGAGACCAGCCGCGAGGTTTATGTAAGATCTCCTCGGTGCGGATCCCGGAGTTGAGTGGCGCGATGCGTAATGGCTGCCGCCGCTGCAGAAGGGGGTTGACAATGCTGCGCCCCGCACATGCAGGGCCACACAGCTTCTCGAGCCGAGCGTTGCCGGGCCCGTTCGCCGATGCCGTTGAATCGGTGCACTCCAGCCTGGGCGGGTCGTCCGTTTTCACCGCTCAAGAAAGTTGGCCACAGCCAGCGAGGTGCGTTGTGGCCATCGGACGGAGAACCTCACTCGCCTGGTTGAGTTCGGGCATTGGCGTTGATGCCCGGCAATCAAGGGCCGCCGAATTCACTGGGGGTGAGGTCCCACGGCTGTCGCAGGATGTTGATCGTGGTGGCGCCGGCGGCGATGGCGCTTCGATCACTTTCGTAGGGTTATTCCGGGGTCGCCTGCGACCCGCGCATCTTTCGCAGGAGAACTGCAACATCCTCCCACAAGCGAGCGGGCGTAGGCCCACCATCCCCTCGGCGCGCAATCTGCCAGCACCTCGCTTCTGCTCTTGGCCGCAGCTTTCTGTGCTCCCAGGTGGATGTCGCTGGTGGCCGATGAAATGCGGTGGCCGGCGCGGGCGGCCGGGGCCCACCGCCTCGCGCGCAAGGCCTTGTGTCGTTTTCCGTCGCCCTGCCCAGCCCCGCAGACTCACCCGGACCCTCCGGTCGCCCGCACGGTGGTCGGCGATGCGTCTGCACGGCGTTGAAAATCTAACCCGGCTGGCGAAGGGAAAGCCGGCCTCAATAACGTCGACTTGGAGCCTGGCCAGCTGGTGGGCGATCGACCAGCTTCTCCTCCCGATGAGGCCGGCGCCAAGGGGACTGTTCCCCATCGCGCAGGGAATGAGTGTCGAAGATCAAACCCTGGCCTGGAATCCGCTGGCCATCAGACCGCCTATAAGTCGAAGCGACTGATGAGTTGAAACCAGTCAGACGAGGGCACGATGACCACTCGCGCGGATCGGTTGCGGGCCGATCAGGTCGGCTGGAACTCAGCTCCGGCCCGCGGCCCTTCGACCACGCCACGTTCTCTGCTCCAGCCGTTGGCTTGCGGCGGCCAGCAGCGGCTTTCTGACTTTCTCCCGAGGCCTGGAGCGCAGCTGGAGAGATCGATGAACTGATCGAACCGCCCAATTGCGCAGCTTTCCCGCGTGCACCCAATGCCTTCGCAGTTGATTCAAGCTGATCCTTCAGGCCCCAAGGTGCGCACTGTAGTCGACCAGCCGCTCCAGGTCAACTGCGCTGCCCTGCTCAAGTCAAACCAAGAGCTTCATCGTTGCGCAGGGCCACGGTCATCAGATCCAGCGCAGATCTCGACATCGGAGATTGGCCCGCGAACCTGGCGCTGCTCCGGCGTCTCTGCCAGAATTCACCCGCAAGGCTTGGCTCGCAACCCCGGTGACATCCCAGGCTCGCTGAGCGCGTTCGCCGGAAGGGCCTCGGTCACTGGGATCCTTGATGGCCTCCGTTGTACCAGCGCACTGCTCAGCTTCAAGACTCCACGCCCGACCCTCCCGGGCCACTCCAGCAACCGGCGATGGGGTCGAAGACCATCCGAGTTTCTGTTGGCGTAAAACAGCCGTGCCTTCGACTGCCAGGCAACCGCCGCATTGTTCCCACCCCTTGCCATAGACCTAGAAGTGGGCAGGCAACTGGGCCACGAGCGTTGCCCATGCGCAATAAACATTCATCTGGACTGCATTCCTGGGTCGCAATCCCGGGAATCGTTCCTCTGAGCGCTGGAATCCGGAACTGTCCCTGGCCTTTAGAGTTGGACGATTTGAGCCGAAAGGATGGCCGACAGGCGAACTGGCCCTCGTCTCCACCGCCCACTCCCTTACGTCGCAGCAAGCCAGCCGGGTTCCGCTGAGCAGGACTGGTTTTCAAGCTGTCCTGGATGGCTCTCTGCCCTGCTGCGCTTGACTGATGTCGTGCCGACCGCGCGCGCCAGAGCCCGCAGCTCAGCCTTGGGCTCTCGCCACCTTTGCTCAGTTCGCTCGCTGAGCGATTCGCGAATCATGCCACCAACAGTTCCAGGTCTGATTCAGCAGCGCCAACCTTGCTGCCCCTCGGCCCCTCCCAGCCAGCCAGCTGGCGGCAGTGGCCTTGGGGGCTGAGCCAGTTGGCCATGCAGGCCCTGCAGCGACTGGCCGAGCGAAGCAGGCGAATCTGCTCGCTCGCTTTCCGTCAGCTCTTCAGCAGGCCGGCGTTTCCCGATCTGATGACCTGCCGGCCGGCGCACGCTCGGCTATCTGCCCCTGCTGCCGCCAGACACCTGGGCGTTCGGCCCAGCGCGCCTCACGGCGATATCGAGGAGCATAGAGCGCTTGCTCGGCGAGCGGCCCTCGGCAATCCTGGCTGCCGCGAGTGCGCGTACTACGCAAGGAGCAACTGGAAATCAAACAGTTGGCCAGTCTGCGGCCTGCGCCCTATAGCCGTGCTCGATTGGTACCACGGCCTGCTGGCATGGCTTGCCCCCGCCCCCCTTACGGGATCTTATGCCCGATCTGTCGCCAGCCGGCGGTTAGCCTTCTTTGGCCGTGATGGCAAACACCACTAGCCGGTCTGGTCAGCCAGCGAGGGCTACCCGGGCGAGGGCGCGCTTACCCGGGAGTTCCATCGGAACCTGGGCCTGGAATCTCGCCCGAGTCCCGCATCTCCAACGCTTGGGAACCCCTGCAAGCCGCCTCTGGCACTTCAAGCTGCCATCGGGTGACCGGCCCAGGGATTGCCCAGCTGGATCTCCAAGCAGCCCTATGAGCCCGGCTGGCCGAAACCCAGGCGGCTGAGCTGCTGCCGATACATCAGCGGGGGGCTCGCTGAGCTGAGGCCGGGCTGGAGGAGGCTGATGGAACCGTCGCCGCTGCTGCTGGCCCGTATCGACTGCCCTGCAGTCTCTTCGGGCACTGGAGGTATGAGGGCCCCACCTTTTTCTGGCCGCGAAGTGTCAGCCACGGGGCGGCTAGCGGGGCTTCCGCTCACCAAGCTTGGCAAAGGGAGTGTTGGCCTGAGGCCAGACCGTTGCAGATCTCGCCGGCCCCTCAGCCTTCCATCTGGGACAGGGTGGCTACCCACCACACTGGCTCAACCCCAAGCAACGCCTGGGGTCGTCGTGCCCGGAATGGAAGCGGGCTCAGGCCGCATGGTCAAACGAGTGAAACCAGCAGGGCGGGGACCAGCGGCAAGACCCATGTTGGCCTGACCCAGCCGCCACAGCAAAGAGCGGTTCCTGACCCAGGCGGGGCGGAGCTGCTGCGGCCCAGTCTTTCCGACTGGAGCTTCATCCTGCCGCGCCGGCACACCACGGAGCTGGCCCGCGACCGATCCTCTCCCATCTGGCAACGTTTTTCTGGGCGCCTGCTCGATGCGCTGAAACCGGACAGAGCGCAACCAATGGCCTCGGCGGCCACTCGAGAGTGAACAACAGAATTTCCCGGCTCACACAGCCGCCGACTGGGCAACTGCTGCCCTGCCATCTGGCCGTCGTTCCCAGCTGATTGGGTTTGGTGATTGTTCTGGTACACTAATCTTGATGGCCTATTTCCTCGCCAGATTGTTTTCTCCAGTTTGTTCAGCTCTCTTTCCTGCTTAATCAGCTTGTGATTGAAGTTTGCCAGCCACGGCAGAATTTTTTGCCTGGCATGTTTCAAAACGCCCAGAAGCAGTGCCAAACGCTCACGCGTCCGTCAGCTGGATTCCGAGACGGCAGCTACAGTGAATAGGTGAGTGCCTTGAGTGAATTGAAAGCATGTTCAAGAACCGTGTTGGTACACGAGAATGCTTCGGAACTCTCCCACCAGGCGATTCATTCGGCCGTTGACTTTGCCAAGCGCCATTGCAGCGCGCCTTCCATTTTAATGCAAATGCGCGCTCCAGCTCACCCTCTCGCTCACATGGCATTGCACCAGTGGGTCATACGCCCACCACGCTCGATGAGCTGATCACAGCCACCCGAAAGATCCGAGCGCATCCTGGCCGAAGCGATGGCGACACGCCGCCGCCGCGCGGTGTGGCGCGCCAGCGGAAGCCGTGGTGCCAATGAGGTGCCTGTATCACGGCCTCTCACCTCGGCAGCCGATCAGCCAATCAGGTGTGATCTCATTTACATCTGGCCTCCCATGGGCGCCGCGGTCTGAGCAAACTTTCTGCTACGGCAGCCAGACCCAGACGTGGTGCTCACGCCCACGCCAGCAGCCGGTTCTGGGTTTCCCGCTGAGTTCATTCCAGCAGGACGCGTCCCCCAGCAGGGGCCAACCTCGCGCCCTGCGGCTGAATAGCCCCAATCGCACGAGAGTTCGGGGCTGTGGCGAACAGGCGGCAGCATCGCCTGAAGCAACTTCAGGAACGGTGAGCGTATTCGCCAGAAAATCCATGACAATTCGGGCAGAGGGGCAGTGCAAAGAGAGCCGGTGAAAATTGACGCAGATCTGCTCTCGGGGAAGCGCATAACTTCTCCAGCCCAAATTGATAAACATGGCGTCTTACGAACCAGGCTGGCCGACAGAACTCGCGCTCCAGCCCAGCCTGTGGCCACCCCCTCCGCGTTTGAGTGTTTGGGATCGTGAGCGCCGCAACGATGCGCGGGCAGCCACGCCCCAGAGCGCGGCGCAGCAGGGCCCCACCAGGTAACTGCGGAAGGCCGGGATGGACGCATGCTGGCGCACACGCCCCGAACCCACCACCCCGCTGGCTCAAGGTCCAGCAGGGGATAGATTCATCGGGAACAGGCAATGTTCTGCGTCGTGGAATCGCTCGATCGCCCACGCCCTGAACGCCAAGCCGCCCGCTGGAGGACCGCCTGCGCAAGTACATCCGGTGAAACGTGCTGGCGCCAGGGCCAGGGAGGTTTCTTCCAGGAAATGCACGCCATGCCCAGATCCATGGCGTAGAGGAAGGTGGGCGGCTCGTTCTGCCTCTCTTCGGCTGTGAGGTGGTTCGGCGCGAAAAGTCCATCAGCACGAATTGATCGGGCTCCACCGCGCCGCGGGACTTGAACCGGCCAACGACGCCAAGGCCCTGCCTGGTAAGGCGGATGGGTTCCCCCCGATCCGGCGCTGCACGAACACCGGCTGTGGCCCTGGCAGTCGATCACCAGCCGTGCCCTGAGCTAGCTTGCCTGTGGCCGTGCTCGGCAGCGACCCCGTCTGGTGTGGCTGATGGTGGTGGCTCGAAGCCGCGGTGCCAGCGCAGATGGCTGCTCGCAAGCGCTCCAGCCAGTGGGCCTGGAGCTTGGTGCGTCAAACAGCGCCGTAAGTCGTGACTGAATGGGCTACCGGCAGCCGAATTCGAAATAGCTGATGCCCAAGTTCGACCCAGCGTGCTCTCAGCAGATGCCGAGCCCTGGGACCTCGAGGTTCTGGTCCCAGCCACACTCCGTCGGTGTTGCCCCAGGGGGAATGGGGGTCGCCCGCCGAGAGGCCACCATCGACAGCCGCAGGCCTTGAGGCGCAGAGGCCACTGGCGATGGCCAGGGGGGCCCGCTGGCCCCGAGCCGATCACCAGCACATCAGCTGTCCACACGCAAACCCTCAAGCGGGCGCCTCACCTCTATCCCTCAAAGCTGGCCGCGCTCAATCCGGCTCAGTGTCCTCTTCACCTTACCTCAGCTTCACTTCGGAATCACAACCGTTTTCCCCGTCGACTTCCCGCTGAGTGAACATCGATTGAGACCGTCGCCGCCCCTCCTCCCTCTCCAGGGCTGGTGGAATCGAACCGTTCGCTGAGGTGATCGCGCAGACGTCGAAGCTTCTAGCAGGGCACGCCCTGGATGGCGGCCCGGATTGCTGGGGGATCGCATCGGTAATTGCACATCCGCACTGATCAAGCCCCGCTCACTGATCAGCACCAACTCCACCCCCGGCCGCCCCCCGAGCCCTTTCAGGCCCACCACTCATCGCCGCTGCGACCGACATTTGATGCGCTACGTAGCTCCCAGTCCGGCGCGCCAGATTGCAAGGCGGAACTGGGCTTCTAACCGGCACCCGCTGCCCAGGCCGCTGGGCCGCGCACCAGCACCCAGGGGCCCTATCGCTGCGGCAACCTCTCGCTCGATCGACTCTTCCTCTCCGGACGGCATCGACGGCCGCTGCCGGCGTATCTGACTTGCTGGCGATCCTGATTCCGCCCTAGCTCGGCGGCAGCACATCCACTGCTGAACCAGCTGGTCCGCCGGGACGCAGGGCCATGGCCCGCACACCCCCGGGCCCGTGCGGCCTCAGCGGGCGCCAAGTTCGGCCATCAACATAGGCGGAAAGTTCGCAGAAATCCGTCATGCCCTTGAGCCGAGGCGATCAGCACGCCTGTCGCCCGGAACGGCCAGCCGACACCCAGCGCAAGGCTTGTCGCCCTTCATATATTCCAGCGAATTGCGATTCAGGCCACTGAGGCGGATGTTGAGCGGCGAACGCCGAGAGGCGGGTGCGCTTGAAATGAAGGCCACCACTCGGTGAAAGCATCAGCAGCTGGACGTTGTCTCAAAGAGCGCTGACGGCCAGCAGGGAGGTGACTCTGCTCCTCGCGGGGAAAGGGAAGCAGCTGCACCACCGGGTATCCCTTTGGCGGTGCGGTCTGCCCACCGGAATGCGGTAGGACGTGGCACGGCTACACGACTCCCCTGTCAACTCGAAGAGCAGGCAGGGGTGGTCCCGTGGTCGTTTGCAACTGATGACAGCCGTAGCGGCCTCTTCCCCTGGCTGCGGCTTCCTGAACTTGCTGCGGTTCCCGGCGGCTTGCCACTGAACTCGCTGACCGGCCATAATTCCGCAATTCAGGTGCCGGTTTCCGGTGAGCAGCACACCCGAGCGCTGCGTGGCGGAGAGATTGCATATCTTCAAGGCCACCCTCCGAGACTCGAGGATCCTCGGTGCGCGCCGGGGGCGAGTCTCATTACGATCGCGCCAGCTTGTTGAGCTCTACTCGATCAGGCCCGAGTACCCGCTGCAACGGCCTGCCAAGGATGTCCTGGTAGTACGTCGATCTTGGCAACCAGATCCTCGTGTCCAGGCGGATCTTGTCAGGCTTCAAGGGCCTCAGGCGGCGCAGCTGCATCTGCAGGATGGCGTCGGCACTGGATTCACTGAGCCCCATGGCGATCCTGCAGTGCGACGCGTGTGGCCGCACGGCCGCCTGGCGCGAATCCAGGGCGCATGAATGGGGTCGAGTTGATCAAGTGCCCGCGAACAGACCCAGCAGGCATTTGTGGTCTGCGTTCCTCGCTTGTCGTAGCAGGTAGCCGGTGCGCGATTCGCTCGTTTCGAACCGGAAGGCGACGGAACACCATGCGCTGGCGCCGCCAGGGTGAGCAAAGATGTGGCTCGCTGTTGACCAGCGCCAGCATGGTGGGCCGCGAAGTTTGCTCTGCCAGCGGGTGAGCTGAACAGGTTGTTGGCACCACCTGGGGGTGCGGCCGTCCACGCCGCCAGTTCGCATCACGAATCCTGCAATGCCGTCGCGGTCGCTTTCGTCGCGGATGCGGAGATTGCCCCTCTGAGCTACTTGTCGTTCACCATTTCGCGCATGCCTCGATCAGCGAAACGCTTGTTGGTCTGGTAGGGCACACTCGTGATTGAATCACGCGCAGCGTCCCGGTCGGGGCGGCCAGGCACTGGCTCGAGGGTTTCGATCGAAGCCAACCCCACCGCATCGTGATCGAAGCCACGTGCCGGTGTACGGTCGCGATGCCGCGGCGGCCCAGCATCTGCGCCGGTCGGGAAGTCGGGGCCCGCGGATGATCCGCCATAAGGCCGCCGGTCCCGTCGATCTCGGCGGCGATCAACGGAGCCAGCAGCCCGGTGATCAAGTTTCGGTCAGGTTGTGGGGGGGAATGTTGGCTGGCCATCCGGACGGCGATGCGGAGCGATGCCCATTCACGCCAAGCGAGGTGGGGGGCAGCCCGCGCCGGCATCACGGGTGCAAATGGGCTCCATCCTTGCGCTGGAACCGTCGAAGTTGTCGAATGAAATCGGACGGTTTCAGCTTTCGATGTCTTCGTAGCAGGCTGTCGTGGTGAGTGCCTGCAGCTCGTGATTCGGCTGTACTCCGCATTCGCCGCCGGTGGGGTTCGTTGTCGACCGATGCCGCAAGTTGCCGTGAGCGCGTCGAATCAGCGGCAACCGCTAATCGACGGAAGTCCCTGGGCCATCTGCGCACCAGGGCGTCGGTAACACTAGCGTGTCGCGTGGGGGGCTGGGTATTTTGCCGGAGCACCTCCACCACACCGCGTGTCGCCTTTCCCGGTAGGGCCGATCGCTGTCAGGCCGCAGCTCGTACATCGCATAGATGGAGCGTAGTCGAATGGCATCCGCTCTGATGGCCACGGCGGGTCACGGGCAAAGGCCCTGCCCACGCGATCTACGCTCATCGCGG
>Ga0163217_1022427_pt1 | contig 15062 bp, 12 predicted proteins | sample SynspAceP_FD_185933 | JGI IMG/M metagenome (GOLD analysis project Ga0163217, IMG submission 185933) | Saline lake microbial communities from Ace Lake in Antarctica - Synechococcus sp. Ace-P (PacBio error correction) | ecosystem: Environmental > Aquatic > Non-marine Saline and Alkaline > Saline ...
GGGAAACAAAAGAAAAAAAAAAAAAAAGAGAATTTTTCCCCCCCCCCCCTTCGCGCCCCCCCCCCCCCCTTTTGATATCCTTTATTAAAAAAATTAAAAAAAAATCCAACTATCGTTATTGAATTCAATTCTAGTTCCCAAATTTTCCCTTAGTAAAAACAAATTTTCCCAAAAATAAAATTGTCAAATATAATCCCCCCAAGGACTTGGCTTTTTTGGTTGCCCAACTTTTTTTGAGTGATTCCAAAAATTCGCCTTTTTCCGCTCAGTCCCATGCCCATAATCCACTTAATGCTTTTGGGTAATCCCCAAAAAAGTTAATGAAAGGTTTATTTTTGGAACCAAGCCCTTTTGCAAAGCAATATTTCCCCATTCCTTGCTTTTCAAAGTTTGGAGTCCGAATTAGAAAAGTCCAGTTTTTTTAAGAAAACACCAATGGGGCAAAATATTTGAAAATCGCTCCTATGAAGTCCATTCCAATTGCCCTGGCTTTTCCCTCTTTCCCAATCCCAAAAGTCATACCAAGTAGGGTAAAACTAGGTCGTAGAACGACGCCATCAACTCGTTTTCTTTCCGATCTGGTTCCTTTTCTGAAAATTCGCCAAATTCGTATTTTTAATCTAAGAAAAGCTCGAAGGCAATCCCAAGTCACACTCAATGAGTGCCTATCCAGGAATGCATCTAAATGGTGGACGTGTATGAGCTTGGTTTTTCATCGGGTAAAAAGCCAGAATTTATCCATTCCCCCTCATCTCAAAAACTGCCAGCTGAATTGGTGTCATGTCCAAAGGTGACTTGTGTCCCTGGAATTTTTCTTTAGAGTATAGGCTTCAAAAACTGAAGCCGTATTTGGGAAAATTCCAAATGCCCTATGGAAAATGTCGAAATTGTGAAAAGCAAAAAATGAAAAGCGATTTTTTTTGAGGGCAGGCATGGGTTCCTATGAGATTCCAGATAAGACTAAAGGCAATTTTTTAGAGAAAACTTCTGAGCGGATTTAATAAATCGGTTGAACTACGGCTTTTTTGAGTATTCGGAGTGCCACATCCCCTCGTTAAATCTCCGACTTTAGTGACCCTCTACCAGATCATCTCGCGTAAAGAGTGAATTGGATTTTTTCAGGGTTTTTTTTATGCATAGATCAGGGTTCGGGTCTCAATGACAACTCAAAACAAAATCCATTGGGGATCACAATTGCTTCGTGTAGAGATAGCATTACCGTGTCGATCTTTGAAGGTTTTGGCTCACTGCTAAATGCATTTTCCGCATTGGTATTCATATGCTCCAAAAGTGGAACTTTCATCCTTTATTGGCTTATCGGTAGGATTTTTCGAAACGATTGGACACCCTTCGAATGCCTGATCCCCATACTTAATCAGCCAACCTCAATCCTAGAATAGTAGTTCGCATTCACATTGCCAATATTCAAACAGCTCCATCAACCCTTTTTCTGCACTGCTTTTTTGAAGGATTTTGATATATAACGGTTTTTTGAGCCTCTTACTGACACACACACAGTCACCCCAGACATCGCTTCTTCATACATCTCAAATCTGATAAACTTTTTTACACCTCCATTTTCTCATTGACCGCATCAAATACTTCCTTGGATACTCTTTCTTTGAGGTCCGCATGCGGTGGCGACAGCGAATCAAAAACGCATAGGATATATGTTATTTTCATGATTATTAAAGACTGTTATTCTATTAAAGCTACAAATCATCGCCCAACATAAGGAATTAAGAATTCTAATATTCCTGAAATTTACGACTAACTTATGGCTTTTGGAAGTACAAGATTCATATAGCCTTGTTGATATTGCTTGAATTGGGAGCGAAATGAGTAATTCTATTCCTTACTTTTTTTTGGTTTTTTTTTTCTAAGTCTGGCGGCTTCGCGCAGACTTGAACTAGAAAATGCAGAGCTGGGTCTGGACTTTCGAATACATTAATTGGATCAATGAAAATCTAGGTTTTATTGTTACAGGGGAGCGAAATCATTCCTCCGCAGTACGAATGGAGGAATATCTTGGGAGGAAAATACCCTTTACGTTGAAGGCAAGCTAAAGGGATGGTAGATTTTTTCTAAATGCTACGACGGGATAGCCTGTCGGCGAAACGGCATGATCTACTTCCAGTCAAAAAATGGAAGTTGACTCTTGGACTAAAGCGATTATCCAATACTTCAGCAAGGCTAACAGTGGTGTCCTTTTTCATCGGAAAGCAGAACTTTTCGTTAGTGGGTGGATTCAGGCATCCCTCCTGAGTTCAATTGAATAGTGCGAAACTTGGCTACCATCAATTCAGGCACCAACAGAATCTTTAAATGATCTCTATTTCACCTCTTCAAAATTCTGCATTTATCGCTGGGGAATCAGGAGAATCCTTAGGACTAGCAATGCTGGCATTCTTTGGACTACAAACTTAACTCAGGTCAAAACTGTGGATTTGAAAGGATTAGTTTTTTCAAATTTCTAAAAGACGGTATGCGTGCCGGTGGAATCTAGGGCAGTTTTCTAAAAACGATTGATGGAGGAGTGAATTGGTCGTAAATTGATTCGAACAGTTTCAGTACCACACTAAGGAAAGTTTGCAATCTCAACTTTGGATGCCAGGAGATATCAATATCGTGGGAGAAATCTCGCCTACCGCCATTCGATCAACAAATTCAGGGACGAGTTTTTCTAAATTAATTTTGGGCCCACTACTCCTGTGCACTTACAGATTTAGCATTTAAGCCAACTACCACGCAAGGTTTTTGCTGTTGCCCTGCCGGAAATTTAATCAAGCTCTACTAATTCAGGCTCAAAGCTATTCTCAACGCCTTTTGGAATTCGAAATAATCCACTGCGGACAGATTTTAAAACAGATCGATTTGATTCATTTCTGGTGAGAGAGGCGAACTTTTTGTTACCGTACATTCAGCCCTACTTAATCCGTCTGAGCCGATTTCGCCGAGCCGATTATAAATTGCAGTATTGATTTTTGGAATACGGTTTGGCTATACGTTTCCGGAGAAATCTGGCAAAAAATGTACCGAACAGCAAATACGGGGACAAGCTGGGTTTGCCGTTTCCTGCTCAAACCTCACAAACCATTATATACGGTTTTAACCTTTTCGCACCTTCTGTAGCATACATCGTAGGGAACAACGGTTACATCGCTGCGATCTTGGACTCCGGAGTGACTTGGAACAGCAAGTGTGGCAACCAACTCCAGTGAAAAATCTGAGAGATGTGACAATTTTTCGATTTTTCAGTAGGCTTTGGCCAATGGGAGATAATGGTCCAGATCAGTTGGTCCAAATGGTGGAATACATTCTGGAAAATCTTCCCAAAACCACTGCATGAAAATCTCAATGCCTCGCAAATAGTAGATTCGCTACAGCCCATTATTGTGGGAAACAAAGGATGATCCTAAAAGATCAAGAAGACCAAGGAAGGACTTTGGCGAAGGATTAGGACACAACCTAAACGAAAATTTTGAATTCGTGGATTTTTTGGATGCTTCCGTAGGCTTCATTGTCGGAAGACAAAGGAAAAACTTAGTGACCAATAATGGCGGAGAAACCATGGGGAGAAGTACCAGAGCGGAACACTAAGGGAAATCTTACCAGCGTCAGTGCAGGAATCCAACGGTCGCTTATGCGGTAAGATGATGGAATCTATTATGTCTGTGTACCTCCGAGTGATCTAAAAGTGAAGATTCGGGCCCCTCATAACTATGCCCTTAATGTGCAAAAATACAACATTCAAGATAAATCCGGCACTGGCTTTCTCAATTAGTCTGGCGAGTAGAAGGAGGTGCAATTCAAATCAGGCCCAAGGCAACTGAAGAAATTGAGTCCCTATGACCAGCATAGGAGATAATGGAGTTTTGGTAAGTCGCGGAAAATTTCCTGTTGGAGCTGGCGAAACATTCATTTTCCTTTCGTAGGTGTAAATCAAAATTCTCCCATAAATCAAATTTCTGGAGAAGAAAAGCCTGTATAGGTCCCACTTATTCCTACTCACTACCGGAGATCTCTGCTGTTACTTATACATGGTCAATTGCGGGAGGGGAAGATCATCTCCTGGTCAGGGGAAGTCCCAAAAATAGAATAAAGTGGACGAGCAGTGGTGTTTTCAGCAGCTTGGATGAATTCAGGAAAACAACTGGTGGCAAGTCTGCCTTATAGTCCAACCTATTTAAAATATAACTTCTGCACCTGCACAACCGGGGACAATTCACGGAAGTGCGATTGTCGGCCTAACGGTTATCAAAACTTATGAAATTCCTTTCAGCCTGAGGTAAAAATTTCCATGGAAATATCTGGAGGAGGTGTGATCCAGCAGGGACAAGATCTAACGCGTGAAGTGAATTGCTCACCGAAGGAATCCAAACACTAAAAGTCACTCCTGCAGAATGAATGCAATAATGGTCCAGGCTCAGACGCCGTCGCTGTATGTTAATATATTTACTAGCTCCTGAGCAATTGGAAAACAGGGTAAAGATCTATCCAAATCCATCAGATGGACGAGTCTATTAGAATTAAAGGACGCTACGATCTGGGAAAATTCTGTACAACTCAATCACCACTCCTTTGAACAAGCTAGTTCTTCGGTGGAACTTGGCGAAGGACTCAAGAAAGAAATTAAGTTTTGATGAATCTGGGTAAAGGCCTTTTCATTATCCAGCTTTCAAAAACAAAAATGAGCTGAGACAATATATAAGTGATCGTGAATCAATAGAAAGAAGGGGAAATAATTACTTTTCCCTCGGATCTTTACATAATTGGAAAATATTCCCGACAACACCCATTTTTAATAATGCCTTTTTTCAAAATAGCTTCTGGAATAACCCAGCCTTTTTTTCTAGTACACCATACGACTGGGCCATTGAAGGTCATGAGACTTGCGAGAAAAACGCTGATCATCGAATTTTTGAAAAATGTAATTGGAATAAAGCTTCACCGTTCAGTCGCAAATACCTTCCCCAGAAATGGTTCAAGCCACCCACAATCCCCATCTCCATATTAGTTCGGAGCTCCATCTTTGCCGCGATCGCCCGACGGAGCCCGCTAATTTCCCCGTCAATTTCTATAGCGAAATTGCGGAGGATTGAATTTCCTGATTGTGTTCGATCCAATGACGTGGCATCATGAATGGTATATGGGCTGGAGGATAGCCTTATCCCGAAGATTCATTCGGCGATTTTTGGATTATTAGCCAGAGGATTAGAGCTGATGAAAATGAGCTTCGCTCCAGCTAGCAAATTATTTCCTCGTTCTCCCTGTGATAATCATAAACGTATGTAGTGTTAAGGTGGTTCAAGATAATGGGGTAAAATTAAATAAAATATTGGACCTGCGGAGTTACTCGCAAAATTTCAGTCCTATGTTTCGATTCCGCTGGTCTGCATTTTTTCCAAGATTCTCTGGCAAAACGTAAAGAAGAGATGAATTCACCGATCTGACATTCCATTACTTCTGGCAGGTTGTTAACTGTTTTATTGATTCGAATGATCGGTCACCTGTGATGAGGATATATTATACGTCCGGATTTTATCCGACGTATCTCCACTTCACCAAATGGATTTCCGCTGCGGCGCTCTACTGCATTATTAGCCGACAAGCTCATTTCATAGAGTCTGGATCTTAGTACTTTCCAGTGCCTTTTTTCAAAGTTTTGATCTGGAGATTTTCTCTTGGCAGGTTTACACAAGCCCAGAAGGACCTGTGAGTCAATCGCAGCTGCAGAATACGGTTTGTATTCACTGACCTGACTCCCGGACCCGAGGAGCAATACGTATATCTTTTCTCACATCGTTCATTGCGATATTGACCTCTACTTCATCCATTTCTGAAGCACAGCTACTGACGCGGAGGTATGACTCTTCCTTGAGACTCTGTTAGCAGGCACCCGCTGGACTCGATCACCGCCTGACTCATATTTCATTCATTCCGTAGACATCACCCCCAGATATTGTGGAAATGATTCTTTGTACCACAGCTGTACCCCAATGTCAAATCGGAGCCACGGTCAATTTCCATCCCTGCACTTTCGCAAAAGCGGTTGATCACATTCGAAATAGAATCAACCCGCAAAAATCGAAGCCCTCATCCCCTCTGCACCTCCACGAATTTCTAGAATGACAATTCTTTAAGAGTCATTGGGGTTCCTTGGGAATTAAAAGTTGTCTTACCAGTTTCCTCCTCCAATTCAATTTTTCGGGTCTGAGCTCGTCTAATCTCAGCTTTTGCCATTCCCGAAATTCAAGCATCCTTTTTCCGTATCCAAAATTTCCTTTTGATTGGGCCCAGATTTTGAATCACAAATCATACTCATGGCATAGATTTTTACAAACCCTTTTCAAGGTTTTAATATCTTTGGTCAGTTGGCATACTTGCTCATGTCTGGTGGCCATAGACTCCGGCATTACGATCAATTGAACTACTTCCTCAATCGCTCTTTAAATAGTTTGTAATTTGTCCAGCAAATAGTTTCTTTTCGCATTACAAAAATAGGAATTTTTATTTGGGGCTTTCTAGAACTGCCATATGAATTACTTAGCGTTTCATTAGTAGATTAAAAAATCCCCGTTTGAAAAAATTGGTCCTTTTTCCCTTTTACGTTTATGGGTCTTTCACATTCCAATGCGCAGGATGAAATACCTATTAATGATTGGTATTGATCCTGAACGAATCAGAATTGGAGCCTGTACACTCGATTACAATCCAGTCTGTGGCTGCGATTCGAAAAACCTATGGGAATCTTGTGCTGCTGGAACCTGCAGGACTTAAAATTCCTGGACTCTCCCGGAGCTTGTAAGTAAAAAGGCGATCAAGTTGATCGCCTCTCTCTAATATAATTCCTACGGTTATACTGACTTAGCAAATTCCCTTGCTGATCTACATTGCAACCTCGCAATCACTGCGATATGGTAATGAAGCAACTGGAGCGGCACTACTGCACTAGAGGTGAGAAAGCCTCGTGTGTCGCTGGAACCTCGCATACGGTGATTCCGCTAAGGCTTTTACTTGGGTACCCCCTTCGAACTACAGCAAATTACTATCCCTTTTCTAGCTTTAAACTTCTTGGATATTGCTTACTATTTTTTCGTGATCGAATATCTTAGTCGCGATAAAAACAAATCTGGCAATCTCTCGTCGATCAAGGCATTGGGCCCATGCTTCATCTCGCGCGGCAGGCAATATCCTTCAGCAGGATATAGAATCTCTTTTCAGCTCAAAGCTCCTCTAAGCCTACCGGGGAAAAAATTATAACCTCTTCCGAGGTAAAGTGCACTTTCTACAATCCTTGTATTTGACTTGCGATGTATTTGATGGCCCTCATTTAACTTGTAATGCTTTTTACACAACCTTCCCAGGTATGGCTTCAAAGCCTCTGTAAAAAGTTGAATGTAATCTGCTTTCTGGAGGGTGCCTCTTTGGGTATCACCAGCTTCAAGCCATCAATCGCAAGCCACAGAGATCTGCGCCGTAAATGCTTTGGTAGAAGCTAACTCCGGATCTCTGGACCAGCATGAGTATACTGATCCCTGCGTGAGTAGCACGGGAATGGGATGAACCAACCACAAATTAACAAACTCCAAAAATAGTTCGCTCCTTTTGACTTCGCTAGTTTCAATGGCAGCTAGTGTAATCTGGCTTTTCTCCGATTGAAACAGAGAATCGCGATGATAAAATCTTTTCACTTAACACTGATTACGATATCTGAACTCCCGAAGCATATTCAAACCTCTAACCGGTACTCTGGCCAAACCTCGAATAAGTATGTCTGCTACTAACCCTGCATGCAGGAAGTTCCGCATGCAGTTGATGATGAATCCGCTCTGCAATTTTTGAAAATTTATTCAAATGTAATCACGAAGACCTCCAAGACCATCTGCCTGATTTTAGCATCTAATGCGTCCGCCGTAGACCAATCTTGCAATGGATTTAAGGTGCTCACTAGATTTCGCTTGAGCAAATGAAAGTGCTCCGTATCCGCCTTTTTCGATGGCTTCCAGTTTCGCATTTCCAGTTGATTTGATAATGGACTTGGTCTCTATCGTTTCAATTGTTTTTACCTGAAGACGGTTGTTACGGATGACCGAATCTCATAGTCGTTCCAGGTTAAATCACTTTATTGGTGTTATTCGATGATCGGTGTAGCATCATGAGCAAAAAATACTCATCTTCTCCAACCCAATCCCAAGTGGAGATCCTTTTCTGGCGGCGATCAAAGTAATCCTGGCTTTCTTTGTTGAATACCAGACTATGGCATAATCGCCCTACTACTGTTTATGAAGTGCTAGTCGAAGCGCTCTTCCAGACTACAGTGGTTTATTCACTTGAAATATCTTCGATAAAACTTGATGAAACCTCTGTGTATTTGAGACTGAACTAATAACCTTTCTGCCTAAGTCTATTTTTAAGAACCTCATAGTTTTTCAATGATCCATTGTGAATCATCGCAATTTTCTCTGAGAAGAATAGTGAGGATGCAAATTGACAATCATTAGGTCTCGCCTGTGAGTCGCCCACGCGTATGTCCTATTCCTATTAGAAGTCAAATTTGTTGAGGATTCAAGATGTTTTTCCAATCAGAAACCTTTTCTCCCTTCTTTTTAAAAATACTCAATCCATTGGTCTAACAATGCGACACCGGGCACTATCATAGCCCCCTGTAATTCCTAATCTCTTTTAACGCCTTGATGATAATTGGTAAGGCTTCTTGCTGCCCACGTAACGCTACGATCCACAATATGAAAAATTTTTGACTTGTGATTTACTTTTGCAAAAGAAACAGGATTCAACATAAAAAATAAACGCCACTCCATAAGTTAGGAGCGGGTGGAGAACAATTTTTTAATTTTGTTTGTATTACCTGATTTTCGAGTAAATGATTTTTAACTTTCACTTATCTTATCAACAACAAATTGGGGCGAAGGGATTTTTTAAAATCATCATCAATTCGAAACCATGTAACAACAATCCCATAGAAAAGCCATTCTTGCTCTAATCAGGTGTTCTTATAGATTGCATTTGTAATAGGATGATTATCCACTTTTGTAAACACCTGTATTAATTATTAAAAGTTCGTCGTGACGGTGGCCGAAAGAGGAATAGGATTTCCATTCGCATCTAACTCCTAACTTGTGGTTGCCCGAGAAAATCTGAAAACTGAATGGATTTTTAATGCGTACTTCTGCGGATAAATTTATTTGACTGGGTTGGTCCAATAAGAATCCTGAAAAAACAGTGGATTCTGAGTTTTCAGGGTAGCTTTCTATTTCCCTATTTCAAAACTCAAACCTTGATTAAAGTTACCCCGCCAACGTATCTAAAAATTGTCGAAAGGACCTAGTAATCATTTTTAAAACCATTCCGAGGTTTGATTTACACTACTTTATCTCCTAACATCATTATGCCGACACATAGTCAACAACTTTTTGAAGTTGGGGTCCAGTCGATACTCCTCAATTCCAACGAATCCGTGAAGAGCTAGTTGTTAATCCTATACGGAGGTAGGAAACAGTATCTCCAGCTAACAAATGATAATAAGAAAGTAAGCCGGTAATTTTTGCCCTTGCTGGAAACCGATTGTGGTATTATCACCTGTTCTTGATTTAATCGCTATTCCAGGGTCAAATAAATCACGAAATGTGAAAGATCTTAAAATTCTTCCTTTCACTAAGCAGGTCAAAAATTTCAAACGCAAAATCAAGGAAGCGACTTTAATTTGAATTGTCTGTCTTTGACGTCCCAAATACAAAAATCTTCCCCGAAGCAATAGGTAATGGGTTAAACCGAAGCTTATCAAAAATTATAGTAGGCAGTATCAAGTAATCGGCTCTTCTATCTATGAACTGGATAGAATGTCTTTTTATCCAAGTCAACTCCATTGACACTAATTTACTCATGAGAAGTCGCACTATCATAAACGCCTCGTTGTAGGCGAGTAGCAAGATTGGTTAATAAACCTAGAATAAAACTTGCTCCGTAATCCCAAAGAAAGCATCTTGCTCATGACCTGCTAAAAGTATTCCTCTTCTAACAGGATTAGTTGTGGTTTTCAAAGAATCCAAGCAAAACCACTTTAAGCAGGTAATTCAAGACTCCGGTAAAACACGCCATTTGGTTGTTTTCCAGGAGGCTAGTCCTAAACTACTGTAGCAGGATCGCTACAGGGATAATTAAAATGGAAATGACAGAATCGCCCCATAAGGTAAACTTACCCCGCGAGGGTAGTATATATGTCAAATAGCTCCCTCGTGGCTTGTTTCTGCTTCCTGTTCATGCTGATTTCAAACTTTTGTCTTTTGAGAGACCTCGATTAGTGGTTTAATTCTGCGGAAACTTCACCGCCTTGACCACATAGTCCGCATATGCCATGCCCATCTTGATTAAATCCCATATGTAATCTTTGCTCATCAAGTGCTAAAATAGCGTCATAATGTCGAACCAATCTAACTTGTTTAACAAAATCATCGCAAAGGTAAATGGAAAATCCGTGTTAAAAACTGCGAACACTGATTTAGATCTTTAAATAACGGCTCAACTCTTATAAGTGGTTTTTCAATACATCGAATAAACCTTGTCATCCAATTCGTGCCATGCACGATATTCGAGCCCAACCCAATTTTTTTAACCGTCTCGATTACTCCTTTACAGAAAAGTGCACGCTCGTCCATTGCCTCATAGAACTCTTCTGCTTGTCATGGGAAAATACATGCTTTCTGTGAAATAGTCCGCACATTACGATAAAAGTAAACCTGAAAGCTTAGCATTCGAATTGAGCACTTTGATAACTAATTGGTTTTTTCTTCGTCTCCTACTGCAATATTGATCCCAGACAGTCTTACTACTTCGGTGCAAGTCTTTCTCCGTCGTTGATATAAGCCAAATCGAGGAACCAAAATTCTGAAACTCCATTTCCACGCTCTTGCATCGCTTGAGGTAATGCTCTAAGGAAGTTTGCACTTGGAAGTTCAAGAAAAGGATTGATCCTCACTTGGCAAACATGAGGATTCGTAGTTTGGACATAATTATCGATTTAATTATAGGGTGATAAATAATTGTTACAAATGTAACAAAAAAAGGCAAAAAGACTCTTGAAATTTGAACATATTATATACTTTTGCCCCTATTTAACCATGACTATCCCACCCTTTTGGTAACAGCTAACTATAAAATGAAAATTGAAGCAAAATCGCTTTTCCGGCAATCCAAAACAATAAAATATTGTTTTGTGGCCTGACTATGTGCCTTACATAGGTCATCTTCAGCTAATCCGAGCTTCCAAATCATCCTGCGATCCTACCATAGTTTCTATTTTGTCAACCCTACTCAATTCATAAATCCTGCTGACTTTGATACCTATCCAAACACTTTAGAGTGATTTAGAGAAGTTTTAAGACAAGAAAATGTGGAGAGTATATACACTCAAGCATAAAGAAATTATTACCCCGAATCTCCGACTCCGCTTTCTCTTGGAATCCTGAAACAAACCTCCGAAGGAAGCTTTCCGTCCCGGCATTTCAACGAGTAGGACTGGTCGTATCAAAACTGTTAAATATCATTCGACGTCATGTGGCTTTTTTCGGGCAAAGATTTGCAGCAAAGTAGCCCATTTATTGGCAGGCTGGTAAGGATCTTTCCTTCAGTAGATATTGGTGACTGTACAACAATGCGAGAAGCAGATGGACTGGCGATGAGCTCTAGAAACTGCGACTCTCCCTATTGCACAGGGAAGCTCACTTACCTTTTTCAATTCGCTAACAAAGCCAAAAAGGAAACTTATTGCCGGAAAATGCATGGTTTGAAGTCCAACAAGAAATCGTCTGTGATTTTTGGAAAAAAAGTCAACTCGCAAGACTCGAGGTATTTCGAGCTTTATCGATCCTGCAAGCTTTTTGAGGTCTAGCAAGACTTTAGACCGAGCTATCCTCGTCCATCTGCGTGCAGCCTTATTTAGGGGAAATCAGGTGATCGATAACATTTCGATAAAATTCCTAATTTTGGCGGCAAAACTAAACCAATGCAAATCCAAGGTATTAAAAACAAAATCCAACCGGTAAAGATCACCCAGGCAGAAACTTCATTATGTAGGCTCCACACATCGACGAGAATCTCATGGACCGCTGCGAATCTGATGCGAGAACGAGAAATACAGGTCGTAAACGTAATAATGGTGAGGCGACTGGAGAACCTATGTGGATCAAAGGCGAGCGAGGATCGGGGCAAGGTATGTCCTGAACGGTCCAGCACGCCAGAAAGCCGCTGTTGGAGATATTGTATCATAATTTCCTATGCAGGATGGAACTGGAAGAGCAAAGATACAAGGCCTAGACTGAGCTTCCTGATGAGCAAAACCAATTAATTCTGATGATCAGAAAAACTCAAGCAAATCGGTCCAGCTACATTTCCTCGAGTTGCGCTGGATTAATTTTTGTTTTATATCGTGATATTGCATTTGACATCTAATTGGCACAAGTAAATCCAGCAACTGTGTTTGGATTCTTACTTCGTTTGGCCATTAGCCCTTTGCCGGGTATTGGCGAGAGCTGCGCCTGGAGCTTAACTTGATCCAAGAAGACGAGGGGATTAAGGGTTCACTCCAACGATCCTACCATGCAGTTAAATGTTGGCTACTTGGTAAATATGCTGGTGGACCTCGTGGCCGGGGAAGTGCTCGATGTGGCGTAACTGACACGTACTACGCATCTCCTGAGGTCATACTGTTCGGCACAGTTGATCGTGGAGCGAAGTGTAATTGATTTTTTTTTAATTGGCACTGTCTTCCTTGCTTTTTTGTAGAAATGAATTGTTTTTCTATCTGCAAATCAATTAGTTATTTTAAAATCATTAAGCGCTGGAATCCCTTTCCAATCTTCCTATTGCCCTTGGAGGATTAATACTATCATCCTTCCATTTATCTGATTTTTCGAAGATTCGAAGAAACCCACTCTTGTAAACACAATCCAACATTTTTTAGAGAAATAGGCGGAGGACCTTCGATCTGTAGGCAAGCTTCGAATCAAACTCGGTTTGCCGCCATGGCCCCTCAAAATACGATCTGGGTCATTTATTTCTTGACTATGTACACGCGTCTCTTTGGGGATCCCAGAAGTACTGCCAATTTTTTGTCTACCAGCGAGGCTACTCTTAAGTCATGTAATCGGGAAGTATTGGCATGATTGCCCCAGTGCAAAGGGAATAGGGACTTTCATGCGCTTGTGGCTTTCACTTTGATACAGTTGGGGATATCCGAACATGAGACGGAAAAAAATCTTCGCGGCGATTTATCCAATTGGCAAACCCAAGTCCTCCTAGTATTATTCGCAGATTAATGCAAGCTGGATAATTTCTGCTGAGAATTCCGCTTGGAAAAACCCACTGAGGCTTAACTTCGTTTAAAGCAACGTTTAAAATAACATTAGATATGATCATGAGTAATCTTTTATATCTTTGCCGCAGCGGCTTTTTCCTGGTCAATAGGACTTTGAAAAAGCAAGTTAAAAAGTATTCCGAGACGGCCTCTGAAGGCCAACCTTTCCGGAGCTGAAATCGCCAAATTAATGTTGCAGATAATAACATCACAGACGTTGAGGTTTCTCTGTGAAGGTCTTGAGTGACCATTTCATATACCCACAGACAAAACGTAAATCTTAGTCCTGATGTGTATTAGGTAGAAATGCCTCGCAGCAGCAGTCGCAGCTCACGAATGCGGCCACGCGTACAGCATGCAACTTCCTACTTCTTGACTAATTTTAAGATCCTACGCTGGTGCCAATTTCAAATACAGTGCGGAAAATCTTAATATCGTGTTGATCGCCTCACTCTGGTGGATTTGCCGCTAGCCTTCCCTTATAGCTCGTTGGATACATTTGTAGTTCAGTGCTATGAATTATAACCTTGTTCACTTTGTCACACCTTCCAAGTAGAATTCGATGTCGAGTAACCGGGCGCTTGCTTGGGTAAAGACACGAAAATCGTCACACCAGATGAATACGTAATGTTCGAAAGAATGCGCTCAAGTGGCAGCCATGAACTTATGTAGTAGCGGCTTTAGCACTCTTTAGCCACACTGGCTTTATTTATGTTTTTATCTTTTTTGGGAATCGGAATGATACAGATCAAGATAAATTGGGAAAAGGGCAGGTTTTGCTCCTTTTATTTTTTCAATAATTCCGATCGGATTTCACCCAATTTAATTAGAACAATGCATTTTTCAATTAACCGAAGAACATCTAGGCAGTCCGAGATGCGCAAGAGAATTTGCCAATACAGAATTAACTTTTCCAGAGTTATCTGAGCGCGATTCAGAAGGCTCAATTCCCCAAAGAGCAGGTTCCATAAGATGGGTGAACTTGGATTTATGGGAATGATGGTGAAGCCGAAAATACATGGCGCGGATGATACCATTTCCTAGTATTGGCTATGAGGAACTTTCAAAAATTTGATGCTTCCGCTTCAGTATTGTATGTCTGTAACAATTCTTCTCTTGGTATCTGGGGCTTAGAGAAATATCGGCTCGAAGCTCAAAGAAAAGTATTTGAAACCCTCTTGCTAGTGGTGAAGTTTTGGGAGCCTTCTGCCTTTCTGAACCAGAAGCTGGTCTGACGCAACTTCCACAAACCCAGCTGAGCTTAATGGGATTCACTTATGCCTCCAACGGTACTAAAAACTGGATTACCAACGGTTTCGGTCTGCAAGTAGTTATTTGTAATTAGCGCAAAACAAGATGCAAGTAAAGGCACAAAGGAATCTCGGTATTTATTGTTAGAAGGGGAGGAAGGATTTATAGTTCCGAAAAAAAGAGAACAAGCTTGGGATTCGTGATCTGACACTCACTGCATTGAATGTTACTGACGTCAAAGTGCCAATAGGAAACCGCATCGACAAGAGGCTTTGGGTTTTACCTTTGCAATGGAAAACCCTTAATGGAAGGTAGAATCGAATAGCTGCCCAATGCTTTAGCATTGCAGCGGGAGCCTTATGAAATTGGCGCTTGCTTACTCCAAAGAGCGAAAAGCATTGGGAAACTATCAGTCCCAACATCAGGTCCATTCAGTTTA
>Ga0163217_1062500_pt1 | contig 15062 bp, 15 predicted proteins | sample SynspAceP_FD_185933 | JGI IMG/M metagenome (GOLD analysis project Ga0163217, IMG submission 185933) | Saline lake microbial communities from Ace Lake in Antarctica - Synechococcus sp. Ace-P (PacBio error correction) | ecosystem: Environmental > Aquatic > Non-marine Saline and Alkaline > Saline ...
AAGATCCGACCAACGGGAGGGGGGGGAAAAGGAGGAAAAATTATTGCCAATGCAAAAACCGATTAGCCCCCCCCCCCCCCCCAAAAAATCAAGCGCGGAATCAGCCAGAAGGATGAAGGCGCAAATTATCAAGTTTCCCAGACATTTCAAAATTTTCAGGAACTTTGGGCTGGCGCTACGGTTTTCATCGTGAAAGACTCTGATGGCTGCTGGTTTGAATGCGGGGCACCGCTGGAATATGTGGCCATCTCCCAACTGTTCTAAATAAGCCAAGGAGAGGGCTTAATTGGCCTGTCACAGTTTTTCTTGTCTGGGAGGATATTCACTTGTCCATGACTGCGCCAAGCAGGGCGGTCATAGTGGGAATCGGTTAGTGTTGGCTCATGTGGGGTTTTTACTGCTAGCCTTTTTTACCTACGCGGCTGCGGGGTTCTAACCGGCGGGTCGCTTGGGTTGATCTGGTGTTTTGCCTGCGCGATGCACAGTCTCGTGACGCCCCTTCAAGGGCTGACCAATGTCATGCCTTGGGAGCATTTCAGCATACAGGATGGTGGATCACGGTGCACACACCATTATTTGGGCGTGCGCCCGCCGAGCGACAAGGCTGGACGTTGCTGGCCGGGGCGGCCATGCGTTTCTCAGGATTATTCCATTTGCTGGCGCTGTTTTTCTTGCTGGCGCGAATCCGTCCGTCCCGTTGCGCGTCGCACGCCTGATCGTGGCGCTGACGACTGGGGGCGATATTCTCAATCTGCCGCACCATGCCAAGGTGGCGCAACTTTATGTCACACAACCTGTGTGACACTGGCTGTTTATGACTGGTGCATCAGGTCTCTTTGCTATCGACTGATCCTGTCCGGAACGCCGGCCTTGATAGCCTCCAGAAGCCTTTACGGAGATTTCAGCATGGCGCTGTTTAAACGTCGCTACGTATGGCGGCTTGTATGTTGTTACGCTGTCATTTTTGGCCATCGTGGCGCTAATGGAGTCCGGATTACTACCAGTAAGCCCATGTTGATGGTCCCGCCGCCTATGGCTGGGGGAACAACAGGAGCGACGACAGACAATGGGCCTAGCTCCGTGGATGCAGTTTCGCCTGTTATGCGTTGAGTCCCCTCGCTCTATGAGTTGCGCTGCGCAACTGACGATTTTGCGCAAATTGGCCAACAACGGGGTCCGCACCGTGATCAATCTCATCAGCAAGTGATGCGTTATGGCTCGGTGACGATGCAATCCGTGACGTTCACAATTCCGTTGCGCGGAACGTGTTAACAGATACTCAGGTCATTGTCCGTGATGCGCGCATTGCGCGCCAAGGAGAGGCAGGGTGGTGTTTTAGTGCTACTGCAAAGCACGGTCAGAATCGCACCTGGGCTGATTAGGCGCGAATTACCTGATCGTTTTGAGGCGGAGTCGTGACAGGCATGGCCAAATGCTTGAAAGGTGGCTTTTGGCGACTGGCGAGCGCCTGGATGATGCGGTGGGCTATAATGAACGGGTGGATGTGGGTGGGTTAAAACGGCCATGAGGCGGGGCGAGTGCAGTACACCTTGTCCTGGTGTCGTCTGACAAGCTTGTTCCTGAGTCAGGATGAGTCCGCTAAGCCGCACTGGTCAATAGTCCGTCAAGACGTGGCAAACGTCCGTTGATAGCCAGCATAACTGTTTGGCGAGGGCATGCACGACCATTGGTTTTCTTGAGGCGGCGACTGCCTTTCGGCAAACTGGGTTCAGGATGAAATTTCTGACAAACAGGCAGCTGGCATGGCCTTTTCGATAGGCGGTGAAGGGCAAAAAATTGTTAATGGCGGACGATCAGAACGGAGTTATGTTCACATGACATCAATTACCCTACCCTGACAGTTCGCGGACTGTGCTGTGTGAGTCGGCTAGTTATGGTAGACGCCATGATGTCGCTTATTGGCCGACTCCACCAGTGCGACCTGCCTAGTCCCGGCCATAAAAGTAGCCATTCGGAGATACGTGGGAGCCAAGCGACGCCCTGTAGTTTGAATTTAACGGCAGTCCCTATCAAGCTTGGGCGTCGATCTGAACACTCTTAGGTGCTCTCAGGCCTTGAGGTGTCCGTCAGGCCATCGATTAGTACGACGAATCAGGCAAGGTGATCGAAGATAGCTTGTCTCCGGCCATTTCATTTAAGGTGGCATGAGAACTAAACTTCGGGTATTTGGATCTGCGTCGCAGCGTGCCGCTCAATGCTCATTGAGGCGATTCGTCCCTCTCGTACATCTGCATGAGGTGCTCATTTCGTCGATAGTGAGAAAGTAGATTTCGCTTCGAAGGGGGATTCGCCTCTCTGGATATTGCTGAGAATGCGGTTTTTAGAGCATCTTACGACGCGCTGCTCAGATTGTCCCGTGCGAAAAATTTGGTTAAACAGCTCTTTGGTACGTGACCGCGATCAGGTGTTGTCTGCGCGTTATGAAACCATAGGATCATCCAGCGAGCTGCGACAGACTGACTTTTTACGGCCCCAGCCTGCTACGGCCTTCAGCAACGAATTCCGGTAGCCCCCCTAACAATTTGGAGGTGGCGATTCTTCCACAGCGGCCGCATCTCGACGCCCTTGGCATGATGAGATGTTTGCCTCCCCATCACCGCACCATAAAATCAAACCATGCTTTCTGGCCAGGGTAGGCTTATGCTCGAGCGCTGCTCAGTGGCAAACGTAATCCGGTCGCGGCACGAGCTCGCCGACGTGAGGCCATCGACTTCTTCCCGAAGTGCAGGGCGAACTTATTGGGGTCAACCTCGTTGAGCGCATCGAAACGAAGTGGCCGAGGGTTTTTTTCGGTGGCGTATTAGTCGGGATACAGCACCAGTAAGCTCACCAACGCGAATGAGGGGAAAGGAGATGAAAGGGTTCTCGACGAACTCAGTTGTTCTGGCCTGGTCTCAAGGCCACCACATCCGAACGTAAGATCGTTAAGTCGACAGACTACGGGGCAGTCAAGGAAGGCCTCGTGTGCTGGTGAATATCGGTCTCGTAGGCGGAGCAAATAACGGCGGAGATTGAATAGCCTTGCTGATTCAGGAAACGGCAATTAACCCAGCGGACTCAAACATTTGGGCAATCGGAGGCCGTTTGGAGCTAACGAACGCTCGCTGGAAGAAATGGCGTACTGCACCCTGCAAAACAAAGTTGCTGAGCGCCAGTCCACGGTCAGGGTTCACTGGATGTATGATACGAAAATGCTGCCGCGAGCGCTCTGAAGAGATAACGTACGCCTTCAAAATCTTCGGCCGCGGGGTGTCCAGGAAAGCTCATATGTGCTGGAGAATGCATCTTTTGCTGCACGCTTATTGCGGGACGGCCAGAGCGACTGAAATGTCTGTTGATAAAAGACCCATTTGAGGAGCAGCATGTGTATCCACCACGGCTGTTTCTAGCGTCAAGCGATCCTATCGCGGTATAAGGAATCTCACAGCTCGTTTGCAGATGCTCTTTGGGTGTATGCTGAAAGGTATTTTTAAGGCTTGAAGCGAGTGTAAAATCCCCGGTTACTCATGCACTGGAGCTTCCTCATTGGCGGAATTCTTACTGGCTCGAGTCATTATTTACCCCGGCATTACCTAATCTAATGGCTGCATCACGTGTTGATCAGGTCCGGCCCACTTGCTTGGATGGGTTATTCCTGCGAGCTTGTACCATCTAAGATTTGCCGTAACAAATCACCACCATGGCTGGCTTATGGTAAGCGATGTGGCTCGTGGAAGGTTTTATGAGTAACCACTTTGGGCCGTGGAGCAACCATATCAACACGGGCCGCTATTGGCCCGATAGTAGTAATTATCCTCGGGCCTATAACGGCAAAAGTGGCCATCAATCGTGGCAAATCAAACACAGGGCGATTCCGAGACATTTCGTTTAGTTTGATTTTCACCAGCCGGCAGCCTCGTTCGTGAACTTACATCCTCAGCTAGTAGTAAGGCTTAGGGCCTGAAGCTTAGTTGGAAGGGATTCATTCCTAATACTCTTCCCAGCAGATGTGGTGTGAGCTATTTGCTAGGCTTTTCGGTGACTGGAACATCGAGACCCGATTGTAAGCCTGTCCAGGCCATGAAGTTATAGATAGGGATAGAGATGACCGCCGATGACCATTTTTTATTTATTGGGTCTGCGCTAATTTTGATCGAGTTAGAGTCATGAACTACTGTTAGGTTATGTTATCTGCTTGCAGGCTGGATCAACCGAATTCGGATAGCGGACAATCCATAGTCCAGCCCCAGCGAGAATATGATACCCGCTGACGCCTCACCGGATCATGCAGTGGAGACGACTGTCTAAGCACATCCTAATTTGTTAGATTTTATGAATCACTATAGCGTTAACATCATGAGTGATTCATAAGAAGAAGGGAAGTGCTATGTTTGTGACCTAACCGTACTCTGAAAAAGCGTGACATCTCTGCATCATCAAAGCATGCAGGCTGGGCCGATGGTTGTGGCTGGTCTGCACGGCTGTATGCCTTATCAAATTGAGCCTAGGCCTGGAAGATGATGACGGAGTTGTCGGACCTTATTGGTAAGCGAACCCGTTTTTCGGAATTCAGGGAAAATTTTGAGCGGTCAGAGTAAAGAAGTGTTCGTGCTGCATCAATCTGTTTGACGCTCAAAGTATGAATGGGGTGACCCTGGAAGGTTGATTCGCGGCTGGTGAAGTTTTCAGCATCCACTGGCATGAAGCTGATAAAAAAGTGCCATGGCTTTCAGCCTTTTATGGAAAAGGGTTCGAAGGCGGCATGTGCTACCAGGATGTACGCGGGCTTTCGTTGAGGGTAGACAGAGGGTTGATGAGGTGATTTTCACGAGCCACGTGACATAACCGAAGCTGTTTAGCTAGAGCGGGAGAAATCAGCTCAGGGGAGGGTGTTTATTTTCTTTTCTGTCAGTATGGTGGCAGTAAAAGTAGGTCGCCTTTTATTTACTGTTTTGAAGTTCATAGAGATGGGTTGCGGATGTAGGCGCGAGCAGCCGTGCGCGAATCTGATTAACCCAGAGGATAAGGCTGATGAAAATTTCGGAAGGCTGAAGTCGACACAGTCACCTGAGTCGTGTGCGACGTTTGCCAGTGATCTACCGAGCGCCGGTCAGCGGGTTTGAATACGTCGGCGCTTGGGGATTCAATGGGGTTCGGCTCAAAGCACGACGGCGATAAATATGAGCTGCAAATTTGCGAAGGGATTGTTTTTGTTGAACAGATGGCATATATCAAAGAGCAGCGGCGATGCACCAATGTTGATAAAATGATAAAGCCAATGACGGTCCGCGGAAAGGTTCGGCTGGTGCTTTCAGAAATGTCTATTTGGCGATGAGGTCTAGCTACCTAGTTGAGCGAGGCTTGATGACACGCAGTAGACCGGTGTGATGAGCAAGCGGTGATCGCACTTAAGGATCGAAATCAAAAGCTTGCCTCGATTTGGACCAGTTTTGTGGAAACAGAAAGGGCGGATAATGAAAGGGCTTCTCAGCAGTCCGGCTGGTATTGCTGGCTGAGCGTTGTGGGCAGTTCTTGGGTTCAACCCATCACAGATCTCTATGTGCCAAAGAGTGGTTTTTGGGCCGAGCTTATAGGGCTGGGGGAAGTGCCCTTGCTGACCCACTCCAAGTGGTGGCTGGGCGCGACGCTATATCCGTGGCAAATCTGCTTTGATGGTGCTGTTAATAATGAGTGGGACCTGCACTGATGGTTGGTACACAGATAAGGTATCCAGATCGCTGTCATATTCGTCTAAATGCGAATTTCAGTAATTAACTCGCGTTTTTTGTGGTAATTTTCATCGCCTCCCAGCTGCTGGGTCTGCGTATTGCTCAATTGAAATCTTGACTACCGTTGTTGGTTTTTTCGATAAGCGGCAGGCGTCAGTCAATTCCCCGGCGCTCCTCAGCATCCCGAAGCGGGGCAGATAGCGCGAAGTTCGCGCTATTGACGTGCTGAGCCTAGTTCGTCACTCATCCGGGAAGCTCGAATGTTTCCGGTTCGCCTGATACGAAAGCGGTACTGCTGAGTGACCAATCCTTGAAAACTGGAAGGGCGCGTGCGTGTGGGGTGGGCTAATGCGGCTTGTTTGGGGTTCGATGTAGCCTTTGCGCCGGGCTTTCACTGCGGGCTCGTGTCATATATTATAGTTTGCTAAGCGCAGCATCAGAGAGAGCCGCTTGTTTGCTGTTGGTTGACGAGGAGCTTGGTGCCGAAAGCTTTTGGGCAAGGCTCGAGCAATTTTATCGCCGCGTCGGAATAAAGGAACGGGTATGGCCCTGGGGCTTCATGCGTTAGCGCTCAGGCGCCAATACTCGACTTTCCAGGTAATTTCGGCTCCAGGGGTGCGCAACGCGTACTTCGCCTGAACGGTCCTTGCGGTAAGGATTTGGAATTCAGTGGCTTTAGCGCGCTGATATGCTTCTGGTCTAGAAGATCGGCCATGACGTAGCCTCCTGATTCCCGGTATAACGGGCATGAATGTCTTTTGCGCTGCTTTTTTCTGCGAACCGCTTCGATTTGGGCACACATCTTTAGGTTGCCCTGCAATGCCATGCAGGTTTAGGGCCAGCTCGGTAGACAGTTGCTGGTCGCGTAATCGAGTAGCTGGACAATTTTTGTCTGACCCCGGTGGCCGTCTCATGTTTGTCACCAAGATCGGTTTGCAGTACCTTCTACAGTGGACGGGTATCGATTGCGCAACTAGAGTAACTTGCCCAAAACAGGAAAGCGTAGGTTTTCCAGCGTATTGATCCATTGCGCAGGGTGCTTTGGCATTGCTTGAAATTCGATTCGCGTATGCGTTGGCATTCCCCGTGCAACGCTCAACAAAAGTTCTTAAGCTTGGCGCGCTCGGCCGCTGAGATGCAGGGGGCGTTTCTTTCAAGCGACGGGATCAACACCTGCTCTAAGTTGCTGGCGCAGTGTCTGAGCTTTTACTCGCGCCCCTCGGCAATCACAAATCGGGAAATCCACCGAGACGTAATCTCTGCGACGGCATGGGTTTTCCATTCGCTGGGTTGCGCAGTTTCGCCCTGTTGAAGTGCGCATATTCAGGAGCGTGAATCCTATTACCGATTTTGAGGCCCAACCTTTGACGCCGCCACAGAGATATAAACCGACGGGCAACTTAATGGCTTTTTTATTTGCCGGTCAGATAACAACTTGCACTTGGCTCGCTACTCCCACAAGACCTTGCAACATAAAAATTTTGGCAAGATGATATCTCAAGAGGTAGGTGGAGAGCAAATAAAAAAATGTTAACTTATCTGAAATAGATAGAAAAAATGTCATATAAATTCGTCTCATGCTGTCTTTATAGATCTCTCGAGAAAAACGACTGACTCTCCGCTCATAAACAAAAAGGCCCCTGCGAAAGCAGGGGCCCTTTTTTTGTTTATCAGGTGAGCTCTCGGTGGAGAACCTAGTTGACGGGAGTCTGCAAAGCAGGGCGCAGGATAAGGGCGAGCAATGCGAAGGCGGCCCCGGAGGGTGAAGGCGAAAGCGCGAATAAGTCCCTGACGAAGACAGCTATGCTCGGCGTCTCGCAGCTAGGCTTTTTGCTTTATCGGCGAGCTATCTGTAGGCACAGTGTCATCCTAATCCCTTCACTCCGTTTGAATCGCCGCAGAACCTTTCTTTTCCTCTGCTTCTGTCATCTGGTTTTTTTTCATCTAGTGCCGGTCAAATTAAAAAACCATGATGAGGAACACCGGATGTCCCCTGAATTGGGCACACGCAAGATGATGTTGTAAGATCATGGGAGGCGACGAGCGCGCAGATCATTATTTACTGAACCACTTTGCTTTATTCTGCGGCCGTCTGGCGCGGTGATGTACTCAAAGGCAGCATGGGGCTGCGCGCTGGGTTTTATGGGCTATAGGCCTGGCTGGTTGCAATAGCGGTCTAGCACATGAGATGATGAATCGACTCCGTCCGGCACTGCGCGTATTTGGGTTTTACCGCTCCGACAGTGAAAGCGGATGAAATCATTGTGCCTGAAGGGGTACAAGCTACCATATCTACGCTCCTTGGGGCACGCGATTAGGCAGGTTCATTCCGCGTTTTTTTTTCCATCGACCACACCGGTGCTGGATCAAGCCGACCAGGTAGGCTCCCATCACGATGGTTGTCAATTTTTTCCCGATTGAAGGTACCTGACACTCACGAAAGGTAGCTTCACTGAGGCCTGCTGGTTGATGAACAAGAAGTATGTTGAACCACGCTAACATGCCAATGAAAACTCCATTGGCCAACTCGCTCAGGCGGTGGCGGATTTTACGAAGACTGGATTGTAAACGGTAAGTTATATAATCGTCGTCGTGACCGGACGAAGTGTGAAAAGAGATGAATGCAATGGCATCAGCAATTTATTTCGGGTAATCAAGGTTTCCAACAACGAATGGCAATAAAGCCGGATAAACCTCATCGTCCGTAATCACGGCGCTGAGCGGCCGATGGAAATATCAGGGTCCGGTACGAGGCACCTGTTGTTCCGCAGCTGTATAGCCCCGGGGCACCATGACCGGGGTACGCCCATGAATAACTGGCACGGCGTACGCTTTGAATACCTTATATGTTTCCGAGGAAAACTGGGAGGCTATTTCCGTAATGGCGGAAACGCAATCCCCGTGACCTCACGTTATGGTGTGAACTCAAGCGCTACGCACCGTGCCGTGTATGCTGGGAGCTGGCTGAAAAGCGGCGCTATGAATATGTTGCGCTTTGGATGCATATAAGGCGCAAACGCCCGGCGACTATCGCAATGATGCCATAATGTTTTTGGGCTGGATGGTCGAAGTAGATCCATTTTGATGTGAAAGCGGTGCGCAGAAACGACGCCTCTAGGTCGTTTGCCCTGAATGGTGGTGGTTTTTGCCCCAGCAGTCGAGTGGGCAAGTCCCGGTAAGTGTGTTATTCGGGTTGACGATTCACCTTCCAATATAATCTATAAGTTTGTCAGCGCCCAGTAACTACAAAACGTTTCAATCGGCGAGTGGCTTCTTGCTGGATACGGCACGCTTATGTTGCAAAATTCCAATGCCGATCGGCAGTGGCGAATGCTTGCGCTGGTGTTTGGAGCAATGGCTGACAAGCCCAACGGCTTCAACCAGCCAGGCTGATGTTCTGGTATACCCGTTCTGGGCGGTGCGGATACCGTCGGCGCGACGCGATGATGCCCGGAATGGGCGCGGTGGATCCCATAATGGCGAAGTTATTTCAACCTGACTAACAACAGCGGGCGTGCTGCAGGTGTGACGGCGCCAAATCCACGACACGTGAACCACATGGTCAGTCGTGCGCTGGGCCGAGGCTGTGGCGAATCAGGCGCCATCAGTTCGAGTGGGATATTCTTCCTGCTGGAGGTGAGGATTGGGTGAAATGGCCAGGAAAATTGAACAGGGTCGTGATTTACGCAACGTGGTTCGGTGAAGAGTCCTATATGAGCTCGCCCGGACGTTTTGTGATGACAAGGATAGCCGCGTCTGGATCAGACTGATTATTGGGAAGTTCGCAGCAAACTCCGGCGTGTTCCCAGATTATGGCAAGCAACCGCAGTTGCTGGGCAGATCCTGTCTCCGGTGAAGTAAGAGTTTTTCTGATGGAACCAGATCGCCAGGAAATTAATGGTGTATGCACTACGCATGAATCAGCGCAACCATGTTTATCAATCGTCCAGCATCTGAGTTGCGACAAAGCGGATGCAGATGGGCTGCAGTACACCGTAGCTGGATGATAAAATCTGAACTCTATCGCGGTTCGGCAACAGTGGTTATTCTGGAAGATGACGGCGGGATTAATCGGCAGCTAAGCAGGAGCCGAAACTCTTCTAACAAGACTCTTTTGATGCTGATGACATTGTCGCGCCGCGGCACTGCGCGCGGAATTCTTATTCTGGAGAAATTCCTATGGTATGGTGGCGTAAGTACGGCTTTTGCTGATCGTAATTGGGTGATCGTGAGTGTTGCTGTTTTTGGCCAAGCGGTTGCGTTCATTGGCTGGTGAAATCTTGTGGTTGCTTTGAGTGTTTCAAGAAGGCAGTACGCGACGGCGAGGATGCCCGTGGAGCATTGCATGGATCGTCGAACAGCAGCTAACATAACGTCAGGTGGATAAAGAAGAACTAGTGTCTGACCAGCGAGGCGCAGAACATGTTTGATAATGGCTTGAGCGGTGGGTGCTGTGTTGACGATTGCTTGCTTGGTGCTAGCCCGGGGCATTGGCCATGTGTTTAGAAGTCGTGGGGCTATGATTGGGCAAAGCCAAGGCGCGCTCGCTGATTTGCGGCAAGGTGAAAAGGAGCAGCGCAGGAAGAGATTGCAGGAATGAAGGATAACGTTGTGGCCTGAAACAAATCGAACGTAGAAGCGCAAAGTGAGGGAAGTGTGGCGGTTGAGAAAAGGCGGCCTGAACGCGAAGGCGGTGCAGGCCTGTAATGTGACAGGCAAACCTATTGCTATTTAGATTATGGGTGTTGGACAGGCACATAATGGGGAGTAGATCCCGAGTGGAGTTTCCGGAGCTCATGGACTGTGAACTCGCAGCCAAACAGAGGGGTGGACCATAGCGTCGGGATAAAGCGGTCGTCACAAGAGGCTACGATGTCTTCCTGTACCCATTGCAGCATGGCGTCCAGTGTCTTTCGAACTCTCCAAGGGAAATAGTCGCAGTGGAGGGAGACGCCAGTCGGCTGAACCAAGTGTCACAGCGTGCTTCGCATCCGTGTGCGATAGTATTGTTGCTTGCTATGGGCACAAAAAGGGTGCCAGAGTGTGGCACGTTACAACAGGGATAATGCATAGGAGATAGGTTAAATTGGAATAAATCAGACGTCTTCTTAATACATTTCGGTGCTGTTGGAAAAGTTAACGATATTGGCGGTTGAAAGGGTATTCCATCCTGAGGGGCTTGACTGGTTTGCTGAGGAATCGATAAAAGTAAGTCTGTGGTGTCACACGCTGTCATTAGTTCCGGTATAGTGCGTCAGCGCTGGCGAAGCCTGAAGGTTAGGTTCTGAAACCACAAACGCAGACGTTATAGACTGGCGCTCGCCCAACTTGTCCAGATTTTGGAGAAATGGAAAAAGGCTGCCTTGCAGTCATAAGTATTGGCAGCCTGAATGCTGAGTAATTTCGCCACAGCAGATTATCCTGGCAACTGCGACTTTTTCTGTCAGCATCGTGCTTCTGAACGGGGAAAGTGGTACGGCCTAGCCCGCTAACTCATAGGTGCAGGCCATAGCGGTAAATAGATCAAAGGCTCGATCAGCCATTACCACACATGGCGCAGCACGTCATAAGGGGACAATTGTTGGCAGGTCCTCTGGATTTCACGTCACCTACGCCTGATACTGTGCGTCCATGGGAACGCCAGTGAATGTAATCGCGTTCGACGGCTGGTAAAGGTACGACATTTTCTTCAGCTTATTGTTTGAATGCAACGCGAGTGCGTGTAGTCCTCACAATGAGGACATGGTAAAGTAGTCGCTGTAATGACGAAGCGGCCAGGCATAACATTGGCTAGCCAGATATTCCTCAGCTAAGGCGGATTGTTACGAAGAGAGTAGGGCTTTCCCAGAACGCGTGGGCCACATTACAACCATTGTGCTCGTTCCAGTCTTGCTAGAAAGGCCTCAATCGATAGCGCTCCGCCGCACCCGAACATCGGTCGCTTTTCATATACGCAAGACTGTTGTCAAGGAATGCCTCGTCTGAGCTATGAGGCTGGGACATTGGGTCAAAAGCTCAACCAGAAGTATTCGTTGCTGCTGACGGCGCGTCATGGGGGTCGCTCCGGTGGGGAGGGGATGGAGGAAGTTACAGCATCGGGCGTTCTGCTACTGCACACACACGAAACCACCGGATAATACGATGGCGCTGATCGGACACTTAAAAAATGCGGTTTCTTCGAAGCTCTCATTTCTTAATTCTCCTGAAGGGAAGCTCAATAAATTGTTTTTAATTGGGTGTCACCGGTTTGAGTGGATTGCTGGATTAGGAGTAAGCTCAAAACACCCGGCAGCAAGCAAACGTAGGATTGGAGAGCTATTTTCGCGGCATGGATACGTCAGATTGATTTAATGGATGTACTGTGTCAGCGAACTCACCCAAATAGGGTGGGTTTTATGGGCGGCATGCGTAACGGTGCAATAATAGGCGAAAGAAACCTTTTAACCCGTTAAGGGGTTTGTCGGGCTGGGAAGTTTCGTGACAATCGACCTTAGTCTCCATTGTTTCAGACTATTATACTATTTTGATAAGAAAGGTCAGTAGTATGTCGTTGTTTGTGGCTGCTGTGTAGCCTGTTTTTGCCGAGGAGAACGCAATCCTTTGAAATGCCGCTTTTCATGAACCTGTGTGCGCTGATTACCTGCTATGGTGGCGGTGTCGATGGTGATGCTTGGGCGGCTCACTGGAATGATCGTTGAGCCTCAGCATGCTGCCTTCGGTGGAAGGACTCGTCTTTGATCCAGTAGCAACGGTGGCTGAACGGCTCGGGTCCGTGGTTTTGATGAATAGTGGAGGCTGTTCTGGTTTCGGCTCTGCAGCCAGAGCCGAATACGGTTGTGACGCACCGGAAATACGTCTCAGTTGGGTGCTCAAGGCGTGCTGGTGACCTGATGCCTGAGCGCAGTGCGCTATTCTTGGGCCGCAGGGTAGCCGGAAAATATTATCGGGTGGGCGCCAGCCTGCCGAGTGTGGCGCCTGATCAGTTGTGGCCGATGGTAATCTGGTGCGTGGAATGGCAGCTGAACCGCTGGCGCTTTGCAGCGCCGGCCCGTGTCTCTGGTGCCGCAAAACCTTCGGCGAAGCTACTTCCTCAGGTGGAGGACAGCGTGACCTTGGGCCAAGACGGCGGCGTCGCGCGTATTGATCGTGAGGGCCTGGATGAAAACGATCCGGCAAACGTTTCCTGGAATGGTATCCGCAAGACCGGTCATGTCGATGGCAAGAGGTTAACTGGCTGGAATCAGCCCCGACGCAATGCGCGCGAATTTGAAGCGGCTGGCCTCAGGCTGGGGATGTGGTGATGGCAGTCGAGGGCACCCGTTCAGAATTAATGATTAACCGCGAATTCTTCAAAGGAGGCTGACGGGGAACAGCGTAACCTGAGGTGGGAGAAGAGGTGACCGAATGACTATTCGATAAAGATGGATTTGAGAACAATGCGATGCTGTCCCCATTGGCACCGCTGTCATTCCCGCTGTCGCTCGGGCTCAGTTTTTGTCCTGAGCGCCGTCTTATCAAGGCCAGACCGACCAGCGAGACCCGGAAGAGGAACTGTGCTCCCTAGCGCGATGCCCGAGATCACGGGCTGATGAATAGTCAGCCGGAAAAACAGGCATCAATTTTATCGTGGACCTGCGGTACGCGTCAGGTTCAATGTGGTGGTACAGGCACCCGGTTCAAGCGCGGTGAGCTTTTATGATCTGTTCCTGGGGTGTGCTCAAGTCTGACGTTTCGGCGGTGTGGCGGGTTGAGCAGGGCACGGTAACGGATTCTGCCGGAAGTGCAGGCAAGAAAACGAAGTAGGCTCGCTGATGGCCGCAGCGCGGTGACGAGGTCTCACATGTGAATTTGGCGTAAGCAATATAAGCCGGGCAACTGTGCGGCATTGTACGGCGTTGTGCTAGGGCGGGCCATCTGGCGGAGCCGAGTCCACAGCGGTGATTGCCGACACTGCGACAATGTACGTCGAATCCAGGCGCTGATCGAGCGCATGATTGGAAGTGCATGGAAGTCGAGATGTGCGCTCCAGCATGCTCTCGGACTGGGATCTCGTGCGGAATGTTATTCGCTGGAATGGGCGAGCGGTGAGGATTTCACCAAGCGGCGCGGGTGATAGCAGATCAGGCACGAATAGGTAAATGACCTGCGCGGCGTCCTTCGACGGGGTTCGCTGACGCGAGATCATTCAGCAAGTTGGGATGCCCGGCAGATGCGGTGCGAGCAGGTACATTTATTGCGCACAGCAATGTGCCTGAAGGGTAGCGAGTGCCTACGAGGCCATCGCTGAAGGCCCGTGGAGGGTCGAGAGAATATGCCGCAGAGCCCGACGGCAGCAGCATGTCAGCGGGCAGTATGAATGAGCGGGCGCCAATTCTGCCGTACGCTTCAGGGCACGAAAGACAACTCGGTTGTTTTTCGGCCCTGCGGAGCTGTCCCGCGATATGGCTCGATCATTTCCAACTGGACATTCGCAGAGGGTAGGTACTGGTTGAAGCGGGTCATCGCCGAAGTTATACGACGGGCAGGAGCTGGGCGTGCGCATTGGGGTATCGGCAGGAGACAGCGCTGGCGTAAGGTTTATCTAATTTCAACCGGTGTAACGGTATCGTTGGTAACCGCTGCTGCTGCTGCGCTTTCCTGGGTGGTTAGCGTAAAAGCCGCGTATGTGATGATGGCGCACTCTGGGAGGCTTCGGGCGCATGAGTATCAGATTTTGGGCTGCATTAATGCCTCTGCAGGGGGACAGTTCAGCAAACATTCTTGTCCACGCAGTTTGATGACTGTGGACAATGAAGAGGCGAATCGTTGTGGGCAGAATGTACTTTTATTGGTGGGCGTTTGTAGAGACATCCGGGCAGCTTCGACCATTCAGCGGGTGAGAGAAGTGGGCTCAAAGTTGAAGATCAAGCCCCGGATCGAATGAGGAAGGCGGTGCGACCTGGAATTGGCAGAAGTCTCCACGTTGCTCAAAGCGTAACGGCGCAGCTGACATTGATTACCAACAGCGCACGTCAGACCACGTATGGTCGAGAATAAGACTGATCGTGCTCGGCGTTTGATTGAGACAGTTTGGTCGAGACCGTGACAGGTCCTGGTTTGGGCATATACCGGTGCTGGGTTCGGTGTTGTTAAGAAACGGCACATAATGGAAAACGAAACCTGATGGTTTTTTCCTGCGCGGATATCGTGCGTGATGCGCCTGGTGCGGATTTTAGTCCATCCAAATACCTATATCCGGATCAGCAGTAAGTGAGCAAACGCCAGGGGCCTGTTCTTGGGGATAGGGCGATGCTGCTGACTGGACTATAGTCAGCCGCCGGCCTTTGAAATGTA
>Ga0163217_1072286_pt1 | contig 15062 bp, 8 predicted proteins | sample SynspAceP_FD_185933 | JGI IMG/M metagenome (GOLD analysis project Ga0163217, IMG submission 185933) | Saline lake microbial communities from Ace Lake in Antarctica - Synechococcus sp. Ace-P (PacBio error correction) | ecosystem: Environmental > Aquatic > Non-marine Saline and Alkaline > Saline ...
GTAATGAGTCGTCTGATTGCGTGCCGTGAAAACCTGTAAGCAATATCGGTTTGAAAACCAAAGAATCCGAAGCATCAAAGTGATTCCAGAAGGTTAGGCAGCGGTTATTGGATCCAAAAGCGGCAGATGCCTATGCCAATCGAAGGCCATATCCAGCCTCAAGTTTAACTGAGTGAAATCGCTTGGTCATCCATTGCGAGCTTTCATTAAAGGCGGTTTGGATAAAAATGGGTGACAACTGTCCTATTACACCATTAGCCGATGGCACAGTGATTGAAGCTGAAATTGCAGCCCGAATCTTTTGATCCGAAAAGGGGACGTCAAAAATGTCTGATGTAAATGGAATGACGGCTGCACAAAGAGCGCAGCTACAAAAGCCAGTTAATGAATCAAGGATGCCTGATTCTGAATTGAAGGACAGTCGCCGCTTCATCAACGCGATTTTGGCAGCCCTTGCAAACAAGGTCCTCATCAGGTGCGTACACCTTTGTGAGCGCAAAACTAGATTAAGGTCCAATTGACTCGCGTTGTTAATCCGAATAATGCGGATCAACTAACGGCAGTAAGAACGAGTGTTAGTGTGGCTTTAGCCATTTACACCACTCAACTCGGTTAAGAAACGATAGTTACTCTATCCTGGATTCCACCTGATGATGGTTGATGTTTAGTACCGGGCTTGGAAACCTTTAATATAGAAGCTGGCCAATTTCGTTGATGAAAATGCCGGGTCATTAATTCACGGTTAACAGCAAAGTGGTGGTTTCGACGGTAATGAAATATGCGGGTAAAATGCGATTGATTTGTTGAAAAAAAATCGACTCCGATTGACCTACATCTTAACGGTATTCCCAGTCGGAAAAGTTTGTGTCGACGCTGTTTGCCCTAAGACCACAACAACCCTGCGCCGACTTGATGAAGCTCGTTTTGGAACTCGTTATTCGTCGTAGTTCTCTGATTATGTTATGGCTATGGATTCCAGGATGCTAAGTCTGGAAATATGGCCTTGGTAATCGAAAGCCTAATTTTTTTTTATTTACCTCTCTACTAAGGCTGGCCGTGTGCGGTCAGCCTTTTTATTGGCTCCAAAAAATGATTATTAAGAGATAGCTTAGAAATCAAAACCTTACCTTGGTTTTACTGCCCATGCTGCCCGAGCCCCTTATTGGTACTGTGATGTTGGTGACTCCGATACATGGCAGAACGAAAACTACCATAGACGAAAATTCATTTCTTTTTGAAATTGACAGAGAATCGGGTTTGTTTTTCATATCGTATTGAATTTTTCCCTCCAAATGATGGCTTTAGTGAAGCCGACGTTCACTGAAAAGTTTTCTCCCGCGCGGCAGAGTTTGATATGACGTTGGGAATTGACGGCGGCCAAATCAATAAGAAGCCAAAAGTGGCGATCATGGTGTCGAAATACGACCATTGCTGGAACGATTTACTTATCGTTTCCGTACGGTCAGTCTGAATATCGATGTGAACGGTGTATATTTCAAATCACCCTGATTCTAGAAGAGACTTAATAGCGAAATGCACGGCCATTCCGTATTAACCATTTGGCCCCACACAGCCGAGACCAAGCTATGAAGCAAGAAGCGAAGGTACGAGAGCTGATTGAGCAAACGATACTGCATTGGTTGTCTTAAAGCACGTACTGCATCGATCCACCAAAGCACATTTGCGAATACCCATAGACGGCCGCGCGAATTAAATACTTCCAATCATTCTTTATTACCAGGATTTAAAGGCGCTCGAGCCCTTATCATCAAGCGTGGGAAACAGCGTTCAAAATGGGCGCGCAACAGCCCACTAATGTTAACATAGACTTGGACCGAAAGGGCCGATTCATCACTCAAGGCATTCAAAACGGTGGGAGGAGAGGGGCCAGTGGGGGGGGGCGCATTTTCCAGAAGAATCTTGTGGCAAAGGACAAGACATCGAACGTGGTTCCACCTGTTAATGCAAGTGAAATATCAACGTCCGAAAAACGTGTCTTCTTAAATGGCAACGCAACGGTTGTGTTTTGCGGCCTAGAGTTTCTAAGTGTTGAATGTATTGTTTTTAGCGTTTTTGACTTAATTGTCCTTTAATACATAAAGAGTCCGTCAATAGCCTTGTTTTTTGCATGGCGACTTTTTTATTGCGGACTTTTTTTAATGGCGACTCTTAGTGATGACTTCTTATGATGAGAATGAACGCGACAAGGCGTTGTAGAAGCAAAAGTGTGGCACGCATAATCCATGTTTTGCTATGGTGTCGGTTATGTTGTTTTGAAAAACCAAAGCACCGATAACTGGATGACATTGTCGATTTCTTTCACGGAAATGAGGGGTAATACCGATTAAGAATGGAAGAGCCAGATGAAGAGTGTATTTATCCTAGCATAAGCATTCCTTATGAACACGATTCTCAATATGTGGTTTGGAGTGTTTTAACTTGGTCGTTAGGTTTAAGTATAACTGGGCGTCTTTCCCTAAACACTCCGCCGAGTAATTTTTTTATGACAGCAAACCAGTTTTCAACTTAGATCTGGCCGAAAAATTAAAGCCATTGTGAAACCAGTACACCTTAAACCGACGAAGAAAAAGAAACCCTACAGTAATGTATTTCGATTAGGTGCAGGCCGAAGCTTAACGCCGTGGTTCGTCCTAGTAGCTTGGTTGAAGTCTGGAAAGTAACTTCAAGCCTTGTTGAAGCAGACTTATTTGAGTCATTAAAATGCAGCCGCGAATACGGGATGGAACCGTGGTTCCACGCCAATGGCGCGGACTATGATCGCCCGATTGTGATCGGTCCAGCACCGATCGAATCAGCGATATTCAGCTGATTGGATCAAAGGCAAAACAGATTGTCCGTTTGGCAGGCAGGCACCTTAATTTGGTTGAGAACGCCTAAAACCTTACGTCGCCGAGCCACATTCATGATTGGTTCTTCTGATTGGCGCATCTATCGTTGGTGGTGTATGTAATAATCCCTGGAGGCGCACTGTTCAAACGTGCCCTGCTTACACGAATGTCCTTGGTTTGCGCAAGTAACAGAAAAACGGCGAAAGTTGCAATTGGGTGAACAACCTAAGGCATTGATTTGGGCAGCGACCCAGAAGAATTCTGGCCAATTTACAGACCAAACCTATCAAGAAAGCGACGTGCAAAACCTGATAAACGCGGCTTCCGATAGAATACCCAAATAGCGTTTCGTGGACGTAGAACGCGGAAACACCATCACGCTTCAACAATGACCCGCGTCGTTTGTATATCCGTTCTGGTTGTGCCGGTAAATTGGCCGTATTTGCGAGTTCGTATCGACACCTTTCCAATCCTGAAAAAACATCAAGTTTTTCTACTCGCACGAACCGATCCGCGGTGATGGAAACAAATGCGCCGTGACATGTTTGTCGACCTTTAGCAATTTCCGCGTGTCTGGCGAAATACATGCACAAAGTAGTTACGAACATCAGTAAAAAATCGGTAAAGACCAGCTACTTGTGGATCGATAAAACGGCACTAAATACATTTCCTAAAATGTTGGTATAAGCGTACTGTGGATCGTTGCGGAAAAAAATTCAAGCTTTATGCCGAACAAGTTTTTTTCGGATCGAATCATGCAATACATGAGTCAGAATGTTTCCGAATCACACTTACCAAAACCATGAAAAGATTTTTCGTGCAAATACGAAACCATCATTGGATCGTCGAAACCAGCAACGACCGTGTAGCCGAAAGCGCAAGCGTATTAGAAACCTTCTTTAAAGACAACGAAAGGTGACTACTTTGCTTGTACCGACCGCGAAGCGGATCAGGCTATTTTGGCATCGCTTTTGTGACAGCGCGCCTTGGGACACGTCATCAACATTATGAATGGCCCAAAGACCTTGGATTCATCATGAAACCATACGACGTGGCCAAGTTTCCCGCGTAATGAGCGAGATGGTCGAATAATTGCCACAAAATAAGACGGATAAATTGCCGTGAAAAATGTACTACGGACACTTCTTTGCCCATGGTCATGCATAAACTAAAATAAAAAAAAAAACATCATAAAAAGCGTTGAACGGCAAAAGCAGTGAAAAAGCAAGATTCTCGCCAGCTACGACGTACGTGGTGGCGGAATACCCAGCTAAAACACAACCGTTGGCCAGAATATTTTGGCGAAACCCCGCATGCGCCGAGTTTATACCAAGAAAAAACTGACCCAACCAACAGCTTCAACTCAAGGCATCGCGGCAGCCAGTAAATTGAAAAACGGCTAAGAGCTGAAGCGAGAACATAAAGGGCTGCGGCTGCAAAATATATGCAACCGGTTTCTAATGCAAAAAAGCCGAGAAGACGTTTCTTTGAAACCAGCGGCGCGATGCGTTATCTGCGGACTTTAGGACAAACTCAGATCTAGTGCACTTGCTCAGGAGCATATAGATCGATGAGTGCACTTCACACTCATCGAGCCCGACACACGTTAGCATTCGTGAGTAATTCTTAATATTGGCGCCATATAGGTAATATACATCCTAATGAACGACTTATCAATCTTGCCTCCTACTTGTAGAGCTCGAGCGGGATCACGCTCATTCACAGAAATCACATGTAGGACGTTTGCTCAAGATGCAGTGCGACCACGACACGCATTCAACAAAGCGGTAATAATTGGAGTCTTTATTAGCACATCCTGCCGTCTCCTCCATGCGTTTATGTCTCACCCAGAAAATATACCAAGTTGTAATCATGTCTCTTTGCAGTCATGCGCTACCCTACAATATTCATCGCAATACAACACACAACTATTAATAATACTGAATTATAGTACTAGATGTAACTGCACTGATCCACAGCGACATGTCGCTTGAGATCTACCTAACCATATTACCGAGCCAAACAGATACTTCAACGAGGCGGATACAACGTGCGAAGAACTATCCATATGACTGCATACAACACGAGTCCAAAAGCAATCCATCACCTCACACATGACACCCAAAAAATGGCCAGTCATTCAACACCTCTACCGATAAGAAAAACATATTCACACGTCATATTAATCTATACAGGCAGCAGGACAATGATCCGCATGCTTCGCTGCGAGAATAGCACCGTCATTTCTGAATATTCATTGCGTCGCATTGTGCATTAGCGTGCGGCGCGAGATCCGGACGCGCCTATTCTGACCTCTACAAGGTGCCATGACGCAACTTTTGCGCGTCTCAGACTTCAAACAGGAATTCGAGTATTATCGCGCAACCACCAGCTAGAAGCGTTGTTTGTACGCACCGGAACACAGAAATCATTCTTACTATATATCGTTATAAACAAAACACAACGCAGTCCACACAAAAGAAAACGAACCAAAAAGAATGTAAAATAAGAAACCTACAAGAAGGCAGCACTTACGTTGAGATGTGAAACTAGCCCATGGCTAACAAGCGATTGACGAGCGTCAGCGCAGACGACAGACTTGGAGTGCACAGCGACATACTCCACTCGCCATTCAAAACAGCGTGAATATCAACACACACGAGTGCGCGCTCAACGCGAGACAGCAAACGAACTGTAGCACGTCACGGTATTCGCGCCTAAAATATACAGGAGAGACGAGGTCGTTAGGCCAAGATCAAATATCTCCAGAGACAATATAACAGCGAGCAAATACTCAGACACAGGCCCAGAGAGCGTCGCACTACACGACCTTATATCGTACTGCACAAGGCCGACACCAAATCGCAACGAACCAGGCCCACAAAAGCACCAATTCGCCCATTGATGAGCGCTTATATATTGACCACGAGCAGGTCAATAGCACAACTCGGCTTACCAGACTTATATATAATGTTAAAACAGCGTCAATCTATAACAGGAATAAACAAGCCTTAACTAGATCAACGGATTACATTTATAGCCGCGTCAGGCTATCTCTATCATTTCACAGCCGCCTTATCCAAACCACGAGCGCGCGCGCGACCGCAACTATAGCCATGTAGTCGAATGCAGCGCCAGCTAACATACTGTCCGACACCTTCTATCATGAGATCGCGAAATGGCCGAGAGCATCCCTCTAGAGACACGAGAATAAGTCTATCCCCCTGAACTCCCTATCATTCCCGAGCAGATCCAGCACGCGTTTCATCACACAAATCCAGATCAAATCACGGCCCACGTCGAGTATAATACTCTTCTACTTTCGCGACTACCGATATAGTTACAAAAGTACTTTAAGTTGCAAGGGCTGAACGTTAACGTCGACCAACATGAGTGTTTTCACGAAATACCTGAGAATTCTCTATCTCTTCTGTCTATCACGAAACAACCTTGAAGCACAAAAGCCCACAAATATATCCAGCCACCCTGTTGCACGATCTCCGATGAACGCTAACTGTCTGACCCAACATAGGCGCATATACGTGCAGTAACTAATATACATCACAGTTGCATTGCGCTTGACGTTTGAAATGCAAATTGGCGCAAGTAAGCCTTTTATTTCCCACAAATATACCGTCCTCTAGTTCTGAGCGGCCAGACCACCACGTTAACGCACACAAAAGATCCCGCGGTATGATAACTCTGCCCGACAAGAGAGCGGACAATACCAAAACCCTAACGAGCATCTCCATCACACGACAACACGCAAGACGAAGCAACAATCATGGGCTCTTTCATACCGTAAGATTAGAACCAGACGAGACTCACAGTATACTCTACGCTATCGCACGAGCGACGTCATCGAATTATTAGAAAGTATAGAAGCGCGTACCTTGATATAAACCGGCGTTATAGAAAAATCACGACCGTGCCCGCAGCGGTCGTGGACGAGACATAAAAATGAAACCTCGTTAATAGCTTCTATGTTATCTCCACCCAAACATGCGCAAGAACGAAAGTCTATGAAATAGCCGTATGGCTCAGAGAAGATGATACCGTACACTCATTCGGACAGACCGGCCGCCTTCCGGTTATCCCGACGACTCTTTATTGCGCACTCCTGCTGGCGCCACAGTTCCAGATCGCCCGACTCAATTTAGTAGCCAAGGCGCGAGCCATGCACTCACATCGAGATGCACCATCTTGCACTCTATATTCGACTGACCTGGAATTACAAGATCCCAAGTATTGAGGCAGAAAAGAACACTACGCAGTTCTTCTCAATCTTTCGCTAACGTTCGGTGCTCTATACGCACCAACATAATCTGTCTAGGTACACAACAGACGTTCAGCTCAACCAACACACAAGACATGAAGATCTCAGTCGAAAGAGCGCGCCAAACAGGTTGCGAAAGAGCATGAATATGTGCGTCGCCAACCTTTAGAAAACATCTAAGAAGGCAATCGCGTCTCAATCACATACCAATCGGTACGCAGGCGAGGGAGAAAAAAAGAAGAGAGCAGGCTACTTGCATAGGAGATTTATCCCTTTTGTTAGATTATGCTCGCGCGAGTGCGTTATAGTGTAATCGTTCACTCTGTACGCCGAGTCGTTTTCATTACGAGTCATACATTACTGTTCATGGCGAGTGACATAGTATGAAGTCTTTCGGCGCTCTCAAGAAGATCGTAATTATGCCGATTGAGCCATGGTTACCAAGCGCTATGAGCCGCAGCCAACTGCATCAGAGCGCAATCCGCGGCGTCGAGAACCGCAGCAACGAGACAATTTTTTAGATCTTCAGGGCGGCTTCTGTATCGAGACTGGGCGGCGTTACTAATCATACGAGGGCGCACACTGTGTAAGCATAAGTCTCTGGCGGAGACCACTACCCGCGAAGCACACACTCGCGGCGCGACGATTCTTAAACACTTCGAGTACCTCATTGCGGCGCTAGGATATAGAGCCCTATCTATGCGCTTTTTTTCAAATGTAGTTGACCCCATTGCTCACTGTTTTTTAGGCACTGCGAGCAGCTAACAGTATTTAGTGCTTATAAAAACAGATCGTCTGCTCTCTCATAGATTTTTCTTTACCACTCGTAACCATCTCACACTAGAGTGGCGCGTGAGCTACAAGATCTCTGCGTCTCAACGAGACATAACACTAGGACGGAGCCGGATGTAGTAAACACGAAAGATCCGATTTATCAAATCCCATAGTATCATCAGAGTAAACGGCGAGGTAGATATATAGATCTGGTGCTCGGCGAGTGAAAGAGCATTGTGAGTTTTAACAGATGCACTACTAACTGACTCGTATGCAACGCGACGAGATATGCTAAATTACTATATGCACACGCCATATTGGGGCTGTAAGATCTTTTGGTAAGAGGCTAAGTAGCTTCCCCATTCGCCGATATCAAATCGCACTTAACACAGGACCTTGTCGCGTCGTGGTCGGTTGAACACGCGCTATGCAGGTCAGAAAGCACTGGCTGTGTATAGTAGTGGGCGAATAAAACCGGGCAGTTTACCTCTGTCGCGCAGGCGGTGCTCTCTATGCAATATTTTGTGTTGTCTATGTCAAAAAGACATAACGTAAATGCGTGGATCGAAAGAGAATATCCTTGCGAGCTCTACATGGCTCTCTGCAATGCGAGATTCTAGATGCGGACTGAACAAGTAGCAAATGGTTCATCTGCTGATTAACGACTACAAAACACGTCTGAAAAAGGACGCTTTTCATCTGGCAAAGGCGCCTTCTATGCATACGTTAAGTCAGAGCCGCGTATAGGACGCACTGGTCTTTCTTCTACTTACCTCTGTTTGCTCAGATAATTATGCTCCCACTCGGTAGAGAAGGCTATGCACTGAAAGCACAGTCGGCACTGCATCACACACCCATCCTGCAATACTCGTAAGTGGTAAATACCGCTCTGAGAGTCGTATGGCTACTGCGCAATGTTGATGCCAGGTAAACGAACGAGCGAGCCCGACACGAAGTCGCGTGTATCTACTTCGTATCAACGTGGCGGGCCGCCGACATACAAGGAATATGATACGAGATTTGCAAGCGAATCGTTGCCGAGCACTACAATGGCCTGAAAAGCTGCGCATCGAAGCGGCATAGTTTGATCAGAGAGCGCGGTAGATAAAACTTCACCAGCAGCAACATGACTCTGCGATGTAAGGGATGAAATTAGAATCGGAAGTTTGAGCACACCCGTATAATACTATCCGATACATTGTGCGGCGAGCGTTAGATTTTTCTATCATAGCACGTATCAATACGATGATGCATGCGTTACGCCATGGTTATTGCTTCAGCTCCGTAAAGATAGAGCTGCTTGCGGTCGGAGTGCTGTCTTGGTGGTGCTCCTTCGGGTGTGCAGCCTCGAGACTGATGATCCGGTTTTAGAGTCGTCACAAGGCATAATCAAGTATGAAGTTCCGCTGCCGTTATAGAGGGCTGTGGTAGTCGCGCGATGCCAGACATTAGCACTGCGTAACTTGCGCGTTAACAGTGGCGCGCGTGCGTAGAATTAAAGTGTCTATGACGACGCGGGTCTTAGTGTTTTTGTTCTTCGCAGTATACCTATGTCCAGAATCCGTACTCTGTTCCTTTGTTTCGAAGTGCAGCGGCTATCCCACATACCGAACTGATTTTCACAATCTGTCTGCAATCCTGCGGAAGAGAGACTTCTGAGCGGCGTTCGCAGCTCTGATTCGCGTATCTGATGCGAACTAACAGGCTTGCGCGATAATGTTTGTTTATAGCCTGAAGAAGACATCAAGGGGATGAGCTGTTTCTTCTCATTCTAGCACGGAAGGTCTGCCGCCGCTAGTTTAGTTTTTCTTGTGGCTTTCAAAGATCTTGTTCGGATTGTGCGTCGTTACCAGAGTGCGTGAGAACACAACAGCTTTTCTAGCTGTTGGTATGGCCGTGCCCAGAGTCGAGAAAGCGCGAATGATGTAGAATGTCTGAACGAGCGCAGATAAAAGCTCCTTGAAGAAGGGAATCGAGCCTATTGTTGATGCGGAGAAACACTTAGAAGCATCGGTCTTCGACTTGCGCTCGTACAGTTCAGACTATAATTTGGCAATTGTCTTGTGCGTCGAGTTGCGCGGCATTCTATGCTCTATTAAAAATAAAGCATAGCATTCAACGGTTCTTGTGAATGCGTATATTGAAATTTAATACATTCTGCGCGGTACAGAGAAGAGGAGTTCTATGAGGGGAGCGCATGATAAGGATGGTGAGATAGCGAAGGCGTTGTTTATTATATGCCGTGCGCTGTGACGTAGTAGCACTAGCGTGTCTTCCGCGATCTCTCATGCGCTGCTCCGAGAAGTCTATACATGACCACTTGTACGTACAGTTGAACGATTGCATATCACGGAATGTACTGCTAGGCAGATGCGTACATACGTTGTCGCCGGTGAGCAGATTTGCATGTCTTATGACTAAATTCTTCTTTAAACTAATGAATGCGTGACGGAGCGAGCTATTGGTCGAATGGTTCCAGAATGTCAGTTCGAGCGAATAATCCGTCGAGGATAATTCAGAAGAAGTGCTAAATATTTATGAGCGTCGGCGACGAGAGTAATTAGAGAGCTCGAGGCTGAGCTGTCAGAGTCTTGATTTAGTGAACTGTAACTAGTCTCGCGAGATGATAGAACGCTGTGAGAGCGAGACCATATGTAAGCACTATATCGTGTGCAGTAACATAAAGAAGAGAAGTTAGTAGAAGAATTCGCACAGAGCCTGTGATATCTGTTGCCGGTTGAGGCCTAGATCTCACGCGCCGATCTATATATATATATAATGGTGTTGCGCTGGTAATGTGGCGCCAATGAAGCGAAATATCCCACAGTATTCTACACTTTTTCGCGGCTATGAGATATAGAGGCACATTCGAGTATAAAGAGCGGTCTAAGACCATAAAATTATTTCCGAAGCGTAGTATATTGTCCCGTGCCTAGAACTAACGCAATGAAAGCTCGAGATATCAGTCTCTTTAATAGAAAAACCTGATTCGCGGCTTATTATTGGCGCATCTCAGAGAGTACTTAAGGCGAGGCAAGCATTGGTAAGTGCAATTCCTCATGGTTTGGCCACGAGTCGCGCAGAGAAGCAATATTATCTGTCTAAGAGACATCGTAGGTCGTGCTTTGAGAGCCAGACAAATTTTCAGATCTAATACCCGGTGCGCTCGTGGTCAATACCGGTCACCGTGATCGGTCGCTAGATGTTGATGATAGCGGATTGGCCAACTTGAGTAGAGTCCGAATGTGTGTTCTCTGAGAGTTGTCACTGCGAGACTTGTTCAATGGTGGTGCTAGTCGGCTCTAAACGGAACTCAATATCCTGTTCGATATGAGAGTGCGACACCGGTGCTCTCTCGGAGCAGCATGACCAGACACGGCGCGAACGGTGTATAATTCCGACGTGGGCATTGGGTCTCTAAATTTGTTGGCCGCAACCACGTATCAGCAAGGGTTGTTGTTGTCTGCGAATGCTGGCCGATGAATCTCATTCATGTTTCTCAAACCTCCTTATATTGAGACACCTGCGCTGACAAACATTGGCCAGCTTTTTTTCATGATGCTATGCCTTAGAGGCGAACTGAGAACATGGGCAAGAGAGAAGTGCTCCGTAGCTTGACATGCACGGCGAGAATTTTAAGCAAAGTGGGAAAGTTCGTAAACCTCCCTCAAGACACTACATGGGGTGCGAAATTTATGGGAGACGCGCGTAAACACGTGCGCACGAGGGTATTTCGTATCAGTGGGGATGACATGATTCCAGTCTGGAAAGAATTCCATCAGAGTCGAGAGCCATTTCACTAATCTATGAGACGGTGTCAAGGATTCTCGACGCCTGCCCCTCTCAACAAACAACGGCAGACAATCGCGAAAAATGAGAGGCGCACTGATCCGACGTATCGAGAGGAGCGGAGGATGCGAGAGGTACAATCCACAAAGAGTGAGTCACACACTTCAGTCTCGCTGTGTAAAGAAGGAGTTTTTCTCCCTGCTAACAATGAGGCGGCTATTTAGCCCGTCTCTACTGGCTACCCACCTGGTCGATTTATGAGCTCAATACCGGTTCGAGATCAATGATGGTCTCTGCTGAACGATTATGCGCCACGAAATCTTCCATGCGTTTGGTAAGTGAAATTCGGGGAACATCTGACTACATTATTGCAGATTCCGATTCACGCGAGAATATCTCTTCGTTCGCGCAACCATAAACAACGCACTCACATTCTTCCACTGACCCAACGATCCACTATGTTCTTACACGGCTGTAAATACGATAATACACATTTTAGGAATGTATAATAGTGTCCTCCACTATCTTATTCGATTCCACCATTAAAGTAGCTGTTCTATATGACCGACTAAACTTAGGATCTATACTTGCAGAGTGTCGGCGTCACAGCCTACCTCTCTCGTGCATTTTCTATTCCGCACAGACAACGGCAAAGATTCGCTCAACAGTCGTGACAGAGAACAAGTCGTCTGAGCAATTTTTAAAGGCCATTTCATTAGAGTCAATTCATCATTGGGAAATTGATTATTCTTCATCGAACAACACAGACCTTGATACCGCGCATTTGTTCCACATCACAACAGGATACCGAGAACATACCGTTTACTGCGTCCGTGCGTGATGTTAAACTTTAAACTAGATGCTTGCACTCGCGAAGGAGCGGAGCGATTGGAAAGCTTTGTCGATCACTCGTAACCTTGCACAAATAGCGGGATGTAAGTCAATTTAGTGTTAGCAAGAGGTCAACAGCGACCACCACCCAAGACGATTCATACAAACGCAACAATCTCGTTGACACGAGCGGAGAGGTCACTGAACGAGAGCCGAGATCGTGTTGTTTTCCACGCAGTCTTATCTTCACGAAATAGTCAACATTTTCAGTCACACCATTAGCACGAGCCGCGTTTTATCAGGGAAATTGCAGCGTCCTTTTTCTTGATAGGTTTTGGTTTCCTGTAAATTGGCCAGAATCTCTTCTGGGTCCGCTGCCAAATCAATGCCTAGGTTGTCACTTCAATTGCAATCGCCGTTTTTCTGGTTACTTTGCGCAAACAAGACATTTCCGTGTAAGCAGGGCACGGTTGAACCAGTGCGCCCCAGAAAATTATTAACATACACCACCAACGATAGATGCGCCAATTACAAGAAGAAACCAATCACTGAATGTGGCCTCGCGACCGTAAGGTTTTTTAGAGGCGTTCTTCCAAACCAAATATAGGTGCCTTGCCTGCCAAACCGACAACTGTTTTGCCTTGATTCAATCAGCTTGATATCGCTGATTCGCCATGTGTGTCTGACGATCACATCGGGCGATCATAGTCCGCGCCATTTGGCGTGGAAGCCACCGGTCTAGCGTATTCGCGCTTTGCATAATGACAAATAACGTCTGGCTTCAGACACAGGCTTGAAGTACTTTCCAGAACTTCAATCCAAAGACTAGGAACGAACCACGCGTAAGCTTCGCGCCACCTAATCGAATACCATTTCTGTAGGGTTTCTTCTTATCTTCCGTCTCGGTTAAGGTGTACTGGTTTCCTACAAATGGCTTTAATTTTCGGCCAGAATGCTATAGTGAAAACTGGTTGCTTGTCATAAAATACTTTCGCGACGTGTTAGGGGAAAGACGCCAGTATACTAACCTATACGACCAGTAAAAAAACCTCAACCACATAATTGAGAATCGTGTTCATTAAGAATGCTATGCTAGGAATAAATTACTCTTACATCTGGCTATTCCATCTTTATCGTATACCCCTCATTTCGCTGAAAGAGAAAATCGACAATGTCCCAATCCAGTATCGGGGCCTTTGTTTTCAAAAAACAAACAAAACCAGACACCAATAGGCAACATGATTAGTTGCCGCGCAACACTTTGCTTTCTACAACGCCCTTGTTCGCGTCATTCTCATCATAAAAGTTCATCATAAAGAAGTCGCCATAAAAAAGTCGCCATAAAAAAGTCGCCATGCCAAAAAACAAGGCCTGACGAACTCTTATAATGTTATTAAAAGACAATTAAGTCAACGCTAAAAACAATATCATCAACACTTAGAAGAACTCTAGCCGCAAACACACCGTGCGTTGCCATTTAAGAAGACACGTTTTTCGACGTGATATTTCACTGCATAAACAAGGTGAAACACGTTCGATGTCTTGTCCCCTTTTGCCAGCAAGATCTTCTGGAAAATGCGCAGGTTTACCGTTTGAATGCCTTGAAGTGATGATCGGCCTTCGTCCAAGTCATTGTTAATCATAAGTTGGGCTGTTGGCCGACCATTTTGACCGCCCTTTTCCCACGCTGATGATAAGGGCGAGCGCCTTTAAAAAACCTGGTAATAAAGGATGATGGATATAATCGCGCGGCCGTCTAGGTATTCGCACATTTGCTTGTGCAGCACTTGCATGTAACGTGCTAAGACAACCAATTCAGTACGTATTGGCTCGTCAGCCTCGTACCTTCGCTTCTGTTCTAAGCTTGGTCTCGGCTGTGATGGGCAAAATGGTAATAACGGAATGCGTGCCATTTTCCGCTAGCTCTTCTAGATCAGGGTGATTTGGAAATAATAACCGTCACATCGATATTCAGCTGACCGGACGGAAAGATAAAGTACAATCGTTCAGCAAAGGTCGTATTCGACAACCATGATCGCCAGCTTTTGGCTATGATTTGGCGCCTCATTCCCCAACGTCCATATCAAAACTCTGCGCGCGGGAAAGAAAAACTTTTCAGTGACGTCGCTTTTCCACTAAAGCCATCATTTGGAGGGAAAAACTCAATACGATGAAAAAACATAACCCGATTCTCTGTCATCAAAAAGAAGTGAATTTTCGTCTATGTAAAGTTTTCGCCTTCTGCCAATGTATCGAAGTCACAATACATCTACAGTACCAATAAGGCTCGGGCAGTGGCCAGTAAAAATCCAAGGTATAGTTTGATTCACGCTAATCTCTTAATATCAAATTTTGAGCCAAATAAAAAGGCTGACCGCTCAACGCCAGCCTTTAGTAAGAGAGGTAAATAAAAAATTAGCTTCGATTACAAGGCCATTATTCCAGACTAGCATCGCTGAATCCATAGCCATACATAATCAGTAGAAACTAGCGACGAATAACGATTCAACGATGCTTCATCAAGTCGGCCCGCAGGGTTTGTT
>Ga0163217_1011241_pt1 | contig 15061 bp, 6 predicted proteins | sample SynspAceP_FD_185933 | JGI IMG/M metagenome (GOLD analysis project Ga0163217, IMG submission 185933) | Saline lake microbial communities from Ace Lake in Antarctica - Synechococcus sp. Ace-P (PacBio error correction) | ecosystem: Environmental > Aquatic > Non-marine Saline and Alkaline > Saline ...
ACACCCCCCCCCCAAAAAAAAAAAGGGAAAAAAAAAAAAAAAGGGAAAAAAAAAAAAAAAGGGAAAAAAGGAAAAAATGTTTTTTTTTTTTCTGCTCCCCCCTTCCTTTTTTGCCCCCCCGAAGCCTAAAAAAGCCCTGCTTTTTCAGAAACCAAAAAGCAATGGTTCCCTTGCTCCTTTAAACTTTTAACTTTAATTAATATCACAAAAACCCTACCCCATGCCCTTTTCCCGGTAAATTCTTGTTTTGCACTCAAAATCAATACCTCTCATTTCATATTTTTCGTTTTCAATTTAATTATCTTTTTATTATAAAAAATAAACTTTTTTTCTTTGGACCATAGTTTTTATTATTTGTTCCCTAAGCAAAATTTGGGACCTTGACATAATTGGGGGTTTTTTAATAGTTTCCATCCTTGAAACGCTTTTGTCCCCCTCCCGGGTAATTTCCAACTAGTAATCCCCAACCAACGAGTCAATGGGTCTTAATTTGAAACGAGGAAATTCGACGCATACCCAGATTCGAATTCCGTAAATCACAATTCGTTCCTAAAAGCAAGATTCTTGCCATCGTTTAATAAGGCAATATGGACGTACATTAAGAAAACATAACGTTGGGGCAAATCTTTTTTTCAACCTGGTTTTTTGGCCCTGCAAAAAAACAGAATTAGCAATTTTTTTTCTTCTAATATATCATGCCTTGATCTTAGTTTAGGAATAGATGTTTTTTTTTACAAATAGAAGCCGGGCCTCAACTAGCGTTTCCCCTAGCTTTGTTAAATCTAATTTATTCCGGTAAAATCCCATTTTTATTTTAAAATGACAATACGATGGTTTTTTGGAAAAATCCGGTTGCCCTTTTATTAAATTAGACTTTCTTCTTCTGTTTTTAAACTTTTCATTTTTGGTTAAAAAACAAAAGTAACACTAAATCTTGAAAATTGCCAATGCCTTGACGGCTTTTTTTTCTACGCCAATTCCCCGCTCTACGATCTTCCTGTTTCACGTATTCAGCCAGTATCCACTAGTTTTAAAGGGAACTCCCCTAACCATTTTAAACGTATTCTTTCGATAACATCTGAGTTGGTTCCGGCAACTTCAGTTACAATTGCTTTTTCTTCTTGCAATAAAAAAATTTTAAACAAACTTGATTTTCCCTAGTTTTGGGACGTCCTATAATCGCTTGTAGCTAATCCTTCCTCTTAGTATCTTTCCTTGAACTTAAGCCTGTTTGCAAAATAATGGTTGAATTTTGAAATTTTAACTATTTTTTGCTTTTTCAAAAACTAACAACCTGTTTGATGTTTAGTGTTTTCTACATCATGTATTCAGGATAGTCAATATTGACTTCTACTTGAGCAAAGAGTAAATCCCAGTCTGTTCTTGGAAACGTAAATTACGTATTAAATGTAGATAAATTACATCCAATTTGTTTGCAGCGCTAACATGCCATAGCCTCTTATCCGTCCTTAAGCCCTAATCAAGTCCATCAAACAGCTTTTCCTGCTTGTGAAATAAAATCAATCGTCCAATTTAAAATGCCTCTCCGTTAGTAAATTCTCCTGGTTCAGCTAAACGAGCACCAAATTGAAACACAACTTGCCAATAACTTGATTAACAAGATGTAATTTCCAACCATGACAAATTTATTTTCAACAACGTCTTTCACGTGTAAAAAGGGTTTTAAGGAGCTGCATCACTGAAATCATTACTTCTCAACTATTTCACCTGGTCTTGGCTTTTCCATATGCCCCCATAATGAAGGGTATGACTTCTTTTTTGTTCTCTTAGTTTTTTTTGTACCTGACTTATAAACACAATTCAGCAATCTTTTTAATGCTTCTTCTCCCGTCAAAACGAACAATCCTATGGCACCTTTCTCCTGGCGGTGTTGAATAGCTTTGCTATTGTTTTTTTCAAATTTCCCTAATGACAAACTCCTCTTTCACTCCTTTTTTAATTTTTTGCCGAAATAAGCGCCCACTCCAACCCATTTGTTTGACCAAATGGAAATGAATAAAGCACTTTGAAACTACTTTTAATCATTCAGATAAATTTATATTAGTTGGCTAATTTTTTTATTACTGCTTCCGCTTTTAAGACTTATACAAGCTTCTCTTAACTATTTGGTCCCAATAAACTTGGACTACATAGACTTTAATGTTTTTAACTTCCTATTGGTCTTATCTTCAACTTCTGTTTGGTCTTTTTTTTAATTGCCTTCTTTCAACTTATTTCTACTATAATAGGCCCAATCTTCTTCAATCTAATCTATTTCCTAATCCACTTTCTTTTGCAAGGACTGGAACGATGAGAATTTAGCATTTTTCAAATGTAAATTCATTTCCTTTAGTGTATGTACGAAATCAATCAAAAGTGTTTGTACGAAATCAACAAATCCTTTCAAAAAACGACCGTTTATTTAATTATTTACAATTTTTTTCACTTATTGCCTAAAATAAGAATTTTAATTCTCTTGCTTATTTGGCCCATACTGATACCGATCTTTTTATTTGCTAAGTTAAAACATAAATTGCATCAATTTTTTCAGAAATAACGCCTTGTTCTTTACGGAATATTCAATTAACGATTTCTAAAAATTACAAAGAAGCTTTTCCTTTTCTTAACAAAAAAAACTGATTTTTTTACTTTTTTTTGATGATTTTTTTTAGCCAAATAATACAAACATGATCAGAAGGTATAACGATTGGCTTTTTTCTCTTTATTTTACTTATTAATTTTTTCATGGTAGGAATAGCCATATGTTGAAGGAAACGAAACTTTCGTTTTTAAGAATAGAATAGCTCATAATTAAATATGCGCCTTTTTTAAACTATATCAATTGCTCTTAACGGATGTAGTCAAAATATTATATCTACTACTATGGAAAACAAAAAAGGCCGATTAAATTTTATAATGTTTAACTTAAAATCAAATTATTTATTGCAAGTGCAACTTTAGCTCTCAACTGGTGTCATCGCTTGTTTCAAACCCCAACAGAAGAGCAAAGCAGCAGAATAAATAGCTTCTACATGGGAAGCACGTTCAGTCACTGAAGATTTAAAAACGGAATCCCAAATAATGAGATGGTAAAGCTCTGATTACATATTCAGTGGGGGTGATACTCTTCTTCTTCGTTTCAGCCTGCCAACCGAAATTCCCTCTTGTTTCTTTTAGTAAACGCTTAATATATAAATAACGCGAACAATCATTTAATACAGGAAATACGTTTTCTCATCTGCTGACCATTCCCGACTGTTAACCGTCGAAAAGGAAAAGGAAAAAAGTTAGTTTTATGATTAGTCCCTTCAAAAGAGCTGTGAAGCAAGAATTGCTTCCAAACAAGAGTGCCTGTTCAAAAAAGAAGCTCTGTAGAAGCTCGCTGTAGAAACACCTGTAGCGGGCTGCAGAAACTCCGGCAGCAAGAAGCCTCCGGCTCCAGCAGCGCGGGCCCCGCTCAACAAAACGGCTGGACAAACAGTTTACCGTTCAGGCAACAGCTTATTCAACTTAACCAACTGAGTTTTTAAGCGGATACTAACTGCACAAGGGATTAATTTTAATTCTAAATCCTACGTTATTGCCTGTTGATCCAAACTTCATTCCTCTAGGTTCAAACTATCACTAATCCCCAGGACACGGAACATTTATTTGCCTGGAGATACGTAGGCTATTAAAGGAAATCGTATTGGATATTCATATGACTGACCTTAATCAAGCAATTTAACTTGGTAGACAAACAATTGGGACATCCAAGTTTTTTTCTAAAAATAATCTGTTTTTATAATTTGTTTAAATCACTTTTTAACAAGTAGATTCAGTATATAATAATATCTCCTGAATAAAATTAGCTTATGCTTTTTATATTCCGGGAGAGTATTTTTTTTGGTTTTTCTAAGCCTATTTTGCTACTTTAACGCGTTACATCTTATTCTATAATACTTAGTTCTGAAGGAATGTGATTCGGTTAAACTCTTTTTGTTGCTAAATATGCTAAACTGTATAAGGAAAAACAAGGAGTGAAGGTATTTTTATCATGAAATAAATTTAACGAGATATCTTTGGAAAATTCCAAACGCCTTATTATAATCAATTTTTATTTTGGCCCGGGAGAATCTTTAACTTAGTGGAACATGAACTACAAAAAAAATATGAGGTTTTCTGTGAAACTATTCGAAAAGCATTGCTTTTATTTGTTAGAATAAATGGTTATTATCCAAAAACAACAAGGTAAAGGTTCTATCGTTTTAGATGTGAAACGTTTTTGATTTTTCCAATCCTCTGGCTTAACTAGCTATAAAAGAGCTGCAAAACCGGCTTTCAACACATAAAATAGTCAACCAGTTGTCTCTTCAAATACCAAAATGGAGTTACCTGATTAAATTTAGTTGAACGGTTAAGAACTACCTTGGAGAGCCTCAAGTTTGTCCTACAATAGAAAAGACAACGGTAAGTTTGAAAATGGTGAAGTCGTTATTGTTTTAGATAAAGAAATTATCTTTTGACTTCAGTTATTTTTGCTGGTGGCCAAATGAAGCGCCCCCCTAAAGATTCTTTTGTATAGCTTTAATATCGAAATAAGTGGGGTTGGTTATAGCACGCAACAAAGGAAATATAGTAGAAACCAGCTAGCTTTCTGAAAGATCAACGGTTGATTGGATTTTAACACGGTTGATACACACGTCGTGGTTGTCCGAGTGATGTTTATTTTGGAAGAATTACTAACCTTATTTCAATATAACAGATCTAGACATCGTTTAGACCGGTTTCCGTTTTGTAGACCTTTGCCTTCGTCCGTAAAAATCCAAATAGAATTAAAAAATAAAAGAACGCAAAAAGACAGCTTCCCTATAGTAGGAAGCTGTCTTTATTGCGTTCTTTAATCCGTTTGTTTCCACGTTAAATAAAAGGCACTGTTTCGTATGGCCTCCCCAATCGAATGTAGGAGTCCACTCTCGTTTTTCACCATTTCCAATTAAGTAACGACTTTGTTGATTTGGGAAAAATTCCTTCAGAATCTCAGACTCAACAGATTCACCATAAACAATGAGGATTTAGTACCAAGTAATTTGTGTCCCATCAATTCCCCTTTAATAGCGTAGACGCTTGGATGTCTAAAACAAATCCCTCGATAGTTCCTTTCCGAAATAACTTTCATTTCTTGCGTAAATTGAATTAATTTTTTTTTATAATAGACAAAAATTTTCCCCCTGTTGCTTGTTTTCTTTCTTCGACATTAAATTGTGGATAGTTTTCGCTACTTTCAACCACCCGGTTGATACCTGTGTAAAACCAAGCATTCCAATCATTTGTACCACTGCATAGGAGTAGACTTGTCCTCGTGATTCCTCTTTAATAATAGCCCCATGGCCCCTCATTTTGGAAGATCAACCTTTTCTATCAAACTCAGTTTATAAGATTAATGTGGTTCAATATCAACATAATCAGCTCGTTCTGAAAAGCCCTGGATTTGTCATCCTTTTCTTCTCCCTTGATAGATATAAGGCGTCCTTCGCCAACAGATGTATCGTTGAACTTGGTAAGGTTGCTGATGCCCAAAACAATGATGTTCCAAAGGACAACAAACGACTAATCGCACGAAGGTTGGATCATGATTAATTTCCAAATAATCGCAATTCCAGCCATTTTTTTCTGTCCATACCCTGTTTTTGGCCCAAATCATTTAATATTGTTTTTAATTCCATAAAGTCGAAAGGCATTAAACTCCATTTTTTCACTATCTTAACAAATCCTAGCTTTTAAATGATGGAAACTAAATAGCATAGACAATTCTTCGTTTTTTCAAAAGGATTTGAGTATGCTGCTGCCTCCCGTTTTTCAATCGTGGGTAAGAAGAATTTCCACCAACTGGTCAATGAATGGCTTTCTTTTCTTCCAAATGTTTTTCTTTATTTAACTCATGGATATACTCATGTGCTATTGGCGAATCTGTATAAAGTGATTTACCCACACATTATTGCAATCGCTTAACAACTGCATCTTTCCAATGACATTAATCACATCAAATCTTTAAAACCCGTTACTCCTTTATTTTTTAGCAATAATTTAACAACTTATAAGGCTTTCTTTCTAAACTTCGGAATTACGCCAGTTTTTAAATCTGCTTTGCGAAACCATCAATATAATGTATAATTACTCTTTTTGCCGATCACCAAATGGCTCCCAAGCTGGTCCACCAATGGATGCCCAGTTTAGTAGGATGACACTCGTCTGAATTTTGGTTTCGCGCAAAATAAATAATCTTGAAACTCTTTGTCCCTCCTGTTAATGCTTTTGAAAACCACTCATGGTCAATGGAGGTAATGATTAAACCAATATCTAACAATAATTTCATTTGATTCGTTTGCTTCCTTTTACGAGGTACTTCGAAAAAGTCCTTCCAATCGTTTCCCAAATAAGGTCAATCTCAGTAATATTGGAATAATCATATCATTATCTTTTTGAGGTGAAGAAAAAATGGATTAATCCAAAGCCATATCCCACTTCCCCAAACTGGCTTAAATAAGGATCCTTTTTCAATGATTCCTTTTTAAATCTCCAATTTCCGTCTCCATTCGAATCTTTAAAAGATTTGGGGTAGATTGAATATAACGACTTTTCATGAAACGTAACTACTTTTTATTCCTAACTTTCTACTAATTATTGCCCTAATTCCTGGTTTCAGCAACACCTAATTGCTCTGTTTGATCTGATTTTATTAAAACACATTGTACTTACGGAAAACTAAGTTTAATAATGAATGGCACAAAATGGGCAATGAACATACAAATAATAAAGATACCCAAGTATTCGTTTTTTGAATTGAAAGAAGAACCTGGCAATCCGCCAACTCCGATTTGAATTAGCTGGTAAACGTTAATATCGTTGCCCAATCATCCAGCCAATTCCAGAAACCAATCATTGGCCGCTACAAAAGGATAGACCATATTTATATTTATTCCGTATATACATTTGTCTTGTGTCTGTTACACCTTAAGTAACAAGAAATGCAGCTGGAAATAGAAAATTTGTTCTTCTTTTTCAATCGCACGGTGTAAGAATATAATCCGCTAAATACTAGCTGAAAACCCTTGGAGCGATATTCGATAAAAGCAATCAATCGGCATAGATTTCCGTTCCACCAAAGTTCAGCAAAATTAAATTGTTAAATCGATGGCATTTGTCCAATATGGTGCAACCCTGTAATTAACTACGCGGTGAGTACAAGAATCCAAATAAACGCACCGAATAACAGTTTAAACTGGAAACTGCCCTAAACCAGCGTAATACTAAACTTGAAACCCAAACCTCCAATAACCCAACCAAATTGGTCTAAAACCGGTAAATGAGCAATCACACCCTGTTTGTACTAAAGCGAAGAATGGAACAAATATCATTGAATGCTTGTGGGGTACAATTTTTCTTTAGGCCTAAAATTTCCAATTATAGCTATAAAATCCAGCCAAGCATTGCTGGGATAACTTGAGCTTTTGTTAACCCAATCATATCAATTTTGGAAATAAACCAAAATCCAAAAATGGGAATTCCTGCTGCTGCAAGTTCTGCTTACACCATAAGCCATTTTTAATAATTGCGGTGAAAACTAATGTAATACCTATAAACAATTCCTAAAATTTGAGTGGTTCCCCATTGTTTTTTAGGCAATGGCTCCATGTAATCCCTACTGGTAAGGAAGTGGAAAATGGTTCTCACCAATTTAACCATGAAGAAACTATTCAACAACCACTCCAAAATTTGAGAAACCTGTTTACAATGGTTTGCCATCCCAAATAGCCATAGGGACAACTGTCAAGAATTATTTCGAAATCCTAAAATTTAAAACCACCCACAACATAGCGAATAAATGGGAGTAAAATATTTCTGCTAAAAAGACATAGATTCGCTGTAACTGGATTTTGATTCCTGTTTTAACTCGCCGCTTTTTACTCGTCCTTTGATACGCCTTCTTTTCCAGCAAATTTTGTAAATTGATTGAAAGTAGCAACGTCATTTCCGAATGAATGGACTTGATACTGGACCCTGCTTGAGTAATGTTCCTTTTAACTGCTGGAATATTCCCTCTTATCTTTTTATTAATCTGCATTGCTTGGATCTTTTAAAGACAAAAACGCATTCGAGTAGCACAGCGTGGACTGACTGCCAAATATGTCTGGACCTCCGAATATTCTAATAACTGTTTTAGCATCTTTGAATATAATCCTGCCATTAATTTTTTCCCTCCTTTTTTTAAATGAGTTTTACACCTAAACTTGTATAACAAGTTGAATGTACCTCTATCTGAAATTAAAAATGCAAAGCGTTTTTATCTACTTTTGAAATTGGCAATCGATTGGAATGACTTTTAAGGCCCGTACTAAGCACTTTTTTTTACTCTCTTATTTAAAACGCTAATTGAGCAGTTTTGTAAATATGCGGCTTAACTCTCTTTCCGATAGACGAGTTTGAGAAATAAAAAATAGTCATCTTATTGTTCCCATTTTTTATACTAAATGGAATGAGTTCTTGAAAGAAATTCCCATTAAAACTTGTTCTATTTCATGAACCAGATGCATAACGAACTAGTATCCCCAAATCGGCTCATAGAAAAAAAAAAGAAAAAATAAATTAAAACTATATTATCTTGAGTTTTACACTCAAAACTTGTTTCTTCAAAAGTTGCTTTTTAAGCTTTTTTAACATTATATACGTAAATAAAGCATTTTTTTTAAAAAAAAAAAATTTTTTTTAAAATAAGTGAAACTAGACTGTTATGATTTTTATTTCCTCAAAAAATGATATTTGGTAATAAAATAAAAGAAATATACCCATAAAGAAGAACCTTATGTTTGCTTTTTATCTAAATTGGTTTTTCGTTTTTTTTTCTTTGAAACGCAGTCTCAGTTTTATTAATACTTCAATCAGTAGACATAAGTGAAACAAATAAGTATTTTTTTGTAATTAAACGGTCCGTCTTAACTAATAAAATAAAAGGAGGCTTTATACGTTGGTCATCGAAAAAAATATCCCCAATTATCATCGTTACAACCTGGTTTTAATTTTTTATTGATTGTATTTCCCTATGGTTTGCCTTTATTAATCGTCTTTTGGCCAACTTCTACTGCAATGGAAGCATTCACCCTTTATTTCCTACCAAATTTTTTGCAATCGTATAATGTAAAGTATTTTATGGCAGCACCATCCCACTTTCCCTACTAAGTAACACTGTTCAGTAAATTCTTCTGGGATTACCTTACCGCTTACTTCATTGCTAAAGTTGAATCCGCAAGTACACCCGTAGTTTGATGAAGGGCCTGTCCCCCTTTTCCCTTTGCAATGACAAATTTCAATTGTCCGCAAAGTTTTGCTGGATCCAAATATCTTAGGAACAAAACGTATCATTAACCGGCCTACTGCCTTACAAACCCGGTTTTTGGTTGCAGAGCAATTCCGAATGTTGTATACCGAGTTTGCTTCACGATGTTCACTTTATTTATTTCTTCCTTAATGATTACAACCACTAGTAGGAAACCAATTGAAAATATTGAACACTGAGATTAATGGAAGCTGCTTTTGAAACTTTAGACTATCCTTTACGTGCCTTTATAAAAGTTATTTTCCCCGCTTAAGTATTCCTGGCGGTGATGTCGGTAGTTATCCCCTCGTTTACCGGACCTTAAGGCTTATTAACTAACTCCTCCAACTTTTGGGGGGGAATCAGAACTGATGATGTCGACGTTCCCTTTTCAAATGCGATGACATTAGGAAATTGGGAATAATGCAGGAGTTTTGCGGTTAATCATGCTTGTCCACTACCCTCTTAGTCCATGACGGTTGTTTAATTTGGTTAGCAGCGCGTATTGACCGAAGAGAGGAGATATTCATGCGTAAACAAAAAAAGCCCTTCTATTCCTTCTTTTCTTGGTAATTTTTTCTTTTTCTTAATTTTAACCTTTATTAATTGTTGTGTTACTTTTCTTTTTGGTGAAAATCCGAGTATTCAATTTCCAATTAAAGGCTTTACGTTCCAAAATGGTATGCCAAATGGTTTTAAAAGTCCTCCCGGTTTTTTAACGTAGTTTTTGGCTAAGTCTAAAAATTTCAATGCTGGCAACTCTGTTAGCATTGATCAATTGGATACCAGCGGCGTACGCTCTTTTCTCGTCAATGAATTTCTTTGGGAGAAAGGGTTTTGAAGAGTTTTCTTTCTTTCCTCCCAACCATTATTCCAGGAGGTTCCGTAAGTTGGTTTTTCCTTATTCAATTTATGTGATTCGCTTAATACAATTGCCTATTTTCCAAGGATTTATTGTTTAGGAGAATTTATCATCAGTTTTGCCCGATATTATTCGGGTTCGTAAGGCGGCAAGTTTTTGGAACAATTAGATTTTTTCCATTGAAGAAGCTTTGCCTTGGATTAGGAAGTACAAGTATCTAGCTTTTCCTTCAAGTAATTCTTGGCCAATATTTCTTCAAGGAATTTTTTGCCTCTTTCATGTTTGGGCTTTCATCATTCCTTTTAATAACATCCCGGTTTCTCAATTTCTAACCGGACCGGGGTATCAATCACTTTACCAACTAATTTAATGACTATAATCGGAATACAACTATGATCCTACCGTTTCGCGGGCTTTATCCGTGAATGCTGATGCGTTGCAACCATGGCATGATTGGTCCTTAATTGAAAAAACTTTGGGACTTTGCTTCTATTTCATAAAAAAGCAGAAACCGAATACATGACTACTACCCACAAACAAGGAGGACGCATCTCATGGCATTTGTACGTTTAAGATACTATTCGCGTCCGTTAACGATGGGAAAGACGGATGTCTTAAAAGACCTGCAATTATCCATTCCAAAAAGGAAGAGTTTTGTTTTCCCTCTTTTTAAAGGAACATCTGGCTGTGGGAGAACCACAAACTCTTTTCGAACAATTGCAAGGATTGATTGAAAACCAAACGACGGGACTTCGTCGTTGACATAATAACTTAACGAAAGTACTGTTCACAAACGGCAACTTGGAATGGTCTTCCAATCTAATCCTCCCTTTTTTTCTCATTTAACCATTCGCGAAATATAGAATTCGGCCTTAAAGCTTCGTAAGAAGTAAGTCCAGTATGAAAGGCAAAGTCAACGAATGTTTTGGACGTCCCTGTCTAGATGACTTTTGCTGACCGCTATCGAAGCAATTATCTGGAGGTCAAAGACAACGTGTTGCTTTGGCAAAACGAAGCTTTGGTGAAGAACCAAAAATTACTATATTTTGACGACGCCACTCAGTAATTTAGATGCAAATTAACGGCATCACAATGCGGATGGAAAATCAACGAAATTCAACGTAAAAAAATTGGGCATCACTACTGTGTTCGTACCATGATCAAGAGGAATGTTTCTCCATTTTCAGATAAAGTTAGCTTGTCATGAACAAAGGAGTTATCGGAAACAATTTGATAACACCTGAAGAATTTATTCAGAATCCAAAGACAGAATTTGGTAGCACGCTCATTGGTTTCGAGAACTTCATTCATTTTAGCAAAAAAGAAAATGATTTTGTTATGTAGCAGAAAAATGGCTCAAAACTCTTTCGAACTACCCAGACCAGCAAGTCATCCTGATATCAACAGGGAACTATTCTCCCTGACGACATTTCATATCTTCCTGCTAGCGAACTTAGCAGAAAATATAATGTTTGGGACCGTTCTTATCCGTACTTTCCTTAAGGAAAAGTTTATTCAATATGAAAATAAATACTGCCTCTAGGAAACTTACTTGGTCAATGATTGAGAAATGAAACACCTATCAAACTGGGGGAAAAGTAATCCCTGTTCTTAAACCCTGAAAATAATCCTAGTTTTTAAACTTTAAAAAAATCTAATACAAAAGGAGAATTTTTTAAAATCAGAAAAATTTGGAAAATAGCTACACTAATCGATTTGCAACAGTTGCTTTTAGCAGCATGTGGAAATAACGATTAAACGAAGGTTCAGATGCAGCAGGAAACAGATGGGCAAAATTGGTTGTTTCTTACATTTTGCCTTTAAGCGAAAAAATTCGTTTGACGTGATATTTTTCCAACCATTTAAAGAAAGAACAAGGGGAATTGAACTAGTTTTTATAACAGTGGGGAAATTCCCAGAAGCGTTTTCTCTAAACTCCAAAAACAATCCAAATTCTCCATTGATGTAATTGAACTTTCCCCCTCAAGCTTGCAGCTTACTGTGTGGCAGAAGGATTATTTGAACCGTTTGAGGATGAACCAAAATTTCGAATCTTGCTAACTTAATGGATTGGCGCAAAAGATGCCCCTTGCCTAAACATCGGAGCCCCTTATAACGATGAACAGCATCGGAATCAATTTACAATAAAGAAGCCGCCGGTATGGAAATTACTGAAGGGTCCTGATTTGTGGAATCCTTCTCCTAAGCCTGGAAAAATTTCTATCCTGAATATTACAACTACCATTTGGCCCTGCGCATGCTTCATGTAGCTTAGTGGACTTTAAAAACGTAAGACAATCACCTAGTGAGAAGAAGCAGCTTTTGAAGCCTTTAACTGAACTAAAGCCCAAATAATCACCCAAACGTATACCAAAAATCTTCTGATTTAGCCTAAACTAAAATTCCAATCAGGTAGATTGGTAGCAGCTGTAGTAGGTGATTTTGGCTTATCCCAATTATTTTCTGGGCAAATCCTGATGTAGCGTCCCGTTTGGTTTAACCTGAATCAGCACCTATGCAAACTTCAATACACTAAATGTTTGTTGCAGCCTCTAAAAACAAGGATTAGCTATGAATTTAATCAATTGGAAAACTTAGCCAAGAACTGCAAAACCACAACTGCAGCTTCTCTTAATGTGAAGCCCTACTAACAAAGATGTAGAACTAGAGATGAAGTAGCTATTAACTAAAGACCTACGGGTGAATATAGCCCTAAAACGCGCGTAAAGCATTGACTATAAGTTTTGTAAAACAGCCATTTGGAAAATGGATTACTACGTGTGGAACCAACTTTGAATCAAAAATTATCTTGGCTGTCTTAAAGCAGCTCTTGCCCGACATCTTGTTCCGGTTTTTTATTTTTAGTTTCATCATGAAGGGAGAAACCAGTAATGCCAAATCGATTTAATTATAGAAAGAAAGCTTTGTGTTACGTTTTATAAGACTTTGAAAAGAAAAATATTGCTATAGCTGGTGAAGAAATTTTAATTTTTTCTCAGTGAGGAAAATTTACGTTTATCTTCAACCAAAAGAAATTTGAATGGCACAAGGGAAATATATCATTCCCGGCTGTTCATTGATATTCATAATGCAGATTGAAAGTTTTCCATGATTCCCCCCATCTATTTCTTCGGGAGTTTGCCCTTTTCGTATGGAATCACTACAAATCTGTTGGCCAAGATTGCCCCCGAAATGCCCAATGTATTCCGGACCAAAGCAGGAAAATGGAAGCCATTCCTACAAGAAGAAACAGATTTTAGAATATTTTTTACGCTCTCCCTTTCTTCGTTTTCCCTTCTACTACTCCTAATTGGAAACAACCAGTGGAATTGATTGGTTTAAAAAGAAGTTGCTCACTTTTCAAAATCCGAAAGTCATTGCGTTAGGTGAGGCCAATGAACCTTTCAAAAGGCCTTACCTGAATGAACCAGATTCTTAATCAGACAAATTTTAAAAGAAATCAAGAAATAAAACCATTTTGATTGCCTCTGAAGGACCATAAATCCCACGTGTAAATCAGGAGAAGTATGGCCAATTCATGTATGCCGGCCTTACTGCTTTGACCATACCCAGCAGACCCAGAAATCGATTTTAGAAAAAGTTAACTAGCGGGATTTCTTAGAGCTTGCAAAGAAATCCATTACTCCCAGAGAATATTCAGTAATAGTAGACAATATCTTTTAGACACGTTGCTATTATCACTGAATGATAATTATGGCTGACGATTTGGCTGGAGGCCACTTGGGATTGCTAATGTACGCCTAGCTATTGAGTATAGGCAATGCCTGTAGAAGAAGCTATTTAACATCACAACTCTTACACGCGCCGGCCAACCGAATGGGATTTCAAGACCGTGGAGCAGTTGCTTCAGGTTTTCTAAGCTATTTATGCTAGTGAATAATTTGGCAACAACCTAACAATTGAACGTGTTTATAAAAAGGTAAGAATGTGTTCATCAAAAGAGGGAGAAAATTGCCTATCCTTCTACTAAACTAGTTTTTTTCCTAACCTATTTTAACGATAGATCCATGGAAATCTTTAAGTGAGACGATTTACAAAATTCAAGGTGAAGGGGAAAATCAGATTTCTGTCAATTTGGTAATGTCCAAATCCAAATCCAGGAGTTGGTAACTTTTACTGAGCAGTGCAACGGAGAAGGTTCCCAGTAAAAAATGGGCTTTTGGATTGGGGAAAACAGTGGAACTTTTCTTGATTAATTTGTCATGGACCGGTATGGTAAAAATGGCATATCGGTTTTATGGCTAGTGGAACATACTTGAAAGCAAAGGGGCCTATTGCGACAACTTGGCACAAATGATCATCCAATAATTTAAATGGTGCTAGGTACTCTTTGAATGAGGACATGAATGATCCACAAACATAAATATTGGGATTTAAAAGGCCGGTTTTTATGTGGTCGCCAAAAATGGGCTACCTTTCTGCAAGCCCCCGTTACTATGGTGGTATCTTTGAGTGAAATGAAACCGTTTTTATGAGTTAGGCGGTCAATTGAAGAAAGTAAGAAACAAGCCAATGATTAATTTAGGTTTATAAAAAATACTCAATGAATTATGTACTTTTACTCTTTTCTCCTACCGTTTTCCCGCCAAAGTTGAAAATAACTGATTTTGGGAATGACTGGAATGTGCATACACATGCCCACGTTCCACCTAATAAGGCCGAACAAATTGAAAAACATTGATTACTCCAATGTAACATGTATTGAAACCAATGGATGAGACTTTAAACGAATATCCCTTCTGTTAATCTTTCTCGAAAAATCAAATCTTCCTGGACGAAACGATGTCCTGAAGCCCTACTCATCCTGCTTAGCAGTTCGGATTACT
>Ga0163217_1111840_pt1 | contig 15059 bp, 22 predicted proteins | sample SynspAceP_FD_185933 | JGI IMG/M metagenome (GOLD analysis project Ga0163217, IMG submission 185933) | Saline lake microbial communities from Ace Lake in Antarctica - Synechococcus sp. Ace-P (PacBio error correction) | ecosystem: Environmental > Aquatic > Non-marine Saline and Alkaline > Saline ...
ACACCCAAAGAAGAAAAAAAAGGAAAGGATTTTTGGGCCGGGACGGCCCCTGGACCAGCCAGCCAAAAGCCCGAAAAACCGGGGTTGGGCAATTTTCCGCTGGTCCGGGGAAAGATCATCAATCTTCAGATAAGCCAGGCTAGAATAGTCCCGTGATGGTCCCCATGCCCGCGCCCTCCCTCCGGTTTCATGTTCCGTTATATCGCATCAGAGAGTGCATAGCTAATTTGCCGAATTGAAGCCTTATATTTTTTTAAATCAAGGTTTTAACCACTGGTCCCTCGCCGGCGGCTGTTTAACCCCGTCCTTGGTCATAAGGGGAACGCATATTCGCCATGAAAATTGGCGCCATTTCCTTGACACATTTGATTTTTGTGGGCGATTGGTTTGCCCCGTGGCCACGAAAGAAAACGCTAACCATGCCTGGCAAATGCAGAAACAGGAAATCCCCATGACCATACGTGACAGCCAAGGAACAGCCTCCCGTCGATCCCGCCGCCGCTCCACCCGTGGCACCTGAATTCCGCTGCGGCTTCGGTCCACTCCGGTCGAGGGTGGTGCGCTGGTTCTTGCTTCAAAAGCTGCTGGAGGGCGCCGGGTTTAGCTGCACCCGCGTGGGACAGAGGTGGTGTATCAATCTGTTTGCCCGCTGGGCGACAAGGCCGCAACGCACCATAGCTTCCGGGTTTAAACGCATACCGATGTGGGGCCTGTTGGGTGATGAAGGCCGCATGGGACTGTCCCGCCCTTCGGCGCGTCATCAAGAATGGGCCGATCTGGGGGCGCGGGGCGACAGATTATGAAATCAGGCCGTCGCCTGCTTTGCTGCTTGCGGCCGTAGATTTCGTGCGCCAAACCCCGCCAGACGGGGCAGTCATTCTGACCATCTACCGGGCGATGAGGAGGCGACGCAGTGGATGGTACAACAGCAAATTGCTCGGACTGGATGGATGCACAAGGCGAAAGCGATGAGCGTTGTTCTGGGTGGGCGAACCCACTGCCCCGAACGCATGGGCGAAATGAATCAGATCGGGCGCCAGCGGGTCGTTGACAGCTTTTCTACACCGTGACAGGTTGTGCAGGGGGCATTCAGCCTATCCACACCGTGCCAAGAACCCCCTGCCGCAATGGCGCGGCTGATGGACAGTCTGTCCAGCCATGGACCTTGATTCAGGGCAATGACACTTCGAACGCGTCCACCCCTTGCCGCTCGTGACGCATCGACACGGGTAACCCCGCAACGAACGTGATCCCCGGCACAATGCCCGCGCCAGTGTGAATATCCGTTTTCAACCGACATCCATTCCCGGTGCGCAGCCCTGACAGACCTGGCTTACGGCGCCGAAGCCGACAAGGTGGCCCGATGCGTTTTTGGCGTTCAGATCCGGCATCAACGTGAAAGATTTGCGGGCCAAACCCCCATGGGGGCCCGCTTGATGGTGCAGCTCGGCTTTCAGCCCCTCAAGCAGCGTGCTGCGGATGTATCGGGGCGAGCCGCCAAGGCGTGGGGCTGGGGGATGTGTAAATGGCCTGGCCTGCCCTGGAGCTGGGCTGAAAGCGGCCGGCGAGCAGCCCCAATCAAACCCAGGCTCCAGCTGTAGACCAGAGACAGCGTTCAGGATGTCTCCATGCCCAGTTTCACGTTGGGATGGCCCGCTGATCACCTCCCTCGGCGCTGTCCTGGCTGGGGTGGGCTGCTGCTGCCACTGGTGGTTTTTCAACCGGGGCAGTTGCCCATGCGGCTCGTGCCGCCAGCGCCGCGGCCTACCGACCCACCCTTTGATCGAGGCCGGAGCCCCCGGCCCACCCAGACGGCGCTGCTCGCGGAGCTGCTTCTGGGGTAGGAGGCGATCTACGAGGAAAGTGCGGGGGGTCAAAAGCGTCGAAACCGGCTACGCGGGCGGCTCAGCGGACACAGCCCGCTACGCCGAAGTGAGCCGCGGCATCCCCCCACGGGCATGGCCGAGGGCATCCCGCATCACCTAGACTCCGCCGCAGGTGAGGCTGACGGCCGAACTGCTGAAGGGGTGTTCTTCGCGGTGGCCCACGACCCCACCGAGCTGAATCGCCAGGGCCCCGATGTGGGCGAGCAGTACCGCTCGCCGATCTTTACGGCCGATCCCATGCTGCAAAGGCGGCGCGGCAGTACATCGAGCAGCTCAACAGGCGGCAGCTTCGAGAAGCCAATTGCCACCGTGGTGGAGAGCAGCGAGACCGATTCTTCCCCAGCCGGAGCCTACCACAAGACTTTGTTGAAGCGGCAATCCACTGCATCCCTATGTGGTGGTGCACGATCTGCAAAACTGGCGACGTTGCCGAAGCACGTTCCCGGAGTTACGGCAGTAGAAAAAACAGCCAAATCTAAGGGCACCTCGATAAATCATGTTCTTGAATCTTCCAGTCAGTTGAGACCCATTGCTGTGAACTGGAATACAGAATCGCCAGTCTCGGTTGAGTTATCGATTCTTGAAAGTGCCTAGCGTAGAAACCATAAAATCCAAATGTGCTGAATAAGTTAACTGAGGGACGTGTAGAAACCTAGACCGCCTATAAGGACGTTCGCTAGGGATGCCTGAGCAGCAATTAACCGTTGCCCTGAGGTTGCAGGCAAGAGCCTGACGGTGGCGAAACAGAAGATGGCGGCGGCCTGTCCACTTGAGGGGCCTTATTGTGGGCAAAGAGACAGCCCTCAATCGCCTCCAATAAGCCGTTGACACTGCAGTCCACTTACTTCACCTAGCTACTTCTACGAGTATGAACTGAGCAATATGACTGAATGATCGATCCGCATCATGTCAATTGGCATATTCCTGATCACCATGAGCGATGTTATACGGTAGCGAAGTAGCGGTTTTAATCCCTGTTTCGCCAGGCGTTATCCAGTGGATATTTAATCATCAAGCGACTGGCACATTCTCATCATTGTCTTCGGGTCAGGTTAGACTCTATATTGATAGAGGCCTGGCATCTTGAACCGGCCCAGAAACCGCCTCTCTCAACTCTTCGCAAGCTTGTGCCTGCTTTTGTAAGTCAAGAACAGCTTTCGGCCTATGCGGCAAGAGATCTTTTGATGGCTAAAAAACAGGAAAGGCGTAGCCAAGTCAGAGATAATTTTGGTCGAGTCTTGGCAACCCTTGAAAGCCAAGCAGCTAGTCATTTCCTGCAGCCCCTCAAAGAGCCGCATATATCAATAGAGTACATGCTCTTAAAAGTAAACCCTTTGGGCTCGGTTCGGGCAGCATATGATCTCCTTGGCAAGCGCTATATCTGATTGACGGGCGGTCATCACTTCCAAATAACTCCTCGCGTAGGATCGTCATTGCTAAATACAGATTTTGCGCGTTCATCTCTTCTTGACTCTTTTCCTTGTAGTTTGACCCAACCCGTCGCAGATTTAAATTCACTTGTCTGCATTAAAGCCTGTTAATCCGCACAGCACGAATGGATGGAATCACTTCGCAGTGCTCGATATTCCTGCGAATGCCCAATATAATCCCATCGTAATTTTGATGGGGAACTGATAGTTTGCCCCTTGGAAACCTTCTCCAAGCCTGCTTTCAGATAGCGACATCAAAGAGTTCTTAAAATATTACTTTCATGCCTGAATCAACTTCATGCTTTCGATGCCAGCCCTCAATGTATTCGGTCAGTGCTCGCCAAGATTATTGCGGTGGTGCTTGGACCAGAGCACTGCGTAAAATCTCAGGACCACTCATCTAGATATAATCCTGCTTTTGCGTATCGCTCGCGCCACCAAATTCCACGAGCAGTTCGTTGGACGCGAGCCCGTGAATCTCATTTGACAAATCATTACCTGTTCCCCGAAAAATGCAAATTGCGCACTTCTTGATCGGTTATGGTGAGCCACCAGTTTCAAGCGATTGAAGGTTCGATACCCGCATGTCATACTTAGAATCCACTTTACAACTTCAATTCTACGGGCTTCTCTTGATGTTGAGCTGAAACTTCAGGGGAGATCGTCTACACTTTGCCATCAAGCTGCCTGAAACAAACATATCCTCTGCCCCATTCTGCCAGTGATTCCTCAACTTGACTTGTGCCTTGCAGCTTGCCAAAGAAGGAAAGAACACGTGCTGATCCTGAAGGCCGTCAACCACTTCCCACTTGCCCATCCCTGATCTTCTGCCATGAAATAAGGATGGGACCGGAATGCCACACAGATTGGATTCAATGAATCGAGTTCTTTTGGCTCTACACCCATCTAAAAATAACCTCTGAAACTCTGGATCGATATTAACTCACGCTGAAAGTCCATACAATTGATAAGCTCGGCCGAACTTCAATATCTAAACGATCCGCTGTGAGCGTGTTTCTGGCCTCGGTCAGTGCGCTGGTCAAGTTCTGGTGGTAGACATGCTGTGTATGGGCGTCAAAGAGTTTAAGTACAAATGGAACAAGGCTTATGCGAATCTATCCACGCAATTATGAATAGCGAAGAGCTGTTGCCTGCCCCCCCATGCTTGCCATAACCTGGGGTGACAGAAGATTGTCGACTTGAAATCTGCTCAACGTTGCCGCTCCGGTCACGGCTTTGCTCGGCGTCTGGCCCATCGGCAATCCCAGTTCGCGGCAGTGGAGGGGTGAAGGGATGCCCGACTTATTCCTATTGAAATTCTAACTCACTCAGCTTCCAAGTCCTGTCGAACCAGCTCTTCTGCGGGCCCATACAGGCGCAGCAGCATCGCACCGGCCTGCCGGAAGCGTCCCTTAACGCCAATTGTTTTCATGCACTGGGACCGTGGGCCAAACCAGACATTAAACCGAACCGTCGCCATTGATGACGATGTCCTTATCCTTGCTGCCGATGCTCGGAAATGCTGGTCGGTCCTGGCAGCATTGAAGCGGATCTGGTTGTCATAAGCGACCGAAAGGACCAGAAGTCTTTGGCCGGATTTTCGGTGGCAGCTTGAATTTTGTAGGTTCCTTTGGCACCTTCCAGCGGCATGCTTGGCGCGCTGGTGCCATCACGTACGCGAGCCGACGCCCACCATTTCGGAACGCCATCGCCGAGTGACACCGGTGTAAGTGTAGAGTACAGGACACTTCTGTGGATTGCCAGGTTGCGCAGCCCGGTTGCGAGAGGAACTTGGTAAAGCTCCGCCACGAATGGGAAGAACCAATGCGCTGCCCGGATTCATGGAAAGCCTCCTTCATTCGCGCTGTAGGCATGGTGCGGGCGGTGGCATTGCCCAACTGCCACGACTTCGCTCAGCAAATCTTCTTGAGCTTGCGTCCGGATTGAAGGCCTTGGCCCTTCTCGATGCAAATTGTGGCCAGCAATGCCAGGATTTCTGCGCTGTGAGGCCTCGTTCGGCTGGGCTTTGGACGAATTTCATCGATGTCCGTGAAAAAACTGGTAGTCGTTCCTGCCAATGGTATTGAAAGAACTTAACCGACACATTGATGAACGCATCGGCGGCGGGTTCTTTGGCGGGGCCAGCCGATAAACTTGGCAAACTTCCCGGGTTGTTTCTCAAAAATGCCGGTCGCGGTGGCTGCCGTCCTCTGATGAAATGGCGGCCAGAAATACAAGTTTTGTAGAACGTCCTTACTGAATGAAGCCAATCTGGCGAGTCCGAGGCTGAACTCTCAAGACATGTTTGGAGATCATTTCGGAAATGCCTTTTCTGATCTGAGATTGAGAAAAACAAATAACGCATCGAAATCTGCGGCGGTTTCCAAGTCGAACTTTGTGTCCACTTCATCGGCAGATATTTTTACTTGAAATGCATCTCCGATCTCTTGAACTTGAAATGCTAGCAGTACGGCTTGATGAGGAAATACGTTCGGAGCAAGAGTAAGAATCATCTGAAGCCAAGGTGCAGAAGGTGTCTTCAATTTAAATGATTGCCGCGTGCAATGTGTAGTGGTGTTCGCTGGTTTGCTCTCTGTCAAGAGGTACAAAGCGAAGTGGTTCTCTTGTGGGATATCCAAGAATTTTCACAATAACGATTAATCATGTCCATCGCAAATCGAATAGCTTTTATCGCGATAGTCACAAGTATGACGCCGTGAATCTGTATACGCTTGGCAAAAGTTTCGCTGAATTTGACATAGTGCCCCTTTGGTGTGGACGGTGATTTGTGACGCCTAGCTAGGAGCTGAGCCCGCACCCGCAGTTCTACCGAACGTCGTTCGCTAGCAAGGCAGTGTCCGGCCTTCAGCGATTTGGGCTTAGCCGCAGAAATATCCTACACACCCAGTACAATCTTACGAACCCGGTTCTAATTCAATAGTATTTAGGCGGGTCTGATATCCACCCGCTGAGGTTGCCCCTCCGGCCGCAGAACACGACTGTCCTGTTTCGTGCCAAGGGTCAGCACCCTTTGGCCTGGCAAACGGTTTGGCGAGCAACTCCCCTTTACGTCCTGATTTTATGTCGGAGCCGCAAACCGAAGTGTTCACTTGGATACAGATGCGATCGAAGCTGCTTCCAAGAAGGGGGGCGCGACGAAATCAGCTAAGGAAAGAAAAACGGCCGAACAAGTTATTTCCAATGGCTGCAGTCCTGATGCTTTGCTCTGAAAATCCCAGTAGGGTTCGCTGATGCTTTGCTTCCCGCCATGGGTAGTTGCCTCTAGAGCTGCTGGGCCTCGGATCTCACTGAAGGCCATCCCCGTTGGCGTAGTCACCGGGGATCCGCCTCCAAGGCCGGATGGGCAGGATCAGACCTCGATCGGCCGGTGCCTCTCCGCTGTGACCGGTTGATCCGGTCCCTGGAGGTCAGCAGCGGCCGAGCAAAATAGGAGCGTTTGCGGTTGCGAGCATCGAGTTTCCGTACATGGCCCGGCAGCGATCCTGGGCAGTGTCAAGTACCCAATCGGATGCGGTGCTGCAGGAGGCATTTCCGCCAGCAGCACGGCTTGAGCAGACGGAGCACACGACCGCCCCACTGTTCAATCGGCGGCAATCGATGGGCGGCCGGGCGGCCAGCCTGCTGGCCGATGAGCCTGACGCCAGCGATGGGGGTGCGCGCTGCCTCTGTCTGGGCTATCCCCTTCCACCCGCCCGGCAAACGCGCTGCAGCTGCGCACCGAACACCTGAGCGCCTTGCAGACGTCCACCCTGATCCTGCAGGGGGAACGGGACACGTTCGGTCGCCCGCGAGGAGGTGGAGACCTACAGCCTCTCCGCCGCAGTGCAGCTGCGCTGGAAAATCCCCAGCGGTGACCACAGCTTCAAAAGCCCACCCGCAGCTCCGGGCTCAGCGAGGCGAGAACTGGCCACGCGCGGTCGGCGCTAAGCGATCAGTTTCCTCGGCGAGCTGCTCAGCGGCTGAGCCCTGGCTTTCCAGAAGAAGGGTCATCGCCAGGAAGGGCCAGTTGGCGGTGTTGCTGCGCATGAAGTGCCCCTTGATTCGCTCGTCGATGCCGGACCCGAGCCGATTCGCTCCTCGACCAGGCACCCTTGTGGCGCGGCGCCAGGTTGGCTGCCCATTCTCGTGTTGATCGTGCTCACAGGCAATTGGCGAAGCACGTTAGACCCCACCGAGGCTGGTTGCACAGCCGGTAGATGCGCCGCGCCATCAAGGGTGCTGGTCCGAATGGACGCGAATCGGCTTCGGGTCCGGGCATCGACGAGCCGAGATCAAGGGGCGACTTCATGCTGCAGCAACACGCCAACTGCCCTTCTGGCGATGACCTTAACTTCTCTGGAAGCCAGGGCTCAGCCGCTGAGCAGCTGCGGAGGAAAACGATCGCTTGCGCCACCGCCGTGGCCCAGTTCGTCCGCCTCGCTGAGCCCGGAGCTGCGCGGTGGGGCTATGAAGCTGTGTCACAGGGCTGCGGGATCCAGGCGCAGCTGCACACCCTGCGGCCGAGAGGCTGTAGGTCTCCACCTCCTGCGCGGCGACGCGGTACGTGTCCGTTCCCCCCTGCGGAATCGAGGGTGGACGTCTGCAAGGCGCTCAGTGTTCGGTGCTCAGCTGCAGCGGTTTGCCGGGCGGGTGAAGGGATAGCCCAGATCAGAGGCAGCCGCGACGTCGCATTGCGCTGGCGGTCAAGCTCACATCGCCAGCAGGCTGGCCGCCCGGCGCGCCCATCGACTTGCCGCGGATGAACAGTGGCCGGTCCGGGTATGCTCCGTCTGGCTCAAGCGCGTGCCTGCTGCGAATGCCTCTGCAGGCACCGGATCCGATTGGTACCTGACAGCCTTGCCCAGGATTCTGCTGGCGCGGTCGCATGTACGGAAACTTCAGTATGCTTCGGCAACCGCAAACACGACATCCTATTTTGCTGCGGCCGCTGCTGACCTCCAGGGACACGGATCAACCGGCACATGCGGAGAGTGCACCGGCCGATCCGAGGTCTGATGCCTGCTCCATCCGGCCCTTGAGCGGTCCCCGGTGACTATACGCCAAACGGGATGGCCTTCAGTGAAGATCGAGGCCCAGCAGCTCTAGAGCAAGCTACCCATGGCGGGAAAGCACAAGCGATGACAGCGACCTCACTGGATTTTCAAGAGCCAAAGCAATCAGGGACTGCAGCCAGATTGGGAAATAACTTGTTCGGGCCGTTTTCTTCCACCGTTACTTGATTTCGTGGGGCGCGGACCTAGCCTTCTTGGAGCAGCTTCGAATTACGCATCTGTATCCAAGTGAACACTCGGTTTGCGGGTCGCATAAGATGCGGACGTAAAGGGGAGTTGCCTCGCCAGGAAAGCCGGTTTGGCCAGCCAAGAGGTGGTCTGACCTTGGCACGTAAAGGACAGTCGTGTTCTGCCGGCCGGAAGGGGCACCTCAGCGGGGTGGATATATCAGACCCGCCTAAAATACTACTTGAATTAGACCGGTTCTTAAGATTGTAACTGGGTGTGTAGGATATTTCTGCGAGCTAAGCCAATCGCTGGAGCCGAACACTGCCTGCCTAGCCGAAACGACGTTCGGTAGAACTGCGGTGCGGCTCAGCCTCCTAGCTAGGCGTCAACCCAATCACCGTCCCACACCAAATGGGCACATGTCAAATTCCAGCAAAAACCTTTGCCAAGGCGTATACAGATTCACGTGCGTCATACGTTTGACTTCGCGATAAAAGCTATTCGTTTGCGATGGACATATTATCGTTTATGTGAAATTCTTGGATATTCCCACAGAGAACACTCGGCTTTGTACCTCTTGACATAGAGCCAGACAGCGAACACCACGACAACATTGCACGGCGCAATGCATTTAAATGAAGACACCAGTTCGGCCACTGGCTTCAGATGATTCTGTACATCTGCCCGAAGCTGTAATTTCCTCATCATCCGTACTGCTAAGCAATTCAAGTCAAGAGATCGGAGGATGCATTTCAAGTAAAAATATCTGCCGATGAATAGTGGACACAAAGTTCGACTTGGAGAGAGCGCCGCAGATTTCGATTGCGTTATTTGTTTTTCTTCACATCTCAGATAGATGAAAGCATTTCCGCATGATCTCCACACATTTCTTTGAGAGTTTTCAGGCCTCGACTTCGCCAGATTTGGCTTCATTCAGTAAGGAAACGTCTAACAGAACTTTTATTTCTGGCGCAGTTGTCATTCGAGGGACGCACACCGCGACGCGGAGGGAGAGAGCGGAAGTTTTGCCAACGGGTTAATTCGGCTGGCGCGCCGCCAGAAGCCCGCCGCCCGATGCAGTTCATCATGTGGTCGGTAATTTTCAATACATGGCAGGAACCGACTACAGTTTTTTTTCAACTGACATCCGATGAAATGCGGTGCCGGCCGAGCCGAGTATCGAGCCTCCAGCGCAGAAAATCCTGGGCATGCTGGCACCATTTGCATCGAGAAGGGAAGGCCCTTCAGATCCGGACGCCAGCGTTGGTGGGGGCTCGGCTCCCCAGAAGATGCTGAGCCGAAGTCCCGTGGCTGTGGGCAATGCCACCCCGCCGCACCATCGCCTACAAGCCGCGAATGAAGAGAGGCTTTCCTGAATCCGGGCAGCGCATGGTTCTTTCCATTCGTGGCGGGAGCTACCAAGTTCCTCTGCGCACCGGGGGCTGCGCAAGCTGGCATCACGTTGTCCTGTTACTCCTACAACTACACCGGTGTCACTCCGGCGATGGCGTTCGAAATGGTGGCGTCGGCGTCGCAGTACGGTCTTACAGATTTGGCGACCACCGCGGCGCCAAGGGCTGCCTTGCTGGAAGGTGCCAAGACCTACAAAATTCCCAGCTGCACCGAAACTCCCGGCCAAAGACTTTCTGGTCCTTTCGTCGCTTATGACCAACCAGGATCCGCGTCAATGGTTGGAGTATAGGCAGACCGACCAAGCATTTTTCGAGCATCGGCAGCAAGGAATAAGGCATCGTCATCAATGCGACGGTTCGGTTAATGTCTAGGTTTGGAAAACACCCACGTCCCCAAGGTGCATGAAAAACAATTGGGTTTAAGACCGCGTTCCGGCGGGCCGGTGCGTGCTGCTGCGGCCTGTATGGCCCGAGGAAGAGCTGGTTCGACAAGATGTGGAGCTGAGTGAGTAAGAATTTCAATAAGGAATAAAGTCGGGCATCCTCACTCCTCACTGCCGGAACTGGGATGCCGAGTGCAGACGCCGGCAAGCGTGACACGCGGAGCGGCAACGTTTTGAGCAGATTCGCAAGTCGACAATCTCCTGTCACCCCAGGTTTTGGCAAGCGATGGGGGGGGCAGGCAACTAGCTACTTCGCTATCATAATGCGTGGATAGATTCGCATAGCCTTGTCAATTTGTACTTACTCTTGCGCCCATAACACAGATGTCTACAAAGAACTTGACACGCACTGCCGAGGCCAAGAAACCACGCTCAGCATGCGGATCGTTTTAGAATATGAGTTTCGGCGAGCTTATCAATATGTATGACTCAGGTGAGTTAAATAATCGATGCCCAGAGTTTCAAGAAGGTATTTTAGATGGGGTGTAGAGGCAAGAACTCGATTCATTGAATCTAACTTGTGTGGCAATTCCGGGTCCCATCGCTTCCTTCATGGCCGAAGAATCGGATGGGCAAAAGTGGGGAAGTGTTGACGCTTCAGAGACTCCGCACTGTTTCTTTCCTTCTTTGGCAAGCTGCAAGGCCACAAGTCAAGTGAGAAATCACTGGCAGATGGGGGCAGGAGATATTGTTCGGAGCTTGATGGCAAAAGTTGTAGACGATCTCCCCCTGAAAGTTTCAGCTCAACATCCAAGAGAAGCCTGTAGAGAATTTGAAGTTTGTAAAGTGGGTTCTAAGTATGACATGCGGTATGAACTCTCCTTCAATCGCTTTGAACAAAATAGACCTGTGGCTCACCATTAACCGATCAAGAAGTGCGCAATTGCAATTTTTCGGGGAACAGGGTAATGAATTTTGTCAACATGAGATTCACGGGCCTTCGCGTCCAACGAACGGCTCGGTGAATTGGGTGCGAGCCGAGCGATCCGCAAAAAGGCAGGATTTATATCTAGATGAGTTGGTCCTGAGATTTTTTAGCATTGCTTCTGGTCGCAAAGCAACACGAAATAATCTTGGCGAGCACTTTGGACCGAATAACTGAGGGCTGCATCTGAAGGCATGAGTTGTATCAAGGCATGAAAGAATTAATTTTTAAGAACTCCTTGATGCGCTATCTAAAGCAAGGCATTGAGAAGGTTTCCAGGGGCAAACTATCAGTTCTCCCATCAAATACGAAATGGGGATTATCGATTGGCATCGCAGAGAATATCGAGCACTGCGAAGGTGATTCATCATTCGTTGCTGTGCGGATTTAACAGGCTTAATGCAGACAGTGAATTTAAATCTGCGACGGGTGTGGGGTCAACCTACAAGGAAAGATCCAAGAAGAGAATTGAAGCGCGCAAAATCTGTATTTAGGCACTGACTGATTCTACGGCGAGGAGTTATTTGGAAGTGATTGACCGCCGTCATCGATATATGCGGCTTGCCAGAGATCCATATGGCCTTTGCCGAACCCGAGGCCCAAAGGAGTTTTACTTTTCAGAGCATGTAACTCTAATTGACTATATGCGCCTCTTGAGGGTGGGTTCTGCAAGGAAATGACTAGCTGCTTGCTTTCAAAGGGTGCCAGACTCGACGCAAATATCTCTGACTTGGCTACGGCCTTTCCTTTTTTAGGCCATCAAAAAGATCTTGCCGCAATAGGCGAAGCTGTTCTGACTTTCAAAAGAGGCAACAAGCTTGCCGAAGAGGTGAGAGAGGGCGGTTTCTGGGCCGGTCAAGGATGCCAGGCTCTATCATATAGAAGTCTAACTGACCCGAAGACATTGATGAGAATGTTTGCCAGTCGCTGATGATTAATATCCACTGGATAACGCTGGCCGAACAGGAATTAAACCTGCACTTCCTACCGTAATTAGCTCGGCTCATGGTGGATCAGAATATGCCATTGACATGATGCGGATCCGATCAGTTTTCAGTCATATTGCTCAGTTCAATACTCGTAGAAGTAAGCTAGTGAAGTAAGTGCTGCAGTGTCAACGCTTATTGGAGGCGAATGAGGCGCTATGTCTCTTTGCCCACCAATAAAGCCCTCAAGTGGACAGGCCGGCCCCGCCCATCTTCTGTTTCGCCACCTCAGGCTTCCTGCCTGCAACTCAGGGCAACGTTTAATTGCTCTCAGCATCCCTAGCGACGTCTTTATAGCCGGTCTAGTTTCTACACGTCCCTCAGTAACTTATTCAGCATTTGGATTTTATGTCTAACGCTAGGGCAGCTTTCAAGAATCCGATAACCTCAACCGAGACTGCGCATTCTGATTCCAAGTCCACAGCAAATGGGTCTCAACTGACTGGAAGATCAGAACAGTGATTTATCGAGGTGCCTTAAGATTGGCTGTTTTTTTTCTTACCTGCGTAACTCCGGGAAACGTGGCTTCGGAAAGCGCCAGTTTTGGCAGATCGTGCAACCACAAATAGGGAATGCAGTGGAATTGGCGCTTCACAAGTCTTGGTGGTAGGCCTCGCTGGGAAGAAGCGGTCGTTGCTCTCCAGCCACGGTGGCAATTGGCTTCTCGAGCTTTGCCGGCCTGGTTTGAGCTCGCTCGATGTACTGCGCGCCAGCTTCTGCCAGCATGGGATCGGCCGTAAAGATCGCCGAGCGTACTGGCTCGCCCACATCGGGGCCCTGGCGATTCAGCTCGGTGGGGGTCGTGGGCCAGCCGCGAAGAAACACGCTTCAGCAAGTTCGCCGTAGCTCACCTGGGCGGAGTCGTAGGTGGATTCGGATGCCCTCGGCATGGCCCGATGGTGCCGCGGCCTCCACTTCGGCGGTAGCGGGCTGTGTCCGCTGAGCCGCCCGCGTAGCACGGGTTTCGACGCTTTTGACCCCCGCACTTCTCGTAGATCGCCTCCATACCCCAGAAGCAGCCTCCACGCGAGCAGGCGCCCGTCTGGGTGGGGCCGGGGCCTCCGGCCTCGATCAAGGGTGGGGTCGGGTAAGGGCCCGGCGGCGCTGGCGGCACCGAGCCGCATGGGCAACTCCCCGTGAACACCAGTGGCAGCAGCAGCAACCCCAGCCAGGACAGCGCCGAGGAGGTGATCAGGCGCCATCAACGTGAACCTTGGGCATGGGGAGACATCTGAACCGCTGTCTCTGGTCTACAGCTTTGGAGCTGGGTTTGGATTGGGGGCTGGCCTTCGCCGGCGCGCTTCAAGCCCAAGCTCAGGCAGGCCAGGCCATACACATCCCCCAGCCCCACGCTTGGCGCTCCCCCGATACATCCGGCAAAGCACGCTGCTGAGGGGCCTGAAAGCCGAGCTGCACCATCAGCGGGCCCCCATGGGGGTTGGCCCGAAATCTTCACGTTTGATTCCGATTCTGAAACGCCAAACGCATCGGCCACCTGGTCCGCTTCGGCGCGTGCCATCTGTCAGGCTGGCACCGGAAATGGTATGTCGTTGAAAACGGATATTCAACACTGGCGCGGCATTGTGCGGGATCACGTTCGTTGCGGGGTTACCCTGTCCTATGTCGACGACGGCAAGGGTGGACGCGTCGAAGTGGTCCATTGCCTGATCAAGGTCAATGGCTGGACAGACTGTCGGCATCAGCGCGCCATGCGGGCAGGGGTTTCTTGGCTAACGGTGTGGATAGGCTGATTGCCGCTGCACACCTGTCACGGTGTAGAAAGCTGTCAACGACCGCGGCGCCCGATCTTGATCATTTCGGCCCATGCGTTTCGGGCAGGTGGTTCGCCACCAGACAGACGCTCATCGCTTCGCCTTGTGCAATCCATCCAGTCCAGCAAATGCTGTTGTACCATCCACTCGTCGCCTTTCCTCATCGCCGGTAATGGTCAGAAATGACTGCCTCGTTGGCGGGGTTTGGCGCACGAAATCTACGCGGCAGCAGCAAAGGGCGGCGACGCACTGATTTCATATCTGTCCGCACCGCGCCCCCAGATCTGGCCATCCTTGATGACGCCGCCGAAGGGCGGGGACAGTCCATGCGGCCTCAAATCACCCACAGGCACCAAACATCGGTAGTCCGTTAAACCCGAAGCTATGGTGGTGCGCCTTGTCGCCCGCAGCGGCAAAACAGATTGTGATACACCACCTCTGTCCACGGCGGGTGCAGCTAAACCCGGCGCCCTCCAGCAGCTTTTTGAAGCACAGCCCAGCGCACCACCTCGACCGGAGTGACCCGAAGGCGCAGCGGATCAGGTCCACGGTGAGCGCGGCGGGGATCGACGGGAGGCTGTTCCTTGCTGTCACGTATGGTCATGGGGATTTCCTTTTCTGCATGCCAGCATGGGTTAAGCGTTCTTTTCGTGGCCACGGCTAAACCATCCGCACAAAAATCAAATGTGGTCAGATGGCGCAATTTTCATGGCGATATCGCGTCCCTAATGAACCAAGAACGGTTAACAGCCGCCGCGAGACCAGTGTTACCTTGATTAAAATATAAGGCTCAATTCGCATTAGCTATGCACTCTCCTGATGCGATATAACGGACCAATGAACGCAGGAGGCGCGCATGGACCATCACGACTATCTAGCGCCTGGCTATCTGAGATTGATGATCTTTCCCGCGGACCAGCGTGAATTGCAACGGTTTCGGCTTGCTGGCTGGTCAGCCGTCCGCA
>Ga0163217_1032799_pt1 | contig 15057 bp, 10 predicted proteins | sample SynspAceP_FD_185933 | JGI IMG/M metagenome (GOLD analysis project Ga0163217, IMG submission 185933) | Saline lake microbial communities from Ace Lake in Antarctica - Synechococcus sp. Ace-P (PacBio error correction) | ecosystem: Environmental > Aquatic > Non-marine Saline and Alkaline > Saline ...
TGGCGCGCTTCACTATTACTGATTCCATCATTTTATTTTGTGTTTCGTTTTATCCCACCAGCCGATCAACGGCGTTTATGCTGCCAAAGCCCTTATCCCCGGTGACTCAAGGATTGGAATAAGCATTGATGAACTCCCTTCTTCATCGTTTCCACTGGCGTTTTGTATCTTCCGAGGATCCACGTTTTCCCAATCACTTACGGTGTTGATTGCTGCCATCCGTAAGGGCGATAAGCCAATACGAACGAATGGTGATGGTCTTCGTGGCGCCAAGTACGATTAACCAACAAACGCGAAAAATTCTTCTTTGGTCAGGTCGAAGCTTTGTGGCGCAAAGGTCTGGAAGCGGGGGTTGGCTCTGAGTCTTGAAACCCTTTGGGGTAAAGGAACGGCCATTCCTAGAATGTATTAAACATCGGCGGAAATTTGGCCAAGGCATTACGGTGTAGAAGCCGCTAGTCAACATTTAATTTCGGTCGAATCGGCCAGCAACTCACCATGAAACCAAGCGCGACGATTGGCCATCATCGCTACCAAGCCCCCACGCACACAGGGCGAAAGCCCTAACGATTTAAACTTTTTACCTTTCGTCAAGAGTGATCTGGGTTGAACGGCAAATATGCACAATTAGCGCTTCTGATTATCTAACACCCCCGCTTCTTGCAATAAAAATGGAACCATAACCACCATCATGTTTTAAGAGTTCTGCCCCCTTTTACATGCTAGAATCGCGCCTTAATTCCGTTTAGGTTTTACTTTAAAAAAGCAAGGCTATTGAACCCGTTCCTTCTGAAATGACCCCACTCGATGACCAGCTAAATACACCGTACCCAGGCGACGGCGTATTGACCGGTTTTTACGCTCTCGGGCTATGAAGGCGGTGCAGCGTGAACCTGCCATCGAGCTTTCTTGAGAGATGAACAGCGCCCGCGCTGGACACTTATTCGTCATGCATGTAGAAGAAACAAATTTCGAGTCGTTGAAGACGATAACTGCCTGAATGTGCATCTACACCTTATGGCAGAATTTGATCGTTATCGCCTTGCGGTGGAAGCCGGTTAATCCCGTTTTTTTACAGGGCAAAGAACCCAAGCCTTGCGCTGCGTATGTTTCTCGTCGTTTTTTTACCAGACAGGTCCCGCGTTTGATGCCATCGCTCAGATGGAAGCGGTATCCTGCGACATTCTAAAACCGGCTTTTGGCAGTTGGGTTTTTAAACAGACAAAGCCAAGTATTTGGCGACCTTGTTTTATCATGACTTATCGGCGGTGGTTACCCAAGGCGTTGATACCCGTATTTTGAAGTTCAGCCGTTACGGGCGAGCGGCCTTGCGGCGGCAAATCCAAAGCTTTTCGACAACCTTTCCTACCGACACCCGTAATGGGAGAGCCCAGTTTTTTAGCTCCGAAATTTTTCTGGACAATTAGTCGAACATATCTTGAAGAACGCGAAAACCCAGCGTGGTGGCGTTAACCGTGCCCTTCCCCCGCAATATGTTGGGCGCGCCTTGCGTATTGCGCAAACCTTGTAAAGCGATTAATCCTGACATTCCAATCGTATGGGCGGCGGTTTTGTGAATACAGAATTGCGCGCACTAAAACGACCCTCGTGTTGTTTTGAAGTTTAATCGATTTATCTGCCCGCTGATGGTGACGCCCTTTTATGACCTTGCTGGAATTACTTTGAACGGCCAACGCGATGACGACTTGGTGGCGCACCTACTTCCTCGCGGAAGACGAAAAAACGGCGAACCGTACGTACACTATAATGAAAACCCTGAATTGGCACGACATCCCACAAATCCGATGCTGGGCAACGCCAAAATTTACGATGTTTCCATGGGCGAATACCTTTCCTGTGTGAAATGCTTAATCCGATGCACCGCATTTTGGAGTGATGGCCGCGTGGAAAACAAGCTTGACCAATTGCCCCACGGTTGTTATCTGGCGTAAAAATGCAGCTTTTTGTGACGTCACGCTTGGATTATAATCGACCGCTACGATGCCCGCCCGGCTCGGAATTCTGGTGGACCGAATTGAAGAGTTGATCGAAAAACCGACAAACCTGGCTTTTCCACTTTGTCGACGAAGCCCCGCGGCCACCTAAAGGCCTTATTTGCAACTGGCAAGGCCGCCCTGATAGAATCGCGGCCGGTACTCATTGGTGGGGCAATATTGTTTTGAGAAAAACCTTTAACCAGAGCGCTGCCAGTTTATTGCGGGATTCCGGCTGTGTCGCGGTCACGGCGACTGAAGTCGCGTAACGACCTGATTGCTAAACTGATGACAAAAGGCGTTGAAGTGTCGAGCAGCGCTCGCGTCAACCAAAGCCTTCAGTGATTGCGGATATTTTGGTCACTCTTATTTGATGTATGGCTTCCCCACTCAAACCGAGCAAGAAACCGCATCGATGCGTTAGGGAAATGGTTACGTCAGATGAGGCCCTGGGCCTGTTTTCATCTGCTTTGCACCGTTTTTGCGGCCACCGCAACACAGCCCGAATCGGTATTAACCTGAACGAGTTTTTGGCACACTCTCGCTGAAACGTCCTGAAGATTTTGTTCGCTGAAAACGATGTGGATTTCACCGATCCAACGGGCAGCGGAATCATGAAAATGCTGGGCGAAAGGACTGCGTAATGCGCTCTACAGATTACAAATGCAACGGTATCGGCTTTGATGCAGCCCGATAACTTTTTTGGTTTTGAGCAGCCAGTTTTAAACGCACACTGGTGAAAAAAGAAAGCTTGATTCTCGAAAGTCGAATAAACAATTTGATTGTTAGCAGTTAGTCGCCGTTGCTGAAGAGCTTTTTTGGCAAATAACGGTGAATCAGAATAAAAATAAGCCTTTTTCTGTATAACCATTTTTTCTTATTATTTCTATGTTTATAGATTGGGCTTCTAATAATGGATATAGGAACTCACGTCCAAATGAGATATTATGCCCTTCAGTCTTCCCGTTTAGCTGCTTTCTGCTTTTTTCCATTAAATGCCAGTGCTGCAGACTGGTGGTTTCCCTTTACCATGCCTGACATGAACTGGACGCCGCCAAGTTCTGATTGCCCACTTTGAACAATTCATTCTTAATAACGGCTACAGTGTGATGCCGAGCTTATCGCTGGTGATAGTGTCCCAACGGCGTCTCGATGATTGAAAAGGGCAAGCCCGATGTTGCCGCCCGAGCTTTGGACCAACGTTAAAGAAGCGTTGGATTAAAGGCGTGCTGAAAAACGCCTTCGCCTACGCTGGAAAATCCTTGAATTGAATGGTGGTGGAAGGAAGGGCTTTTTTGGGTTCCCGCTTATTTAGTCAAAAATATCCAGAAAATGGCCCACCATTGAAGGGGTTATCAAGCACGCCCGATTATTGTCCACCCTGAAGCGATACCAAGCACGCATTTTATGGCTGTCCTGCAAGGAATGCGACATGCCAGATTACGGCAGAGCATCTTTTTTAACACGCGCGTTAACTGGGGGGCTAGACCCGAAAAGTGTTTTGAACCTGATTGATGCCAGGCTCTGGTGCGGGCTCGCGGTACCATAATTTCTAAAGCCTACGATCGAAACAAGCTTGTTTTGGTTACTACTGGTCACCGACTCCTGTATTGGGCAAAGGTTACAACAATGGTGAAAGTGGACTTTGGAGTGGCGCAGAACTAGAGGAATAATCTGTTAACTGTACGACTTCAGCCCAGAACTGTGTGTCCGCCAAAAAGTGACATGCTAACCGCACCCTTCTCCGGTGCAAACGATATACGACCAGAATCATTGCTCAACGTAAGCCAACAAGCCTTTGGAAATACTTCGCAAAACGCGGCTTTACCAACCCACACAAATAGTACGTTATTTAAAGCGTGGATGGAAGAACAATCAAGCAAGACGTGAAGCGGCCTATGTTCCTTTTTTAGGCAAGTATCCCAAACGTTGGAAAGCATGGGTTTTTCTAGTGACGTGTTGCTGCGAAAGTAGAGAAAGGCACCTAATTTTAGCCTGTCACTCGCTCCTTTCTCGCTTTTCCAAGGAGGAGCGGTGTTTCAGTCATCAAAATACCTTCATACCTTCATCACGCGGCACCTGGACCCTAGCTTTTTATTTAGACAGTGGATGCTACTCTTTTGGTATATGGCTGAAGCCTAGGAAAAGAGAGAGAAAGTTGTTTAATCCAATTATTATTATTGGTCACTGCCTTTTTTGTTTTCTTGAGCGTGAATGACCAGCGCTGTGTACTTTAAGTTGGCTTGGGCAAATGGTTTTGCCTTGTCGTTCTTTGCTGTCAGCCTTGCTTACTTCCTCAACAAACCGACTATTTTTCGTAAGCGTTCCAATGGGCACTGTACCTAATTTATATTCCCTGGTTAATTTTATGCCTTTTTTTATGGAGCATCTCAGCCTTTATACAGCTGGGCGGAAGCACGGATACGGTTCCTGCATTACAAAAAATAGATGAGGGTCTTTGTAACCTTGCAAGAGACTGTTTCTCTCCGATATCATGACATAAAAACGAAAAATCAGCGCGGTGTTAGATGTTCACCGGCGGAGTTCAGCTCGTCATGAACCTGGATAGCTTTTCAGCAGATATAGATTATTTTAAAACTTCCATCCTTGATCATTCTGTTTCCCTCTGAATACAGCAAATACAGCCGCGGCGCTTAAACTGATTCACACTCACACGCAAAACAGGTCGCTCGGTAGTAGTGCATTGTGCTTAGCCGTGGTTCGTTCTTTTTTATGATGCGGCGTACTTGCTTAGTCCCAGAACCTAACATCTTCACCGGCTGAGGTGATGAAATAAAGTACGCGCTATCGCCAAACTGCGCGCTTCACAAAACGACAGTTTAAGCCATTTAAACACAAGCGTTAGACGAACAAACGCTTGGTGTCCGCAAATACAGCATGGTTTGATCGCGAACGCCTGTTTCTGAAGACGCCAAGTGGAAGAAGATCAAGAGACGATTTTGCGCTATTTATCGGCCTACTTGAATATAACGGTCAAAACAAACGACATCAGCAAAATAAACGGCCACGGTTACTGCGCTAAAGAGGCGGTAAAAACAGTCGCCTGAATAATGGTGATATGGCTTGTGGCGGTGAATGGCACCATTACGAGGTAGCGCGGCGCTAGTAGGAACCCATAATTAAAGCTGGGTATTAATTCCTTTTGGGTACCGCGAAATGCCGCTTAAGCCACGTGCTGTGCGGGACTTTGTCGAAAGTCGCCTTCACTGGAAACCCATGTGTTTTGAACTTTGAATCGACGGCTGCCGAGCAACGGATAGACACCGCCACCTGTAATGGCGAGTTTAAATGCTGTTACTTGCTGGGGTTGGATTTGGAGCAACCATGATTGAAAAAGCCGACGAAGCAAAAATGAACACCAAGTGGTCAGCTGGCCTATTTACAAGGCTTTTGTGGGAAAGCCATGGTCAGAATGAGGTCATGAGTTTACCGTACACTGAACGATGACGAACCGTTACCAATCAAAGAATCCCGAGCTTAACCATTGCCAATGCCGCGCCTATCTACCTTACCTTGTTAAGCACAAGGGAAAGGCCGTTCCGAAATCAAATGGATTGCAAAATTGGACTTAACGCTGGCTAGATCCTGAGCGTATGCAGATTTTAAATTTGGCGAATTCAGCCTTTTGCTAGGGATGGGGGACCGAAATGAAGACAGTGACACGCCAGAAAAGGTAACAACGGTGTGTTTTCATCGTACGGCCTCAGCCGGGTCACGGTAGATATAGACCAAGTCGGCCATTATGTCGTCGAACGGTTGAGAGCGCCAAGCAGAATAAGCTTTAAAGTCGTGGTGAACATCGAATCTTTGAGTGTCGTCCGTACAAAGAGTCTGCACTGGGCTAAGACTACACTTGCGTTTGTTTTTTTTACGAATCCAAAAAAAACCAAGCAATCACCCTTAAGTCTGTGAATGCGGGCTTTCGATTTTTCTCGGTCTTCATCGACCGTTTATCTTAGTGTTGAGCCGTCACTTTTTATGCTTTCCAATTCGTCCGTGCATCTTTCCTCTATACTTTGACGCGTTGGAAAGCGGTGATTACAATCCTGCCGCTTGTTTTTTCTCTAACGCAGCGTCGATTTCCGACTAAGCAACCTTATCTTCCAACTTCTCTCTAGCTGATCAACATAAGGTGGAAGGTGGAGTCCCACTAGAGATCTTAGCAATAGCTTTGGTATACGCCTTTTGCGCGCTTTTTACCGCATTGCTGGTGGTCCGCTTTCTGGATACCATGCTTCTTGGACGGCGAATTTTTGCAGTTCTGCAACCGCTTCTTCTTTAGCCGCTGATCATGCGATCAAAGAAGGCTTGATAAGTGGTGTTGTCCAATTTAGTTTGTTCCGCTTTCTTGGTAAAATTCCAAGTGCCGCCGTTCATCACTTTTTATAGATGTCCTGAATATGATTTGTTTGAGTCCGTTTGAGTTTGCATGTTTCTCCTATTAGCGTTTCGTTGAACTTCGTTTTCCAATCATGACATTGTATCCTAATGACAAATCATTCAGTCGCTCCTTTTTTCCTAGTCCCCTCTTTCTTGGCTTAAATAGAGCACCCTTAGGGAAAAGAGACGACTTTAACTATGAGTGTTAAGCAAAGCCTCTTTTGCAGTGCTTTTCATTTCGTTCGTGAAACATCTCTTTCATTCTGACTTTGATGACCGCTGAAGCGTGACCTTCAACCTTCCTGCTTTTGCTCTCTTTCAAGAAGCAATGGTCGAGCTCTTCTAGCACTTTGTCTTCACTTCTTCTAATTGATCATGTAAGTATAAGCGGTGGAATCGTCTGGAAACCTTAGAGAAGGCAATATTGGTTGTAAAGCCTTGACGCAATTTTCACCACATTATTGTTAATCGGGTCCCTCTGGTTTTCCCTTGTCTTGGACAGCGAATTGCTGTAGAATCTGCCGCAGCCTTCTTTGTTTGGCGCTGACAATTGCGATCAAATGAAGCGCTTGGTACGTTTGGCCGTATCCAGTTTGAATTTCGCTTCTTGGTAGAATTCAAATGCCACCATTCAATCACTTTATTAGAGTTTTGTAATGTTGGCTTAAACTTGAATCCTTTTTGAGTTTGCATGTTTCCTGCCTGAATTAGCGTTTTTGTTTATGTCGTTTTGCTGATTACATAGTTGGCGATAGAGCCCCATAAAAACAACCAATTTCTGGAAGATACACATAGACTCCATACTTTGTGCAGAGAAGTAGAGACTCTTTTAAATCACCCATTTTTCTTAAAATTTGTGCGTTTGTTTTATTATTCACACTTAAAGCCTCCACCTTGATCTAAGGCAGCTTGCACGCCCTTTCAAATGTGCCACTATGGGTGAAAAAAAGCATGTTATTGCTGATCCCTGCCACCACGAAAGGAAATGGTGTGAAATGATTGGATAAAACAACTGTCTACGTTTGATATTCCTACGACCGCGCCAGAAGCGCTTTGACACGAGCCGGATGCAGACCACGCGATTTCCTGGCAATCAATCAACCGCTAAATTCACCCTACCGCCATACGATTTTTTGCGCCATACCTTCGGTTCATAAAAACCTTGCCACGCCCCGGAGTAGAAAACGCAAACGCGGTGGATTATTGGTGGGAAGGCATGCGTCTTGCCGGCGGCGTTTTATCTGATTCGTGAATGGACACATGCCCCGCTGAAAACATCCATTTTTGAGGAAATGGATGTGGAAAGGCGGTTCTATGGACGGTTTCTGGTAATCCTGAAGAGGGCTATATTATCCGTGGTGGCCGCGGATGAACTGGAACTACGAATACCTGGTGGGATTATTTCAAGACCATCCCCTGCGGTGGAACTACCAGAAGGCTATTCTGTAACTTGATGAATACCGCCCCTTATTAATGACAACGATCCAAGACTATTCCACAAGCGCGTTTTGATGCATAAAATGGGCACGGCTGCGTTGGACTCGAGTGATTTTGGTCTAAACAATCTCAGCAGTGGGAATTGATCTTTGATGCTAAATGACGCAAGAAACACTCGACGATATAAGCATCGAGGATTATTTTCAGTGATGGTTCTTAAAAAGCACTTTTTGGTTCCTTTTTCCGAATCAATGTTTGCCTTGTAAAAATTGCCAACAGTCCTGCTGCAAAACCAAAACTGTATTTACAACAATCCGCCTACTCGACTCAATTGATGCTTGGCGATTTGTCCTCTTTGTTTGTTCCTAAATACAATCAGTAACGATACCTTCAATCAAATCCCCTTGGCGGATTTTCTACGGCGACAAAGGCGTTAACCTTTCAATTTACGACACTCGCGTTGGAATGACCTTGATGCTCTCGCTTCGGCGATAAAAAAACCGTCAACCGGCATCCCATGCCGAGGTAACCAACAACGGCAAAACAGAAACTCAGCGTATCCAACGTCGGGTTAGGGGATATAGGTCTTTGCGCCTGACAGGGTCCAATGACGAACACACCGCTTATGGCGATATGAACACGTTTCCAGGAACTTGATTGGTGGCAACATGATCCGGGTGAACACAGCGATGGTCGTTATGGAGAACTGGCGAAAAAATCCCCTGATTCTGGTAAGCCAGGAAAAGTTCTATGGGGAACGTAGAAAATCCATTGGGAACCGCGACACTAACGTGCAACCCTCTCCTTTGATCGACAAGTGAGCCTTGGTCTGTCAACGATTCGTTCTGGCCGTGCGGTCTCAGGTGGCAATCATCACGATTACGGACTCTAATCTGGCTGCTGATGGGTAACTTGTAACCGTCGCCGCCATTTCCTAAGACCAGCCTGACGATACGTTTGGTGGCTTTGGGTCTAATGGATATTAATGGACAAGCAAGGCATAATCGCAATTCAAAAACCAATGGCACAATGTACTGGTAAAGACATTCTCACTGAGCTTTGTTATCGACCTTGCATTGAAAATCAAGTTTGGATGACATTGTTGCCATACCAAAGTGCGACCTCGCCCACTGAAATGCCCTATATTACGTCCCCGCAGTTTTATCGACGCGAGCGCCGGAGATGCCCTGAATGCCGTACAGAAGGCTGTAGCTAATTTGGGTTTGATTGGGCAATTCGTAGAGACGCGTAACGTATCATTTTCCACGATGGAGGCGTCCGTTCGTAAACCGGCTCTGCAAATTGGCCGCCATATAAACTGCTGAATATCCCCAAACAAGTACCGGATATTAGCCCACGCATATACGATATTTCGTACTTTGATTCAAAGGCGCGCGGGCGCTAAAACAGCGGTCAAACCTTTTGTTGGCGGAACGCCTTGTTTTGCTCGTCGTGCTCGACAACCACGTACTTGCACATATCTTGCCGGCCACTTCGAACCCGAAGAAATCGAAGCAATCTCGTTTTGAAGAGGAAATGCACGAAACTGCTCCGCAAAGGCAGCAGTGCCATTGCATACATTTCAGCCGGCTGGGTATAATCGCTAGAGAGAGCTTTTCAAGCAAGGCCTAAAAAGTAGTAATTCAGTAATAAGTCCCTTTACTTTAAACCACATAATTTAGCAACAAATAAATTACGCACCTAAATAATTGTGTAAGCGTTAGGTTTTTTTTTTGTTTACTCTATAAAGTCCAACCTAGAGTAAGAAAAGCAATAATGGAAAGGGGGCCGTTTTTACCTAATTTCCAAGAATGATCGAAGATGATTTGGTATGGAGTGTTGGAAAAGCCTGCTGGAAAAATGCGATTTACCCAGTGGCGGTATCTATACCCAGCGCCGGCTACTTATGACGATCAGAGATATTGTCCTCTGGTGGGCGCCTTTGGTCAGAATACAGTTCAGTTCCTGTCCCCCACTCTGTGAGGCCTTTGGCCCGCTATTTTGTATAATGGATTGGGGCCAGCAAGTTTACCCGCTCCAATGATGGACTACCCCTGATCTTTGGTCCGCTGCCTAGACTCGGTAGATTCCAGTGATTTCCATGTGGAAGTTAATAAACTTTAAACCCACGATGCATTAACCCCAAAAATACATCGTCACAGAGAAAACACCAAAAACGGCAATCACACTGTAACTACCAGTCCCCACGTAAAATGGTGTTTTGTTTGGCCGTTGGATTGGTACATAAGGCCGGCCGAGAGCTTCGGTTACCCCCGTCACCATAAAACACACTTGCTGTATGAATGATGGGGCAGATACTGCCTCTAATGCTGGTAGAGCTATGAGCAAAGTAAATAAACTAGGGATAAAGCCCCAATGGGAATACGAGGGCGGCATTTTTAAAGAAGAACGACAAGCGCGTAAAAACGCAGGTCCTATTACTTGAAAAAAAGGCAGGGAGCCTTCATGTTTTGCTAATGCTCGCGTTAAGGAAAAATTCGATTCTTCTGCACTCACATTGCTCGAAAATAAGTTTTTAAATCATCTGGTCGATACGGCACTTGAAAATAGACTCGATCTGCTTGATTTTCTACATTATCCGTCAATGACATGATGCGTTTAAGTGAGATTCCTTTTGCCGCTTACGCCCCATTTCCCGTTTTAATGAAATCCCAGGCAAAACTTTCAATTCTGCGTTTATTTCGGAACCCTGAATGGGAACGCGTCCAGGACCAGTAGAATTACAACAGAGCGAGACGGCTGAGGAATTATTTAACCGAAAGTAGAGAAGAAGAGTTCGAGAAACAACAGAAGCCATTGGTACAGGTTGGTTGAATTTGGTCATTGAAGGAAAACTCATTGATACCCTAAATTGCCCTTCCCATCATTAGCCTTAACGACCTGGCGGCATTGTTTTTTTAAAATTCATATCAGCACTCCCGATAAGCAGAATCAGTTCTCAATGTATTCAAAACCGGCCATAAAAAAACTCGCCCATTATTGATGACCAAGGTATCAAAGGAAGACCCAGTTTTAGTGGACAGCCATAAACGAAATCAGCGGCCACCAAATGAAAACCCTTAAAAGAAACGCAAGAAAAAACTCGTGCAAATCAGAAAAAAATGGCCAACCGTGGCCAATTATCGGCGGGATGCCCACGAAATTAATAATCCTTAAGGCTTTTTATTAAAAGTAATATGGGATCTTTAAGTGATTATATTGGCGACTTCAATACATATAATAGAAGGCCTCCGCAGGCGCGACAAAGCAAACTCTTAAAGGCACTGAAAAAAGAATTTGTTCAATGTGTTGCCAGATGGATTTAAATAAAATATGGGCTGATCTAGATATCGGTTTTCTTAATGGTTTAGACAGTCGAAACTTTAAACTCAATCGAATCTCAACAGGGCGTAAAAAAGAATCATTGAATATTGTTTGGCCGGTCTAAAACGCTTTGCCTCGTCAATCGATAATGTAAAAGCCCCCTGCACACCTGGTCGCAAACGATCGGTGAAGCAACTTAAACCTGGGCCTCAAAATGAATTTTGAAATTTAAAGGTATCGTGAGTAAAAATATCCACCAAGTGAAGCCGATTAATGCGCCAACAGCGGTGAGCTATCGCAGGTGTTTTTAATTTATTTGTTAACGGCTTCTCATGCCATGAATGAAACAAGGTGAATTAACAAATAAGCGTCACAGAAGACTCGGCGGCGTGAGTATAAAATAGCCCGATAACGCTGTGGTATCGATACAAACATTGGAAATCCCTATCTTTTAATCCATTTTTCACCACCAAAGATCATCGGCGTCGGTACGGGGTTAAGGTCTGTCAATCTCATACGGGCATTATTGAGACCACCAAGGCACCATTGAAATGTAACCAGCGAAACATAGATAAAGGTACAGAGTTCCGTCATTTGCTACCCTTACGAAAATACCAAACTAGCCACTAAAGAAAGGCTTGTAAATATGAGTGACACTGAATTGAAATCAATTGCGGATAGGAAGCCCTTCCTGGCTTACTCCTTAGTCCGACCGAGAAGCAACGTCTTGTCGTCCCCCTAAAACGTCTGTTTTCGCAAAATCAAATTGAATGTATTTATTGCCAAACAGCGGTCAAGAAGCAATAGAAATACTCAAACCAACAACCCATTGAATGTGATCGTTTCTGATGCTCGTATGCCGGAGATGTTCGGGGCCAGAATTTTGGCTATAGCAAGCCGTAACAACACCCAGGATACAGTGCGGATTTTAATTGACAGGCTATGCGGATAATGCAAGCCCGTCGTCGATGCCCGTCAATTTTAGGCAGAGTTTTCCCATTACGTTGAAAAGCCATGGGACGTATGAAAAGGCTAAAGGGCCTGGTTGAACGATGCGTTTGTCGCCCCATCATTTTTAAGAAAAGAAACGAATACTATCAGTCTTTGATGAAGACAAAACAAGAAACTCAGCTCGATGAATGAGACCTTTGAGGCCACGGTAAAAGGAACGTACTAGAAAAAAATCATTGAAAATCAACGGCGCTTTGCCAAAGAAAACTATAAGAACACCATGAGATTTATTTGCCCAACCCTGTTGGCATATTGCGCAATCCCAAGTCCAATATCAAAGTGCCCGGATATTAATACATTGAACCATATCGCAGAGGACATTGGCCTTACCTCAGAAGAGACATAGTTTTCATCTAAAAGAGCCGCGAAGATTGCGGCTAGCAATTGAGCCAAGGTGAAGCTTTGCTGATGAATTAATTCGTACTCCCTATGCCTTGTTATCAAGGAACAAAGGCATGAGTATGAGCAGTAACCCTTTGAAGGGCGGCTGACACTTACTCAGCAATATTCGCCCACTCGTTCCTTGTGGCCGATATTATTCTGCGTCAGCAAAGAATATTGAACGGTAAATGGCTCCCTAAAAGGGAAAAAAGAAGAATCTAATTTCTAAATTCTGCTCAAATTCTAACAGTAGCAAATTGAACTATGTGGAAATTAATAAGCGGGCGGAGCCTAGAAAACGACCGTTAAACCATCTCGATGCGATTGGTGATCTATTGTGGACTCAAAAATGCTGGGAGTTATTATTCCGCGCCTGCCGTTGAAAGCACTAAAGTCATCCTTGTTAACAGCGAAAATTGGAATACCAATAGTGGATCATTAAGAAATTCTCACCTACGCAACTTGCGGAAGGCAAAATGATACTTGGTGCGTGACCTTAAAATCATAATGGTGATTCTTTACTTCCCAAAGGCAACAAAGTTAGCGAACCAGTGCCATTATGATGACTGGTTGAGTTAGAAAGAAGTGCTGCAGACAAGAGTTTCCCAGCTTTTTTTGTTCGATCTTCCCTGCTGAGTTAGAAGTGTCGAAAAAACTATTAAAAAGCCTTCAAATGCTGATTGATTAGGGTCATAAATGAGAGCCCGTGGGCTTTTAAATCAAATTAATGCCCGTTTTAAACTGAATACTGCTTTGTTTCTATCGAGCTGCCAGAACTCGAAAATTCGGTTTCCAAGCATCCTTATAGATCATTTCGTGTTGCCAACCTTCGCCCTTTGCGCAACCAACATAATTACCTTTCATGATTTCCTGAAATCGTCCGTACCGCCAAATATGTTTGAGTCGATCCTTTAGTTAGAATAAAGGCAGCTTTATTTAGATAGAATGTTTGCTTAGACAAAAAAACCAATAACAAAAAGCGGATTGAAATTCATCACAAGAACAATAACGGAGTTTGAAAAATGTCAATTAATAGAAACAGAAAAACTCTCGCAGGCAGCCAACACTTCAAAGCATTTGAATGCGGATGGAAGAATGGGTCGTTATTGTCGACCATGCAAGCAAAGATTTTTTTCATCAACCGACCCTTATGCACGCTTTCTCGGGTGAAGGCCGGAGGATGGTTGAAAAGGAAAAAAGAGGTCACCGCGACGTCCATGAAAACACTCGTATGCACATTACCTGTGCAAACAGGCCAAGCGGAGTCGATTGTTCTTTTTTCAAGAAGATTTCGGCAGTAACATGATTGCTAGCCGCTTCCCCCATCGCGATCCAGGCGAGGGTCCATTGGCGCGGTGGCCACAGTGATTTTTTCCACGATACTCCATGGAAATGGAAACAAATTAATAGCCACAAAATAAAAGCCCTTCTGGCCGAGCAGGATTTTCAATCCAAAAAAGCATCGCCTCCGACAAGGTCCAACAGGGCGCTAACTTTTCACCTAAATGCATCATCTGTGACAGTCAGGTATGTAATCCCTTGAAAGCGCCAAAGGTTACGCCAAGTTGCCGTCTGGTGACGTAACCGTATTAATTCGTGGCGAATCTGAACAGGGAAGAGCTGTACGCCCACGCTATCCACACAGCTGGTCTGATCGGCGGGAAATTTCCATTTATTAAAAGTCAATTGCGCCGCGGATCCCCAGAAAATATTTTGCTGGAAGTGAATTATTGCGGCTATGAAGAAGGCGCGTTTACCGGTGCAAAAAAAGGCGGCAAGCCCGTAATCCATTAGCCAATGCGGGACCTTTGTTTTCTCGATCGAAGATCGGCCGACTTAACCCTTTTGTTGAATGCAAGCCAACTGCTTCCGGTATTACAAGACCCGAGAAGTCCGAGTCCCGTGGGCGGCATAGGTCAACCCGTTGAATAATCCGCCTGATTACCGCAACACAATCGTCCCATTAGAAGCTTTAGATAGAAGCGGGGATTTCAGAGAAGACCTTTACTATCGTTAATCAAACGTGGTGGCGATTGACCTCCCCCACTGGAGATAACGCCGCGAAGACATCGCCAAAACTTCGCCCGTTTTTTCCTAACAAAAGCTTTGTCGAAGAACGGGGGGCGCCGCGCCCCTAAAACTCAACAGTGCAAGCACTGACTGCCATGGCTGGCGTACAACTGGCCAGGCAGATTATTCCGTGAGCTTTGAGAATGTCCATGGAAGCGGCGTTCTATACGCAGTCAACGATAGAAAAAATCCCGCTTCATTAATTACCCCACTACAATGCTCACGACCGAAAGCCTATCGCCGCAAAGCAGCGCCTCTTGGTATCATGCCCACCTGCTGGAGCCTAAAAGAATCAGCTCAATGCAGCAGAGAAGAAACATCAATAAAAATGGCCGTGATCGAATGTGGCGACAACCGAACAAAAGCTCGCGAACAACTTGTAAAGTAAATCTAACCTTTCTACGAAAAGCTCGATAAGGCCACGGAATAAGCTGATCAT
>Ga0163217_1056266_pt1 | contig 15056 bp, 25 predicted proteins | sample SynspAceP_FD_185933 | JGI IMG/M metagenome (GOLD analysis project Ga0163217, IMG submission 185933) | Saline lake microbial communities from Ace Lake in Antarctica - Synechococcus sp. Ace-P (PacBio error correction) | ecosystem: Environmental > Aquatic > Non-marine Saline and Alkaline > Saline ...
AAAAAAAAACCCAAAAAGAAAAGAAAAGAAATTTTCGTGGAGGAGCCAATCTTCCCTCGATCCCCCTCCGGGGCCTGAGGGCCGGCCCCCACCAGCAAAGGGCCGAAATCAGCAGGCTGCCGACCAAAGCAGCAAGCACCGAACTGGGTTTTTCCCAGAAGGCTTCATGCAAAGCAAGCCCCCCCCGTGCGCCAGTGGATCTCCTCCACGCGCAGCTGCCCTCCCCCAAAGCCCCCCACGGCCCTGGATCGCTGCGCGGCCGGGCCCCGCCGGAGAGTTTCACCACAAGCAGGCCAACGATGATCGCCGCGATTCCATCAGGGCGAGGGCGGGCCACCATGAGCCGTCGTGGGGGGTGGCCCCGGTGAACATCGAGAAAGCTCTCCGCCCGTGAAGAAGGTGAACGGCAACTGATCGAAATCCCGTAGGTGGCCCGGCGATTCGCCGCGGCATTGAAGCGGTCGAGCCCCTGCCTGAGCACAAAAAAAAAGCAGTAAGATCCGGCACAGCACCGACGATCACCATCGCCGCCAAGACCGTTCCCCACCACCTGAAGCTCAAGGCCGCCTTTGCTGCCAAGCTCACGCCACCCCTGAAGCCGATCGCCAGCAGCAAGGTAAAGGGAAAAAGCTGGCAGCGGGCCGGAATCTTCCAGATTCCGAGCCCCACCAGCACCGCAACCACGCGAGGGCAAAAAACAGAACCGCGGTGATAGCAGGTTTCTGTCAGCACCAAGGCCTGGTGTCCATGCGGGGTGCCTGCTTCTTGAAACAGCGGGTAGGAAATTGTCGACCCTACAGAGCAGGGTTGGCTCACGCCAGTGGATCCCAGGGGTTGAAGGTAGCAAAGCAGGATCCGAAATGGGATCAACCCTGACCGCATCGCCGCTGGCACTGGCAGGATGTAAGCGCTGCAGCAGCACGAACAGCAAGCAAGCACCGGCAGGATCAAAACCACGAAACCGGCGGCCCACGATCACGCGCAGTCGAGCCGAGGAAAGCTGCTGCCAGCTGCCTGCAGGCCAGGGCAAGGTGTAGAAACCGGGATCGTCGAGGATCTACCAGCCGGCCAGAGGAAAATCACTCCAGGTGCCGATGACACGAACCATCGCCAGGGTGATTCAAGGTCAGCGCGGGGCAGGGATCATCAACTTTCCACCATTCTCGCCGCCGGCGTGCAAGCCATCGATGCGGCAGCCTCTTCGAGCTCCACCGCAACGCCGACATGAAACTCTGGCGCAACAGAAAGATGGCCGAAGGCTGGGCCGCCTGGGGAATGATCAGGGCCGCAGAGGTGTTGCGCAAGGCCCCCAGCTGCACCATCAACAGATACACACGGAATCATCCACAACCTGGAAGGGAAATCAAGGATGGTGGCCACCACCATCAGGGCCAGCACCGGCCGCGGCCGCGAAGCGCATCCGCGCCAGCGGGTAGGCCGCCAGCCGAGCAGAACAGCAGGTTGCCGCACCGCCAGCAGGCTCACCACTCGTGCTTGTTGAACAGGTAGAGCCCCATGGGGTGGTTCGGGCGAAAACAGGCCCCGGTAAGGCGTCGAGGCTGGGCTGCTCGGCAACAGGGCCGGCCGGGGTGGTGAAGAATATGTCTCCGCTGGTCCCCTTCAGCGAGGTGCTCAACACCAGAAAGGGGCACCAGCACCAGCAGCGCCAGGGCAGCAAACACAACCAGCAGTACAGAACGTTCGCTGCCCTTGATTTGCCCATCCGCGGATGTGCTCAAGCGTCGGCCCCGCCGGCAAATCGCCCAACGGCGCTTGCTGGGGATGGAGAGGGGTGCGTTCGCGGCCATGCAGCAGCGTGAGGGCGTTTGAACGAAACGCCTGGGCCGCCGCCACAGACAATGTCGGTGTCAGCGGAATGGCCGGAGTTAGAGCATCTCCTGGTGGTCGCAGACGGATCGTCCCTTCGCTCCATGGCATCGATTCCCTCGGTCACTGATTTTGACGCTGAATTCCACCAGCTCAATTGGGTACCCCCGCCACCGCCGTTTTAGGGCCTGGCAGACCGCATCCCCGGCCGGTGCGATGGAGGGCGGTGGTTCGTTCACCGCCATCGCCATCCACCAGGGTGACCGTGGCGGTGGGCTGCAGTTTGCTGCCGGTGCTCAACCTGCACCAACTTGAGGGTGAAAACACGACTTCGATTGCTGGGCCTGTTCGCGTGACGATTCGCTTCGAGATCAGGCGGTCCGGTTGCATGTCCCCGTTGCGATCGGCCCAGTTTCCTTGAAGCGGGCAAAGGCTTCGCGGCGAGATCTGGGCGTCGAGAGAGGTATGCCCGCAGCTCCTCCCAGCCGGGCCGGTAAGGCGCCTGCGGGCCACTGAGCTTGCCCAAGGGAGAGCCGGTGTCGCTCAGGCCGATCGTGCGGGCGTCGATGATCTCGTAGTGAGGCGGTTTCTTGAGCACGCCCGTCCTGGGGATGCCCGATTCATGGGCGAAGGCATTGGCAAACCTGACGATCCGCTTGTTGGGCTGAACCTCATCCGGTGGGTTCGAAGACCAGCCGCGAGGTTTTGTAGATCTCCTCGGTGCGGATCGGGTGAGTGCGCGATGCTGCTGGTGCTGGCCGCTGCAGAAAGGGGTTTGAAATAGCTGCGCCGCACCATGCAGGGCCATCACCAGCTCTTCGAGCGAGGCGTTGCCGGCCGTTCGCGTGCCGTTGTGGGCACTCCAGCTGGCGGGCGCTCGTTTTTTCACACCGCTTCAAGAAAGTTGCCCACAGCCAGGGCCGAGTCCGTTGTGGCCCATGGACGGAGATACCGCCTGTTTTTGATGTTGGGAACATGGGCGATTGATGCCGGCATCAGGGCCCGCATTCACTGGGGGTGAATGTACCCACGGTGTCCGGGGATGTTGATCGTGGTGCGCCGGCGGCGAAGGCAGCTCGAGTCACTTCGTGAGGTCATTCGGGGTCCGCTGCGACCGGCATCTTTCGCAGGAGAACTCCACATCCTCAACAAGCGAGCGGCGTAGGCCCACCATCTCGGCGGCAATTGCCAGCACCGTCGCTTCTGCTCTTGGCGCAGTTTGTGCTCCAGGTGTGTCGCCTGGTGCGATGAAGGTGTGGATGCGGCGCCCGGGCGGCCGGGGCCACCGCCTCGGCGCAGGCAGGCCTTCGAAATGTCGTTTTCCGTCGCCCTTGCCAGCCCGCAGATCACCGGAACCCTCCGGTCGCCCCACGGTGGCGGCGAAATGCGGCTGCACGGCGTTGAAATCACCGGGGGCTTGGCGGAAGGGAAAGCCGGCCTCAATAACGTCGACCTGGAGCCTGGCCAGCTGGTGGCGATCGCCAGCTTCTCCTCTCAGATTGAAGGCTGGCGCCAGGGCTGTTCCCCATCGTCGCAGGGTGGGTTGTCCGAAGATCAGAACCCGGCCCGGGATCGCTGCCATTGACCGCTATAAGTCGAAGCGACTATGAGTTGAAAAACCAGTCCTAGAACGGAGGGCAGATGACCACCTCGCGGCGGATCGTTTGCGGGCGGATCAAGTCGGTGGAACTCAGCTCGGCCCCGCGCCCTTCCACGGTTCTGCTCCAGCCGTTGGCTTTGCTGTGGCCACAGGGCTTCTGATTTCTCGAGCCTGGAGCGCAGCTGGGAGAGATCGAATGAACTGATTCGACCGCAATTGCGCAGTTTCCGCGGCACCATGCCTTCGCATTGAACAAAGGTGAATCTTCAGGCCCAAGGTGCGCAGTGTTTCGACCAGCCGCTTGCCAGGTCACGGCTGCCGCTTCAGAACCCAGAAGTTCATCGCTGCGCAGGGCCCGGTCATTCAGATCTCAAGCAGATCTCGACTCGAGATTGGCCCGCGGCGATACTGCGCTGCTTCGCGTCGTTTGCCGAAATTTCACGAACGGCTTGGTTCGCACCGTGAATCCCAGGCCTGCTGAGCGCGTCGCGAAGGGCCTCTGTCCTCGGATCCTTGAGGCCGTGTACCAGAAAGCACTGCCCAGCTCCACGCCCGGACCCTCCCGGGCCAACTCCAGCAGCCGCGTGGTCGAAGTAACCAGCCGAGTTTCTGTTGGCGTAAAACATGCCCGTGTCCATCGACTGCCAGGCAACGCCGCATTGTTTCCTTCCACCCCTTGGCATAGACCCTAGAAGTGGGCCAGGGGCACTGGCCCGAGCCGTTGCCGGAAATAACTCAGACATGTGACTGAAATCCTGGTCGCCAATCCGGTTCGTTCCTCTGAGCCGCTGGATCGCGGACTGTCCCTGCGTCCTTTTAGAGTTTGGACGAATTGAGCCGAAAAGGGATGGACCGCAGGCGAACTGCCCTCGGTTCCTCCATACGCCCCAACCCTTTCCCTTTCCTTTTTTTTTTACGCGTCCGGCAGCAAGCCAGCCGGTTCCCTGGAGCAGGACTGGTTCTTTCAGGCTGTCCTGGAGTGCTAATCTGCCCTGCGGCGCTTTGCTCGCAGGTCGGTGCCGCCGCAGCGGCGCCGAGCCCGCAGCTTCAGCCTTCGGGCTTCTCGCCCACCTTGCTGTTCCGCTGCTGAAGCGATCGCGATCTGCACACCAACCAGTTTCCGGTCTGGATCAGCAGCGCCAAACCTTGCTGGCCTGCCCATCCAGCCGCAGCTGGCGGCATGGGCCCTGGCCCTGAAGCAGTTTGCAGCAGGCCGCAGCGACTGGCCGAGCGAAGCGGGCGAAACTGCTCGCTCGCTACCCGTCAGCTCAGCAAGGCGGGCGTTCTCGATCTATTGACCTGCGCGGCGACGCAAACGGCTAATCTGCCCCTGCTGCGCAGACGACCTTGAGGCCGGTTCAGGCCCAGCTGCTCACGGCGATTCGGGAGCATGAGCGCTTTGCCTCGCGAGCGGCCCTCGGCATCTGGCTGCCGGAGTGCGCGTACTACGAGGGCCCTGGATCAACAGTTGGCCAGCTGCGGCCTGCGCTTATGCCGTGCTCGATGGCCACGGCCTGCCCTGCATGGCTTTGCCCCGCCCCCGTTTACGGGATCTATGCCCGATCTGTTCGCCCAGCCGGTTGCCTTCTTTGGCCGTGATGGCAAACACCACCGTGTTCCGGTTCTGGTCAGCCAGCGAGGGCTATCCCGGCGATGGCGCCCTTAACGGGAGTTCCATCGGGACCTGGCTGGGTATCTGCCCGTCCGACAGTCTCCAACAGCTTGGGGAACCCCTGCAGCCGCCCTCCTGGCCCTCAAGCTGCAATCGGGTGACCGCCAGGTTTGCCTCGCTGGATCTCAAGCAGCCCTATGGAGCGGAACTGTCGAAAACCCAAGGCGGCTGAGCCATGCCTGCCGATTTACATCGGCGCCGGCTCGCTGACTGAGGCGGCTGGAGGAGGTGATGGAACCGTTCCGCCGCTGCTTGTTGGCCCGTTCGATGCGAGCTCTTCGGGCCTGGTGTATGAGGGCCCACCTTCTGGCGGAAAGTGTTTCAGCAGGGGGCGGCAGCGGGCTCCCGCTCACCAGCTTGAAAGGGGGTTGGCTGAGGCCAAGCACCGTTGCAGGATCTGCCCGGCCCTCACACCTTCCAGCTGGGGACAGGGTGGCTTACCACCCACTACTGGCTCAACCCAAGCAAACGCCCTGTGGTGCCGGAAATGGGAGCGGGGCCTCGGCCCGCAATGGTCAAACGAGTGAACAAGCGCGTGACAGCGCAAGACCTGTGGCCTGAACCAGCGCCAAGCAGGCGGAATCCTGACCCAGGCGGGGCGGGAGCCTGTGCTTGGCCCCAGTCCCTTCCGACTGGAGCTTATCCTCCGCGCCGGCACCACCAACGGAGCTGGCCCGCGACCGGATCCTCTCCCATCTGGACCGTTTCTGGCGCCTGCTCGATGCTGCTTGAAACCGGAAACAGAGCCGGCCCAAGCCATGGCTGGCGGCACTCGACGAGTGAAGACAGAAATTTTCCCTGCTGCTCACAAAGGCGCCGGACTGGCAACTGCTGCCCTGCCATCTGCCGTCGTTCCCAGCTGATTTGTTTTGGTGATTGAAATTCTGTATCACTATTTGAATGGCCTATTTTCCCTGGCCAGATTGTTTCCTCCAGTTTGTTCAGTCCTCTTTCCTGCCTAATCAGCTTTGTGATTGTTGCAGCACGGCAAGAATTTTTGCCTGGCATGTTTCAACGGCAGAAAGTCGCCAAAGCTCTCTGCGTCGTTCAGTGGGATTCCGAGACGGCAGCTACAGTGAATAGGTGAGTGCCTTGGATGAATTGAAAGCCAATTGTTCAACGAACGTGTTGGTCCGACGATGGCTCGAATCTCCACCCAGGCGATTCATTCGGCCGTGAACTTGCCAAGGCCATTGACGCGCGGCCTTCAATTTATGCATGCGCGCTCCAGCCCATCCCTCTCGCTCACTGTGCATTGACCAGTGGGTCATCCCTCCACGCTCGATGAAGCTGATACAGCCACCCGCGAAGAATTCCGAGCGAATCCTGGCCGGAAGCGATGGCGATCGCCGCGCCGCCGGTGTGGGGCCCAAGGCGGAAGCCGTGGTGCATGAGGTGCCGTATCAGCCATCATCTTCGCAGCCGATCAGCATCCAGTGTGATCTTCAATTCTACATGGCTCCCATGGGCGCCGCGGGTCCCGTAGCAACTTTACTGCTAAGGCAGCCAGACCCAACGGGTGCTCACTCCACGCCAGCCAGCCGGTTCTGGTTTTCCCCGCTGACGTTTCATCCATCCAAGGACGCGTCCCAGCAGGGCCAACTCGCGGCCCTGCGGCTGAATCAGCCCGCAATCGCAACGGAGTTCGGGGCTGTGGGGCGACAGGCGCAGCATCGCCTGAAGCAATCAGAAAGCGGTGAGCGTATTCGCCCAGAAATCCATACCAATTCGGGCAGGGGCAGTGCAAAGAAGGCGTGAAGAATTGACGCAGCTCTGCTTCGGAGAAGGCGCATCAACTTCTCCGCCCAAATTGATAATTGTGCGTGCTTAAGCGAACCAGCGCTGGCCGGCCAGAACCGCCGCTCCAGCCCGCTGCGCGGCCACACTCCCTCCGCGTTGAGGTTGGGAATCGTTGAGCGGCCGCAGCGGATGGCGGCAGCCACCCCAGGAGCGGCGGGCGCAGCAGGGCCCCCCACCAAGGGTAACCTGGAGGCCGGATGGACCATGCCTGGCCGCACCTGCCGAAACCCCACCACCCGCTGGCTCCAGGTCAGGCAGGGGAAGATTCATCGGGAACAGGCAATGTTCTTGGTCGGGATCGCTTCGATCGCCACGCCCTGAACGCCAGCCGCCGCTGGAGGCGCCGCGCAAGTACATCCGTGAACGGCTGGCGCCAGGGCCAGCGAGGTTTCTTTCCAGAAATGCAACGCCATCGCCCAGATCCATGGCGTAGAGGAAGGTGGGCGGCTCGTTTTCTGCCCTCTCTTCGGCTGTTGAGGTGGTCGGCGCGAAAAGTCCATCAGCATCGAAATTGATCGGGCCTCCACCGGCGCCGGACTGAAACCGGCCCACGACGCCATAAGCCGCCCTGGTAAGGCCGAGTCCCCCGATCCGGCCGCTGCACGAACAACGCTGGATGGCCTGCTGGCGTCGATCACCAAGCCGTGCCTCTGAGCTGGCTTGCCCTGTGGCCAGTGCTCAGGCAGGACCCGTTCCTGGTCGGTGCTGATGGTGGGGCAAAGCCGCGGTGCCAGCGCAGATGCCTGCTCGCAGCGCTCCAGCCAGTGGCCTGGAGCTTGGTGCGATCAAACAGGCCGTAGTCCGTGCTGATGGGCTACCGCGCAGGCCGATCCGAAATAGCTGGAATGCAGTTTCGACCAGCGGTGCTCCCAGCTAGATGCCGAGCCCCTGGGGCCTCGGTTCTGGTGCCCAGACCCCGTAGTGTTTGCCGCCAGGGGGAAATGGGGTCGCGCCCGCCGAGAGGCCATCGACGCGCAGGCCCTTGGCGCAGAGGCCAGCTGGCGATGGCCAGGGCCGCTGGCCGAGCCGATCACCAGCAACATCACTGTCACGCAAAACCCTCAAAGCGGGGCCCTCCCACGCTCTATCCCTCATAGCGCGCCGCGCCTCATCGGCCTTCAGTGTCCCTCTTCAACCTTCAACCTTCAAGCTTCACCTTCGGGAATCACAACCGGTTTCCCGTCACTTCACTCGCTGAGGACATCTGATGACGACACTCCGCCCAGCCTCCTCGCTCTCCAGGGCCTGGTGGAATCAAGAACCAAGTTCGCTGAGGGATCGCCAGAGTCGAGCTTCTGCAGGCGCCGCCGTGGCGGCCCGGGATTGCCTGGGGGATCGCAATCGGATGCATTCCCGCACGATCACCGCCCGCTTCACTGATCAGCAACAACTCCACCGGCGCCGAGCACCTTCAGGCCCACCAAGCTCATCGCCGCTGGCGCCGGAATTTGATCGCCCGTAGTCCCAGTCCGGCGCGCCAGTTGCAGGCGGAACTGTTCACCGGCACCCGCCTTGCCCAGGCCGCGGGCCGGGCCAACAGCACCCAGGGGTCGCTGGCGGCAAACCTCCTTCGCTTGTCGCTTCCTCTTCGGCGGCATCCGACGGCCGCTGCCGGCGATCTGACTGCTGGCGAAATTCTGATCCGCCAGCTCGGCGGGCAGCACATCCATGCTGACCCAGCTGGCGCCGCGGACGCAGGGCCATGGCCGCACACCCCGGGGCGTAGCGGCCCAGCGGGCGCAGTTCGCATCAATCAGCGCGAAGTGTTCGTCCATGCCCTTGAGCGATGGCGATCGAAGCACGCGTCCCGCCGCGGAACGGCCAGCCGCACCCAGCGCAGGTTGTCGCCCTTCTTCCAGGCTGATTGCGATCAGGCCATTGGAAGCGGATCGTTGGCGAACGCCGAGAGGCGGGTGCGCTTTAGATGAACACACTGTGAAGCAATCAGCAGCTCGGACGTTGCTCCTTCAAAGGCGCTGACGCCAGCAGGGAGGTGATTCTGGCTCCTCGCGGGAATGGGGAGCAGCTGCACCAAACCGGGTTCCCTCGGCGGTGCGGCTGCCCACCGAATTGCGGAGGCGGGCCAACGGGCGTACACGAACTCCCCCTGTCACTGAAGAGCAGCAAGGGTTCCGTGGTCGTTTGCAACTGATGAATCACCGTACGGCCTCTTCCCCCTGGCCCTCGGGTTCCTGACTTTCCGCGGTTCCCCCCGGCTGGTGGCCGTCGAACTCGCTGACTCGGCATCCGCTTCAGTAAGCCGGTTTCGGTGAGCAAGCAACCACCCGAGCGCTCGTGCGACAGATCGATATCTTCAAGGCCACCCTCAGGAGATCGAGATCTCGGTGCGGCGGGGCGAGTCATAACGATCGCGCAGCTTTTTGTTGAGCTCTAACTTCGATCAGCGCCGAGACCCGCTCACGCCTGCCAAGGATGTCCCTGGTAGTCCGGCGATCTTGGCAACCAGAATCCTCGTGTTCCAGCGGATCTTGTGGCTTCCAGGGCCGTCAGGCGGCCGCAAGCTGCATCTGCAGTGGCGTCGGAGCTGGATTTCACTGAGCCCAATGGCGAATCCGCAATTGCTGACGCGCTGTGGCCGCATCGCCGCGGCGCGAAATTCAGGGCGACTGATGGGCGTCGAGTTGACAAGTGCCCCGCAACAGACCAGCAGGATGTGGTCCGCTTCCTACCGGCCTTGCGTAGCGGTAGCGGGTGCGCCGTTCGATCGTTCGACCCGGAAGGCGAGGAACACCTGCAGCTTGGCGCCGCAGGTGAAGCAAGATTGGCTCGCTGGTTGACCAGCGCCAGCATGTGGGCGCTGGAAGTTGCTCTGCGGGGGGTGAGCTTGAACAGGTTTTGAGCACCAACCTGGGGGTAGGCGTCACGCCGCAGTCGATCACGATCCGCATGCCGTCGCGGTCGCTTTCGTCGCGGGATTGTCCGGAGATGCCCTCGAGCCTCTTGCGTTCACGCATTTCGGCGGATGCGCTCGATTCATCCCGGCCCGACTTCCCGACCGGCGCCCAGATCCTGGGCGCCCGCGGCATCCGCGACACGTACACCACCGGCCGGTGGCTCGATCACGATGCGGGGGTGGCTTCGAATCGAAACCCCTCGAAGTGCCTGGCCGCCCCGACCGGGACGCCGTGATCATCAGCGGAGTTGCACTACCAGACCAACAAGGCCTCGCTGATCGAGTCGTCATCGCGAATGGTGAACGACAAGAGGGCCTCGAGGGCATCTCCGACATCCGCGACGAAAAGCGACCGCGACGGCATGCGGATCGTGATCGAACTGCGGTCCGTGAAACGCTACCCCCAGGGTGGTGCTCAACAACACTGTTCAAGCTCACCCCCCTGCCAAGAGCAACTTCACAGCGCCACATGCTGGCGCTGGTCAACAGCGAGCCAATCTATTGCTCACCCTGCGGCGCCAGCCTGCAGGTTTCCTCGCCTTCCCCGGTCCGAACGCTCGAACGGCGGCACCCGCTACCTGCTACGCAAGCGAGGAACGCGACCACATCCTGCTGGTCCTTGTTTCGGCACTTGATCCACCACTCGACAACCATCATCGCCCTGATTCGCGCCGCGGCCGATGCGGCCACGCGCGTCAGCAACTGCAGGATTCGCCATGGGCTCAGTGAAATCCGTCCGACGCCATCCTGCCCAGATCAGCTGCGCCGCCTGACGGCCCTTGAAGCCGACAAGATCCGCCTGGAACTACGAGGACTCTGGTGCCACAGGATCGCCCGACTACCAGACATCTTGGCAGCGTGAGCGGGTACTTCGCTGATCGAGTTAGAGCTCAACAAGCTGCGCGGATCTGTTATGACTCCCCCCGCCGCACCGAGATCCTCGATGCTCGAGGGTGGCCTTGAAGATAATCGATCTGATCGCCAACGAGCGCTCTGTGTGCTGCTCACCGAACCGGCTGCCTGAAGCGGAAATGCCGGTCAGCGAGTTTCGAGGCCACCATGCGGGGAACGCCGCGGCAAGTCCAGAAACCGCAAGCCAGGGGGAAGAGGCCGTGGCTGTTCTATCAGTTGCAACGACCCACGACACCCTGCTGCTCTTCAGTGACAAGGGAGTCCGTGTACGCCGTGCCCCGCCTTACCGCATTCCGTGGCAGCCGCACCGCCAAGGGAACCCCCGGTGGTGCAGCTGCTTCCCCATTCCCACGCGAGGAGAATCACTCCCTGCTGGCCGTCAGCGCCTTTGAAGACAACGTCCAGCTGCTGATGCTCACCAGTGGTGGCTTCCATCAAGCGCCCCCCGCCTCTCGGCGTTCGCCAACATCCCTCCAATGGCCTGATCGCAAATCAGCCTGAAGAAGTGCGACAATCCTGCGCGGGTGGCCGGCTTGCCGTTCTCCGGCGACAGCTGTGCTGATCGCCCGCTCAAGGGCAAATGACGATTCCACTTCCGCCTGATGAATGCCGAACTGCGCCCGCTGTGCCCGCACGGCCCGGGGTGTGGCGGGCCCATGGTCCCTGCGTCCGGCGACAGCTGGTCCAGCATGGAGTCTGCCCGCCGAGCTGGCGGACCGATCGCCAGCAGTCAGAATCGGCCGGCAGGCGGCGTCGATGCCGCCGAAGAGGAAGCGACAGCGAGGAAGGTTGCCGCCAGCGAAGGCCCCCTGGGTGCTGGTGGCCGCGGCCAGCGGCCTGGGCAGCGGTGCCGGTGAACCATTCGCTGCAACGGCGCGCCGGACTTGGACTACGGGCGATCAAATGTCCGGCGGCAGCGGCGATGATCTGGTGGCGTGAAGGTGGCTCGCGCCGGGGTGAGTTGTTGCTGATCAGTGAGCGGGGCGTATCGTGCGGATGCAATCCGATGCGATCCCCAGCACATCCCGGGCCCGCCACGGGCGTGCGCCTGCAGAAGCTCAGACTCTGGCGATCACCTCAGCGCATGGTTCTGATTCCACCAGCCTGGAGAGCGAGAGGCCGGCGAGGTCGTCCATCGATGTCCTCCAGCGAGGAAGTCGAACGGGAACACGGTTGTGATTCCCGAAGGTGAAAGCGAAGGTGAAAGGTGAAGAGGACACTGAAAGCGATGAGCCGGCGCGCTTTGAGGGTAGATGGTGAGGGCCGCTTTGAAGGGTTTGCTGTGACAGCTGATGTGCTGGTGATCGGCTCGGGCCATAGCGGCCCGGCCATCCGCCAGTGGGGCCCTGGCGCCCAAGGCCTGCGCGTTCCGATGGGCTCTCGGCGGGCGACCCCCATTCCCCCTGGGCACACCTACGGGTGGGCACCAGAACTCGAGGCCCAGGGGCTCGGCCCATCTGCTGGAGCACCGCGGTCGAACTGCATCAGCTATTTCGTCGGCTGCGGTACCCATCAAGCACGACTAACGGCCTGTTGATCGCACCAAGCTCCAAGGCCCCAACTGGCTGGAGCGCTGCGAGCAGGGCCATCTGCGCTGGCACCGCGGCTTTCGCCACCAACCATCAGCCACGACCACCAGAACGGGTCCTGCCTGAGCACGGCACAGGCAAGCCAGCTCAGGCACGGGCTGTGATCGACGCCAGCGGCGCTCACACCACGCCGGTGTTTGTGCAGCGGCCGGATCGGGGACCCTCGCCGTACCAGGCGGCCTATGCGTCGTTGGCCGGTTCAGTCCGGCGCCGGTGGAGCCCGATCAACTTCGTGCTGATGGACCTTTCGCCCGACCACCTCACAGCCGAAGAGAGGCAGAACGATGCCGCCCAGCCTTCCTCTACCCATGGATCTGGGCGATGGCGTGCATTCCTGGAAGAAACCTCGCTGGCCCTGGGCGCCAGCCGTTTCACGGCATGTAACTGCAGCCGGCCGCCTCCAGCGGGCGGCTGGCGTTCCAGGGGCGTGGCGGATCGAAAAGCTGATCCACGACCAAGAACATTGCCTGTTTCCCGATGAATCTTCCCTGCTGACCTTGAGCCATGCGGGGTGTGGGTTCGGCTGTGCGGCCAGCAATGGTCCATCCGGCCTCCCGGTTTAACCTGGGTGGGGCCCTGCTGCGGCCGCGCTCCCTGGGGTGCCTGCCGCCATCGCTGCGGCGCTCAACGATCCAACCTCAACGCGAGGGGTGCCCAGCGGGCTGGAGCGCGGTCTGGCCGCCAGCCTGGTTTCGTAAGCACGCCATTATCAAATTTGGGGCCTGAGAAAGTTGATGCGCTTCTCCGAAGCAGAGCTGCGTCAAATTCCCTTCACCGCCTTCTCTGCACTGCCCCTGCCCGAATGTAATGGATTTCTGGCGATACGCTCACCGTTCCTGAGTTGCTTCAGCGATCTGCGCCTGTTCGCCACAGCCCGAACTCCGTGCGATGGGGCTGATTCAGCCGCAGGCCGCGAGTTTGGCCGCTGCTGGACGCTCCTGATGGATAAGCTCAGCGGGAAACCAGACCCGGCTGGCTGGCGTGGTGAGCACCCGTTGGGTCTGGCGCCTACAAGAAAATTTGCTCAGACCGCGGCGCCCATGGAGCGCCATGTAAATGAGATCACACTGGGATGCTGATCGCTGCCGAGATGAATGGCCTGATACGCACCTCATGCACCACGGCTCCCGCCTGGCCTCCACACGGCGGCGGCGGCGATCGCCATCGCTTCGGCCAGGATTCGCTCGGAATCTTCGCGGGTGGGTGATCAGCTCATCGAGCGTGGAGGGATTGACCCACTGGTCATATGCCCCAGTGAGCGAGAGGGAAGCGCTGGAGCGCGCATGCATAATTGAAGCCGCGCTCCAAGTGGCCTTGGCAAAGTCAACGGCCGAATGAATTCGCCTGGGTGGAAGAGTTTTTCCGAGCCATCCGTCGGACCAACACGTTCTTGAAACATGGCTTTCAATTCACTCAGGCACTCACCTATTCACTTGTAGCTGCCGTCCTCGGAGATCCCACTGAACGACGCGGAGAGCTTTGGCGACTTCCTGCCGTTTGAAACATGCCAAGGCAAAAATTCTGGCCGTGCTGGCAACAATCACAAGCTGATTAGCCAGGAAAGAGACTGAACAACTGGAGAACAATCTGGCCAGGAAATAGGCCATCAAATAGTGAATACAGAATCAATCACAAAACCCCAATCAGCTGGGAACGACGGCCAGATTGGCAGGGCAGCAGTTTGCCCAGTCGGACGCTGTTGAGCCGCGTGGAAATTCTGTCTTCACTCTCGGAGTGCCGCAGCCATTTGGCTTGGCGGCTCTGTTCCGGTTTCAAGCGCATCGAGCAGGCGCCAGAAACGGTCAGAATGGGAGAAGGATCCGGTCGCGGCAGCCCCGTGGTGGTGCCGGCGCGGAGGATGAAAGCTCATCGAAGACTGGGCAGCAGCAAAGCTCCCGCCCGCCTGGTCAGGATCCGCTCCTGCTTTGGCGCTGGTCAGGTCCACAGTCTTGGCCGCTGGTCACGCCCGCTTTCCCGTTTGACCATGGCGGCCCGAGGCCCGCCTCCCAGTTCCGGCACCACCCAGGCCTTGCTTGGGGTTGAGCCGTAGTGGTGGTAGCCACCCTGTCCCCCAGCTGGAATGGTGAGGGCCCGGCAGATCTTGCAACGGTCTGGCCTCAAGCCAACACCCCTTTCAAGCTGGTGAAGCGGAGCCCCCGCTGCCGCCCCTGGCTGAACATCTTCCGCCAGAAAGTTTGGGGCCCTCATACCACCCAAGTGCCCGAAGAGCTCGCTGCATCGAACGGGGCCACAAGCAGCGGCGGCGGTCCATCACCTCCTCCAGCCGCCTCGCTCAGCGAGCGCCCGCTGATTGTAATCGCAGCAATGCTCAGCGCCTGGGTTTCCGCAGTTCCGGCTCATAGGGCTGCTTGAGACCAGCGGGCCACCTGGCCGGTCACCCCGATTGCAGCTTGAGGGCCAAGGCGGTTGCAGGGATCCCCAGCCCTTTTTGGAGATCGTACTCGGCAGATCCCAGCGCCCAGGTCCGATGGAACTCCCGGTAGGCGCATCGCCGGGATAGCCCTCGCTGCTGAACAGCAGACCGCAGGGTGGGTGGTGCCATCACGGCAAAGAAGGCCAACCCGGCTGGCGAAGCAGAATCGGGGCATAGATCCCCGTAACGGGGGCGGGGCAAGCCATGCAGCAGGCCGTGGCCATCGAGCACGGCATAGCGCAGGCCGCAAGACTGGCCAAAACTGTTGATGCCAGGCCCTCGTAGTACGCGCACTCCGGCAGCCAGCA
>Ga0163217_1023744_pt1 | contig 15055 bp, 13 predicted proteins | sample SynspAceP_FD_185933 | JGI IMG/M metagenome (GOLD analysis project Ga0163217, IMG submission 185933) | Saline lake microbial communities from Ace Lake in Antarctica - Synechococcus sp. Ace-P (PacBio error correction) | ecosystem: Environmental > Aquatic > Non-marine Saline and Alkaline > Saline ...
TCCAAGGGGGGAAAAAGAAGTGTGGGAAAATTTTTAACCCCCCGCAAAAAGGCCCAAAAAATTAATGGCAATAAACTGGTTTTTTGAAGGGTGTTCCCTCCCCTCAAAGGTGAAACAAAACCCAGTGGCCCCGTTTTTTCGTTTTTTTTTGCCTTTTACAAAATGGGGCATTACCCAATCTTTTTCAATTCAAGGGGGCTTACCAAGCGTCCCGCTTTAGAACGGGATGATTGGGGAGTTTGGAAATAAAAATTAAAAGAATTTAGAAATGAAATAGGATAAAGGTGCTTTTACTAAACACTTTCTTGGGTAAAATAAAATTTCAGTTGTCAGAAGGAGCAGAAAAAATATCAAGGGAAAGCCAATGGCCTATGGGTAAATTGAGCACAACAAAGCGGCCTAAAATGGATGGAGTCCTTGCCAGTGGGTACGGTCGATTTTAGGGGCCAATGGTTTTGGAGACCCCTTCAAAATGAAATAAGGATACAGCTCAATGAGATTCCATGTGGCCCGGAGGTCCGGATTGGGGTATTCCAAGGTTCCCCAAGAAAGATTTAAAGAGCATTTCAGAGCCTTGTTAAGGGAAGGGAAACCTCACCGAGGTAAGATGCCGCTTTTATATGGATAAGTTTTTTCCTATAAAACGGTTAATCAAGGTCCACACCAGAACTTAATGGGTGATCCCTTTTTATCGATTTTTAAAGGTGATAAAGAAGTTTGAAGACTATAGATAGGTCTTTAAACCTAAACGATGCCTTAATAGAAGTGGACTATAAAAGTAAGGGGAGCTTCCTATTCCGAAAAGGTTTTTTTCTTCTCAAGGCAGATGACGTCATGGTAATCCATTTTGACTACTACTGCCAAAAAGAAGGAATGGATTTTTGACCTAACAATTGGATCGGCGCAGATCAATGGAACTAAACCGTAACTACAACAACCCCTCCGATTCGGAAAATCAGTATGATGGGAAATGGTTGGACCCAATTTGGCGGGGAAAAGGAATACCAACCCCTTGGAGAATAGATTAATGGCGTTAAATTCGGAGAAACAAGACTTAAGGTAGAAAATACGCTCTGGGCGAGGTATTGGCCAACAAATGGAGCCCCTTGAACCTAAAAGGAGTAAAGGAGGCAACTATATTTATCCGTTTGTATACTCCTTTTACATGGAATGATTTATGTTGCTAAAAATAATGCAACCTTAAAAAGGCTTTGAAAGGAACAAACTTTTTTTCAGAAAATACTGAGCAGGCATATTTAAACGGATTATTCCAGCTTGTATGACCGGGTTTCTTTTTTGAGTTGGGGGTAGTGACTGGATTCCCTGCCCACGGATTTTAAGGTTACAAAGATTAAAGATGGTAAACGGAAGAATCACTGATTTGGCAAGCAAAATTAAATTTCAGTATGGCCGTTATCTGTTAATTTCTTCTTCTGCCCAGGAACCAATCCTGCCAACCTTCAAGGTATTTTGGAGGCGAGCATATAGAAGCCCCTTGGAATGCGGATTACCATCTCAACAATTAACCTTCAAATGAAATTATTGGCCAGCAGAAGTAACCATCTCTCTGACTCCATAATGCCTCTTTTTCGTTATTTATGGGATCGGTTGTTGGAACGGGGAAAAATTACGGCAAAGGATCAATATGGATAGGTCGGCGAGCAGTACTACATCACGCCTACCGATCTTTTGGGGCGGCTCATGGAATGCGTGCCGATATGCCCTATTGGGGCGCCTGATCCACGGTGGCGGTTGGCTGGGCCAACATTTATTGGGAAGCATTATAGATTTACACAGGACAAGGTGTTCTGCAAAGAAACGTGCTTATCCATACCTAAAATCGATTAGCGAGTTTTTAATTTGGATTGGCTTTCAGAAGAATGAAAATAGTGGAAAATGATTTCCTACCCGGAGATGTCCCCAGAAAATCCTATTTGGCGGAGGATGGGTAAACCAGCTGCTAATGTCCTTAGGGACGGCAATGGGGGCATGCAAATTTATAGCAGAGGCTTTTGAGAACACATTGGAAGCTGCCAAAGAAAAAGTGGGTGTTTTGCAGCTAGATAATGAATTTATTTAAGAAGTTTAAGGCAAAATTGAAAGATCTTTTACCCAGGGTTAACATTGGGAAAGAAATGGTAGGATTTGGAATGGAAACAGAGTATGAGGAGCCGGAAAAGGGCCATCGCATATGTCGCACCTACTACTCACTTCATCCAGGGGATGCCATTACCTCAAAGAAAAAGGAAGCTTTTGCTGCAGCTCAAAAGACGAATCGATTTCCGACTTCAGCACGGGGTGCAGGTACGGGATGGAAGCAGGCTTGGATGAATCAATTTTCAAGCACGGTTACTGATGCCAAGTCGGCCGGGAGAATATCAATAAATTGATGCAGATTCCCATTGCCGAATAATTTGTTCGACGAGCATCCTCCATTTCAAATAGATGGTAATTTTGGATATACTGCCGGTTGTAGGGAGCTGTAATTACAGGTCGCACGATAGGATTTCCTTAGATTGTTGCCTGCCTTGCCAGGAACTGGGGTTCAGGGCAAGATGTCATGGTTTGGTGGCCGCGGTAATATTGGTGGTTGAACCTTGACTGGAAGAATGGCCGTCTGGAGAAAGTAGGTTTGTGCCAAAACCCTGATCCATTGGTTTACGTGAAGCCAATTACCAATATTCTTTGGAAAGTAACCAGAAAAATTTTGGTTGGATTTCCCGTTTAAAAAAAGTGATAAACCCTTTTTAGGCGATTTTAATATATTTATTTAAACAGATTTACAATCATTTACATACCATGAAGAAACTGATCTACCCTCCATTTTTCTATTGGCCATAACGGTACAATTTTTGCCCAAGAACACAGCTCAAGATAGTATTACATCAACTGAGGCGAAAATGCAATGGACGTTTAAAGCCCGCCAAAATTTGGGGATCTTTTATCCATTGGGGCTTATATTCGGCTAAATGGGATCGACGAATCCCTGGTCCTTTTACAATGGCCTATATTTCACACGAAAAAGAAAATTTTTTGACAGCAAACAAGATTTCACCGCAAAAAATATGAACACCAGGCTTGGGCCGATTTATTAAAAACGCGGGCCAAAATATTCGCGTAATTACCTCTAACACCAGACTATATATTTGGAGACCATTGGAGATTTGAGTGAGCTGTTAAAAAGTATCGCGGCCAACAGTGACGTGATAACTCCGTTTGTATCCGCACTTCATATCCTTAAGTGGGCATTTATTATTCCTTACGGACTGGTCAATTGGACGCATTTAATAGAGATTCCCATTCGTATACAATGCAATGGACGCACCCCCAAAGATGGAATAAATTCTTAAAGTTATATCAAAAGGGCAATTAAAGGAATTGTCAGATAACTACAACCCGACTTGTATTGGTTGATGTGATTGGGAACACAATTTCCGAGGAATGGGAAGTGCCCAAGGTTCTGACAAATGTTATTTGACAAAAATCCCATACCATTTTTGAATTCCAGACTAAGGGAACAAGGGATTAACGCCACCCCGGAGCAAAGGAATGCCCATCCACAAGGCCAAAAAAACAAATATTGGGAAGTTTGTCTTAACCATCGAACCGATTCTGGTTACGCAAATGATAACAAATATAAACCACCGATCAATATTAATCGGGATTTTTTGCTGAATGTCATTGGCAATGGCGGTAATCCTTGTTGCTGGATAATAGGTCCTAAAGGGGAATGGTAGTATTCTGAGGGAAACAGTAGGCATATTGGAAAGGATTGGGTCGTTGGGACCAACAAGCATAAAGAGGCTATCTACGGAACAACGCTCTGGAATTCCCAGGAACATTTTATGTCCTACTACCTTGTTCCAAGACCAGAATATTCTTTTAAATTTGTTTGTTAAGGGTAATTCCAATGGGGAAGTGGTGATATCGTGGCCTAAAAAACAGGATCATCGAATTTGGGGTTGTAGGTGAGGGCACTAAATTATCAACATCCAAGTAATTGCAAGGTTTTTCTGGAGCCATTATCCCAGGGAAATTAACTATATAAACTTTGCCAGAACATGTTCTGGACGAAAATATGACTGTTCCTTGCTGTTTATTGGATGGTAAGGTAGATTTTATATCGCGAGGATGGTGCTGTGATAGAGAGTAATTAGAATTTTAAGAAGAAATAAAAGTTTATGAACAGATGTTTTCTTATTGTTTTTTTGTCAGTTTTAACAACTTTTTCTTGGTTGGATTAGGAAAGCAAATGGAAAAAACCCAGGAATGTTTCTTCTCAACCAAACATTGTACTGTTCTTTGTTAGATGACATGGTTTGGCGGAAACTACCTCCGTGACCATTCTGGCAACCAAAGAACACCTACAAGATCTTTTATCAAAACTCCAAATATGGAGCGTTTTTGGCCCAAAAGAGGGCATGAAAATTTTTAACACAGGCCTACGCCCACTGCGGTATGTTCACCAACCCGTGTAGTCTCATGACAGGAATGAATGCCGCTCGCATAGGTAACCAATTGACCCTGCAAAGGACAAATTGCAGCCCTGGAAACTACCACAAAACACTACAATTTCCACAATGGAACGTAAATGGGGATTGAGTCCCAGATGCCAGTACAGAGAAGGCAAAGTGTACGCCACACCCTTGCCTCAGTCTTGAGGATGCGGGTTACAATACCATACATGCTGGCAAAGCTCAATTTAGGGGCTATAGGCACCCCTGGGGAAGAATCCATTAAATCTTTGGTTTTGAGGTAAATATTGGCAGGCCATGCGGCCGGAGCTCCAACGCGAGTTATTTTGGGTGCCGAAAATTTTGGAAAATGGCAAAGAAGGTAAGGAATATGGGCGGTACCAAAGGAAATTTGGAAAAATAACATGGCAAGGATATATTTTTAACGGAGGCCATTAACACAAGAGGCAAAACTGCCATGGATTCCGCATTGGAAAAAAACAACAATTCTTTTTGTATATGGCACATTATTGCAGTGCATACCCCTAATAATGGCAGATAACAGGTTTGTCCAAAAATACTATGACAAAGGGTTGGAATTCCACGGAGGCTAAATAAATGCGGCTTGGTAGAAGGGAAATGGACAAAAGTTTGGGAGATATTATGGTCAACCTTGATGATTAGAATCTTTCCTGACAATACCATAATTCCTCTTCATGTCGGACAATGGTGGAACTCAGCGCTGTAGCCCAGAGGAGGAGAAAAACACACCCACAACAAACCCTTGAGTAGTGGCCAAAGGGTTCCGCAGCATGAAGGAGGGATCCAGTTGAGCCTAATGCTGGTAAAATGGCCAGGGAAAAAATAGGCACCTAATTCGGCGACGGAGGAAACAAGTCATAAATTGAGGATTTTTTACCCCACCATTCTGGAATTGGCAGGCGTTAAAAATTATAAAAACAGTGCAGCAAGTAGAACGTGAATTATTTTGTGACTGATGCTTACAGGAAACAGTTTTCTCAGGTGAACGCCCCTTTATTTTGGCATTACCCCAATGAAAAATGTGGGGCCTTCCAAGGTCCAGGAATTGGAGCTTTCCAGCAAGTAACCCCGGGTGGGCGATTGAAGTTATTTACTACTATATTGACGAAAGAATGGGTTGTTTTAACCTAAGGGCGGGATATAGGAAACTAAAAATTTTGGTCAAAGAACAACCAAGTAAAGCACGGGAATTGGCAAAGATATTATCGATTTTTAAGGGAAAGTGGGGAAGCTCAAATACCTTCTCAAAATAAAGATACTGGAGAGCAGGTAGCCTATCCGATGAAGGTTTTGAAATTCCACAATAAGTAAAAAAGACATGGAAACTAAGTTTACTCTTCACTTTGTTGTTTTGGTCCTTGCTTGGGTTTTTGCTCAAAATGGGGAAGACGATTATATCTCTACGAATAATTTTGGCCAAGTTTCCGAAGACAACATTTTAAAAACGGAAGGGTATTATAAATTTGGGGGAGTTCCATCATCAAGGAGAGGGATGGGAAATATCATCTTTTTTATTCCCGTTGGAAAAAAGAATACGGGTTTTCATGGGTGGCTTACCATTCGAAGGTCGCCCAGCCACAAGGTAAAAAAATCCGGCTGGACCATGGAAATAATAAGGAGAACTGTGCTCCGGGCAAGTGGTAAAGGGTAACTGGGAATGCCAACTAACTGCACACAACCCAAAAATTAAATATTTTGAAGGGAATAACTATTTGTACTAATATAGCTACCAATATGGGAGGGCAAAGGTTATACCTATGATGAATTTGGTGGAACTGCTAAAACTGGTTATCCCACCCCAACATGGAAGATTTTTACGAACCCAACCAGCGCACAGGGGTCGCGGTATCAAAACTCCCTTGAGGACCTTGGATCAAGAATGGATAAACCCTTGGTGGAACAGCTTGGAACCAATTAACTACACTTACCGTAAATCCGGCAATTGGCTAGGGCAGGGATGGAAAGTTATTTCTAATAGTCAAAGGCGATAAGCCCCAACGAAAAGAATTTTGTTAGGAACCAAGCGGTACTATTTCGGACCATCCAGATGGACCCATTTTCCAATTCAGGTAAAAACCGGTAATAGATTATAATGGATACCGAGGATATGGGTCCGGTTTGGTATGATGAAGATCGGGAGCGATTCTATACGGTGTTTTTCATGCCCATAACTATTAGGTTTTAAGTGACCTCGAAGAATGGAACAGATTTGGGAAAAGGCTAATGAGTTTTGTTCCTTAAGAAATTAAAGAAATATTATTGGCAGATGGGACTTGTTATATTGTCGCCAGATAAATGGAACGTCCTTTTATTTATCAAGAGAACGGGGACAAAAAGTATTGTCGGTGCAGTAAAAAAAAAGGAGATGAATCCTATAAACCGTCTTCATTCCTATAGTCCAAAGTTGACCGATCCCCACCAGCGGCAATTGGCATGGCAAGAGGCAGAGCTTGGTGTAGTGTTCAATTAATGATCTACAAATGTATTTGATGGGGTAAAATATGGGCAGGGAAACAATAGAAATCGATCCAGTTAAAAGGATTATCAAAATTTTAATCCTGAAAAAATTGGATACCGATCAATGGGTAAAGGCAAGCCAAGGATCAGGAGCCGAGTTTTTGCCATTTTTTAAAAACGGCCAACCCATGAGACCGGGTTTTGCATTGTTTCAAATCCAAGGTAAAACCCATAAATAGTGGTTAAGGCACTGAATTGGGCGGAACGGAAAAAGGAACGTTTGTGGCAGATTTATGTGGCTTTTCAATGCAAAAAAATAATGGCAAATTAAGCCAGGGATTTTCTTGGTATAAGGTTGGAATTCGTTTTTGGCGTGCACGACTTTTAAGGTTAATGGGAAGGTGATTTTTCAAGGAAAAAACCGACAGCAATGGTACAATGAGATGGTAGAAGGAAATGGTCAAAGAAATTTGGTACAATTATGGAGAATTGTTTGAAATTTGGTTCCGATGGGGCGCGACCATCCAAAAAAAATGGTAGCTCCGGATGTATTGACCAATTGGTAAACGGCAGTAAATCAGCCAAATTGTTTGTTCTATCACAATGGGCAATGGCAGAGCCCGTTGGGGAGGATCTGAAATCGGGCACGGGTTTCTTAACCAAAACTGGTCTATTTTTCTTATAGGGCAACCGGTGCCAGGGAAAGCCGCTAAAAAATGAATATTGGCAGATAACAATTTTCAAATTGCTTAAGGAAGGATGCCCATGGTAAATTTGGGTCCTGCCAATGGCCGATGCTCCTTTACGAGGCTATAAATGGCCGACACCGAAATTGTTTTGGAGCCTGGGATTGAGGCCCACATATTTCCATTAGCAAATTTAATGGAGATGTATTATAAATCGGTGGGAAGAATGCTAACTTAATTAGGGGCTTACCCCAAGACCCCTGATGGACTTCTAAACCAGAACCGATGTGCAACGATTAAAGGAATGGGGAGATGAAAGATCAAAAAGAAGATTTTTTCCGATCCATTGCAAGCACAAGCGGTATAGGGAAATGTTTGTAGAATTAAGATTGAAGGAACCCATGGAAGTAAAACCACGTGGGTGCTTCAAGGAGATATAGCAAGGAGAAAGAATTTAGAAGTATCAAATTAAAAAATGTTATTCAGGAGGTTCGTTGGAAATGTGTTGGCAGTGGAGAGAGCAATTGCAACAAAGAATTGAAAATTTTGATACAAGAAAAATTAAGTAGAATTGCGAATAAAATAATAGATTCGGCTAACGGTTTTAGCACAGATTGGAATATGAAGTGTCTTTTTTGTGATAAAAATGGACATTAAATGATAAAAACATGGATTTTACAACTCAAGATAAAGTAATTATAGTGACAGGGGGTTCCAAAGGTCGGGCTGGTTAGTGTGGACTGTTGGCGCTGAGGCGCATCCCAGTGTTGGGGGATATATAAAAGTTTTGAGTGTTGGTTGAAAAGTGGTGGTAAAGCCTTCTTTTGCCATGCGGAACTTACAGATCCCGGAGCAAGTGTAGAACTTGCCGTGGAAGTACCTTGAAAAATTGGAAAGATTGATGGTAGTGGTAAAATGCCGGAATCATGAGATATTGGACTCGCGCATTACTGAAGATTTTTTAAAGATCTAATTAAACCGTAACCTTACCACTATATTTAATGCTCATTTTGCGTTTAACCTGAATTGCGGAGCCATTGTTATATGGTTCCAGACCTCGGAACGGGACAGGGAGGGACTTTCCGTTATGCGGCCGGCCAATGGAGGGCGGCAATGCCATTAACAAGGGGTGGGCTGTTGAACCCTGCCCTTACAATATTAGGGTAGCGTTATTGTAGCGCATGCCTATAGCCCCATTAACGATACGATGGATCAAACTTTTGAATAATCCTGAAGAAAAATTAAAAGGTATTACCGATAAAATTCCGTTAGGGCAAAGAATGACCACGCCGAAGAAATTGCCAGTACAGTTGGTTTTTTTACTTCAAAATAAGATCTAGTCATACTACGGGACAATTACTATTTGTAGATGGGGGTTTTACACCATTTGGACGATCAATTTTAAACCCTAAGAAATATTTTAAATTTTAAAGTATTAAATAAATATAATAATCAACAAATGCCAATGAAAGACGCAAAAGACCACCAGTAGTATCTAAAAAGGTACTTATTCCATTTTATTTTAATACCTCTTATTTTGCCCTATGGGGCTTTGCCAATGGGTTACCGACCCAATGGTACAGGCTTTTTAAAAAAGTCAATTGGAGCTTTCCAATTCCCAAGCGGCTTGGTACAAAATGGCCTTTTATGGCGGCTACTTTTGGTATGGCGGTTTGCCGGCGGCCTTTTTTGTGCGTAATACTCCTATAAAGTGGTTGTAATTAATTGGGTTTAGCCCTTTATGGCAGGGGGGCTTTGCTATTTTACCCAGCCTTGCTATAACGAAACAATTCTGGTTCTTTTGTTTAGGGCTTTATGTCCCTTACCTTTTGGATATTGGCCTTTTTTGGAACTACTGCCAATCCTATATTTTTGGGCGATGGGTGCTTCCTTGAAACGCGCTACAAACAGCGACTAATTTGGGCCCATAGCTTTAACTCCAGTAGGGCCTATTGTTCGGTTTATTGGTTGCTTCAACAATTTTGTACTTAAAAAATTTACAGTCCAGATGATATTGCAAGATTATTCCTCCATTGGATGAAGCTAAAAAAAGCCTTGATAGGACCTACAGATTGATGTTATTCGCGATCCCCTATTGTTATATTGGGGACTCCCGTAATTTTGGCCGTCTTCGTTTAATTGTAATTCAGTAAAATGCCGCAGGCCAAGGAAGAAGGGGTATCCCAATTTGGGGGATACCTTTAGCGGCTTGTTTAAAAAACAAAAAAATATGTGCCTGGGCGGTAGTGGGCTCATTTTTAAATGTGGGTGCCCAGATTCATACGTGTTTGGACCGTATATTTATCAGTATGCCGAAGCTATAGGAATGTCTAGCGAGGATGCAGCTACTTACCAATTTTATAGCCTTTATTCTGTTCTTGGTGGGTAGGGCCATTGGAAACCTATATGTTACGCTTTATGAGCCCTTGGAAAACTGTTTGATGTTACTTTGCAAGTTTGCAGCAACCATCTTTGGTTGTTTGTGGGACTATTTCATGAGGGAATTTTTGGATTGTAACTCCCAGTAGGCATTACATTCTTTATGTCCTAATGTTCCCCACTATTTATGTATTGCGCTTGAATCGGACTAATGAAGAGGAGTCTAAAATTGGTGCGCCGGCCTAGTGAAATGGCAATTGTTTGAAGGTGCTCTAATGCCTAAGTTGCAGGAATGATTATTGATTGCTGGAGGAAACGCTCGTAAATGATTATTCCGTATTAATGGGGCTACAGAAGGTGAATTTTTTTCCTTTATTCTGCCAAACACTCTGTTTTGTATATATAGCCTGGTATGGTTTAACCGAGTGTTTAAAAGTATGAAACATGGCAGCCTAAAAGTTTAAGTGCAAATCTTAATTATGGCATTAATTAATTATCAACTATAAAATTATTAAAAATGAAAAGAATAATTGTTTGGCTTAGATCTTAAGGAGGACCCTGAGTTGATCAAGGCAATATGATGATTACCATAAGGAAGTTTGGCCAAGATTCCTCCAAAGCCTTAGGGAGTCGGGGAATAAAGGATAATGGAAATCTACCGGGTGGAGACCAGGAATGTTTATGATTATCGATGCCGAATGAAAAAGCTTTCCTTTTGAAAAAAAGGGCGAAAATCGATGCAGTAACCCAGAAAATGAAAAGTGGGAGGAAATAATGGGGAAATTTCAAACAATCATTTGCCCTTTTGCTAACCGGGGGAAAAATGGATGCTGATGGAGAAGGTTTTTTAACTATACCTTAGACAAAGAAATAGATCATAGGATGGTACGTAAAAAATTTCTTTTTTGGAAGTTTAGAAATATCGTTGAACAGTCATGCTCTGGTGTTCTCCTATGTTTAATAAGTTGCAAAACTAAAAAAAGGAGGCAAAAGGTGCTAATTCCGATTGAGATAGAAAAGGAAGGTTATTCAGAAGGTTCTTTTGGGTAACACGACAAGGAGTTTTTTGTTGGAAACATTTTAAGGATTTAATAGTTCTGAAAAATGGTGAGTCGAGCATATATGATTTTCCCCTGAAACTTCAAGTCGCGTATGACGAAAGTACGGCTAATGGCAATTCAGGAAAAAGCTTTGGGTTGGATCATTATGATTTGTTGTTCTGGAGAAAATAAACCTGGAGCATTTTAATCCTACCGGTGGGGAAGAACGCTTTTGGTTGGGACCAGAAAGGGGGCAGTAAAATTCCCTTTACTCGAAAAAGATACTGAGTTTTTGAATTTTGGATAATTGGTCATGTTTCCCAAGGAATTGATACTGAAACTTTCCATTTGATTAGACAAATAGTGAAAATTATGCTTTTTTCGAAAAGGGAAATGAATGGTGAATTATAACGGGGGCGATTTTGAAATTGAAGGTTCAAAAGGAATATTAAACTTTGGATAAGGAAGAGGCCTCTCGGAATCTTGGACTCTCCAATTCCCTGAAACCCTAAAATGGTGGGCTTTGCTTTCCGAAAATAGTAATTACTAATATGGGGGCTGAAAAGTTGGGGAAAGAAAACGGTCTTTCATCTATTTGGATTTTAAAGCATTGTTTCACATTCCTCGGCCGTAAACCACTATAATGTTCCCTTTTAAGAAAGGGGATGATGACCTTTTAGGGACAAGGGTAACAGAACGAATTATTTTGGGAAGATTCCAAAAGAGCGACTTTCAGGTCTATGATAGTGTTTTTATTCTTCAAGGCGGATGGAAAGGAACGTGGAAAATTGGTATCTCCCCACAAAGGGCGTTACCGGTTTTTTAGAAAGTTATGATGCCAAAAAAATAAAAGTGCTAACCATTGCCAAGTTTTAGTCTGCCCGAAGGGGGTCCACAGATCATGTAAAATTCAACAATGGGAGTTACAGACAGTTTTCCCTAATCTGGGGATGCACAAAATGCCTATAACGATGGCCCCTTGAGGATGGTGGACAGTTAGGCCCCTATCTATGAATTTGGAGAGTTCCATCACCGCGCATTAGATCTCAAATCCAATGAAGAGAATGCCACCCATACGCATAGACTTTTCCTTTATAGGTTTAATGAAGTGGAATTGGAAAAAATTGGCCGAAAGAGTTATTGAGCGTTTTCACTCAAAAGAATTAGCAAGCAAATAAATAATGAATACCTATTCCCAACAGATTTAGTTTAAGGGAATTAGGGGACTAAGGATTGTAAGCCAAAGAGTAATAGATAAAGAACAATTGTTAATTAAAAAATCCATGAAGAAATACAAAAAGAAAATCAAAAAATCAAATACTAAATATCCACCGTTTGTTGATTAAGGAAAAAGCAAAAAAAAAGGATTCCGCAGTTTTGCTTTGAGTATTTGGATGGTGGGTGGTAAACGAGATGTAAACCCTCATAAGAAACACTGCTGGAACATACGGGACATAGAGCTTTTTTGCCTTATTACCTAAGTAAACATAAGCGGGTCTAGTAATGAAGACCCGAGCTCTCGGACCATGTTTACGATGCTCCTTTTGGATTGCCCCCGTTGGCTTGCAAGGACTTATGTGGCCCCAACGCTGCCGGAAATTTTGGCGAAACATCGGCCTTTGAACATAATATTCGTTTATTTTAAGTACGGTGACGACCAGTAGTATTGAACGCTTAGTGAGATTACAGAGTAAAGGCCTGTTTGCAGCTTTATCATCCACAGAGGATAGCGTTAGAAACGTATTATTAAAAAGGGCCCGAGGCTGCAAGAATGTCCAGTATTGGTATATTTTATGCGATGTGCCCACTTTTGGTTTTCGTCCAAGGGATATTCGGAACGGCTTTGGGCCAATGCCACCTAAAATGTCGGTAAAGAATATTCTTCAGGTACTTGTAAAACCTAGTTGGGCATTGAATTAGCTTTAAAATATGGGCAACCTAATTTCGAAACCTTAAACCTTATTATGCCAAAAGGATTGGATTTTGGCACAATTGGGGAAATTTATGGACCAGAAACCTTTTCAGGAAGGTTGAATGAGAGAAAGATAAAAACCTATCAGGGTATGTGGAAGGGCAAATTGGTGATGAAAAGGGGTTGCCAACGAAGCCCCGATGCTATGAAAGTGCCATTAAATTGGGATTGGGATTGGTAATTATTGTTTTCCAATCATGGGGTAGACAGTTGGATGCCGGGGAATCTACGATTAAACCATTGACCAGAATTGCCGAAAATACGAAAGCAAATAAAGGTGGATGATGGACAGTGGATTGAGGTGGACCGGATATTGCGCAGGACTATGGCAAGAGGAGCGGAATTTACCTTTTATGGGACGTTCCTTTATGGTACGGAGTTTGCAGCTTTGGTGCTAAAGGGTGGGACCATACATATCGCTTTAAAAACAGAAATTACAAAGGTAATGGAACAAAATTTGTTGTGAAGAGGTTAAGGAATTTTCCAAATCTATTTAATTTTAATGGTTGATGGGCGTCATGCCACTATTAATGCCTTGTTGGTATATGTAGGAGTTTGGAAATGGGAAACTGATGCTAATGTTTCTTTCATTGTGGGAGAAGGGGAATACTGTTTTTAAGCAGTCCCTCGGTTTTTGATCATTCTTAAAAGTTTGTGTGGAAATAGAAAAGATAGAAATAAGTATAAATATCAAGTTTTCCTGTTCTGTTCATTTTTTGCAAATCGCCCAAAAAAACGAAACGCAAAAACGCTATGGTGATTTTAAATTTCTTTAAATCCACGCACTTTCCACGGCCGCACCGTCCGGCCGCTTCACTTGGGTGAAATGCTCTTGGAACGGCTTTCCCCATTACCCGATGTGACAAATCATTGATTTACAACGAAATTAAAAATAGGGCCGTTACTTTGTTCCCGTCAACTTAAATTGTATCGAAGAACCATAAGTCCGTTAATTAAATATAGTTTAACATTGTCTTCAAAAAGCCCATTGTTTGGGTCCGATCTTCTTCGTAATTGGAGAGGCATGGCCCGTAAAAGAAATTATTGAAGCTTGGAAATAATTTAGTCATGGCAATCGGTCCATAAAATCCCAAGATTTTAAGGGCCACATAGTGAAGAAGGGTCTTTTCTTTTTGTTTCGTTTCTTTGGACAAGCAAAGAAAAAATGAAAGAATAATTTGAACAAAAGTTTTATACAGATTATGACTTAATAATAGAGCTGAATTCAAAAAACATGGTTAAAATTATGTTTCTTCAAATTAAATGCATAAACAAACAATTGGTCTTTGATTCCTCGGTTTTAGCAAGCAAGTCTACCAATTATCTGATTGCCATGACTGGTTCGTTTAACCCTGCAATACCAGGTATGAAAGCCCTGATGGAAGATATTTTTAATATTGATTCGGTTTTTTGGTAACTGAGCGATTTATATTCCTTTTTTTAAAGTACTCGTTTCCAAGTTTGGGTCCCTCAAAAGGAAATTTTTTGAATTTGCTTGGGTTTGGGTCTTCCCTATCTGTCCAACAAGGATCCTCAATGCCTTTTTGACCAATTTTCTTTATAGGTTGATGTAGATAAAGGGATTGGGTCTTTCCAAGAGTTATAGATGAATTTTGATCCAATACGACCACTTAAATTTTCTTGAAGTATTTTCCTGTCCAAGCTCAACATTTGCGTTAACCCTTCTTCTGCCAAAGTGTTGGTATGAAAATACGAATGGCATCTACTTCGGCATCCTGTACCAATTCGCATTACCACCTTTTTCATTTCTGATTTTAAGGACCTGGATCGATTTCTTTTTTTGATTCGAGTATTCTCTGGCAGTCCGGCTTTTTAAGAGCTTCTAGTACCCTAAGGTGTCTGTCCTGATAATGGTTCAGAGTTTGAATTCCGTAATAGCAGCAGCTTCCAATTTTCTTATTCCTTTTCCGCAACAAATATTGGTTGCCTGCATTGGAGGCCTTAAAAATTGTCGACCGTGACGTAATTGGATTAAGATCATGAAGAATCTATTGATCAAACACG
>Ga0163217_1034932_pt1 | contig 15054 bp, 15 predicted proteins | sample SynspAceP_FD_185933 | JGI IMG/M metagenome (GOLD analysis project Ga0163217, IMG submission 185933) | Saline lake microbial communities from Ace Lake in Antarctica - Synechococcus sp. Ace-P (PacBio error correction) | ecosystem: Environmental > Aquatic > Non-marine Saline and Alkaline > Saline ...
ACCTTATAGGACAACTAACATCCGGCACCAAACCTGGAAACATTGTATTAACGTCTCCCGGTTTTTTCGAGGTTGCTCGGAGGCGAGGCAGGCGTTTTGATCGCGAAGGTGCGATCGAAGCGGCGGAGGTGGGGGTTGATTCGCATTATATGATCTGCAGTGTTTGGCCTGCGAATCTTCACATGGTCAATGACATCCGCAGAATAATATCCCGTCGATCTCGTACTTGGCGCTCATCGCCAGAATTCGTTTGCAATTCATCTTGATCGCTTTGGGTGGAATGGGTCGACCCGTTTCTTCCGTCCACCAGCAACCCGAATTCGAAAACCGAAATAGCGGTTTCACAACGCAAAAGTATTCTTTCGTTAAACGAATTTCAACGTCGCGTGCTTGATTGGCGTTGGCCGCCGAGGTCGGCCAGACTGGACGTCGATCGAGACACTGAGTTAGCCAATCCGTCCGTGATTACCAAAGTGGGTACCAGTCATCGGCAGCCAAGTCAGGACGAAAAGTCCGTCGTAGGAGCCATCGAGAATTTGGGCAAGGCAGCGTCGCTTTATCAGACTTGCTGCCATCGCAAAGACGCTGCGAGTCCACGGCAACAGTCGTCGCTGACTGGGACTCGGAGAAGCACTGCCACAGCACGTGAATTTATTGAAAAAACTCGCGAAGACTTCGGTCGATCGTGACAGCATTTGCTTCGGATCATGTCCTGATAAAAACCTGACTGGTCGACAGCGCTCGGTTTTCATCAGGTTTTCAACATGGACGTGCACGACGAGACGAATCAAACAATGCACTGTCGAGGACAGAAGGTCCGGAATGTCCGCGACATGTAACGAACGACCTCGACCACCGCCATCGACGAAACCCATCAGCGATGCGAATCTGCGACACAATTAGCCTGCGCTGCTTGATGTGCCGGCCGCGGATGATTTGACCGATGCTGGTTCAAAAGAAGATTAATTGCGTTTTGTGGAGAAAAGCCGACTCTTTCAAGGCGGGGAACCGAATTTCTGGCCCTGGGCGCCACATTAGCCAGGATTCAAGCTCTTAATCAAATCGAAATATGGTCACGAAACGATTAACGTTCGATGACGAAATGCTGGCGAGAATCGCCTCGTCGCGAGAAAAAAATCGGTGCCGAGACCAGGACGACGTGATGGCGTGGCGAGTGTTTGAAACGCCCTCTCGTCAGCTCAGCGACAATTGATTGACCTACGTATGCCAGGCGGTCACACGATTGATAACTCATCACGGAACCCATTAACAGCCAGCCGTTCGGTGGCGGCAGACAACTTTATCGAATCAGGTTGAGCCTTGCAAAAAAGTAGTATTGAAGCAAGCTGGCGAAAAGGCAGGAGGCTTCTTAGATCTCGCAGGAAAATGTCGAGTCACCAAGAGCAACGAGGCTCAGTCAAACCACAATCGACTTACAGCAGTTTTGAAGTCTCAACTTGTCGATTCTAGTGCTGAACGCCCGAAGCGAACAAGACGGAGCTGCTGCTGAGCTTGTTTTGAGGAGAAGTGATGATGACTTGGAGACGATTTATGTTGACGCGTCATCATAGACACAACTACTGTCTGGAAGAAATAGGTTCGAGGAGTCATCGTCCGAGCTGGTTGATCTTCTGGAAGGTAACCGAGCACCGCGACGGGCAACGAAACCATTTTGTCCTTTGGCCGCAACGAACACAAGCGGCAAAGTTGGTTGCTGCGGTTTGGTAAATCTTGCGAGGCACTCTGTGGTTATTTGACATTTAACCATTTTTTCGCGGAGGCGATTCAGGGTTGTCACGGCCGCCACCATCGAGTTATCGCGCCGCAAATTAATACAGCCGGGCCAAAATAATCGAACGCGTGGTACGTTGTCGAAATTGACCAAGGGATAGTGCCGCGACGCCTAGAAATACGCCCGCTCCGGCACGGATTGTGGGACCGCAGGCGAATCGAATTATTGGGTGGAAATGAGTCGCGGCAAGCTAACGTGGATTGGGTTACAGCGCAGCCCTGACGAGGTGACCATCGCCATCGAGGCCGGGTGCCTGAAAAGCGGCAAGCGTTCGCCACTACAGCGGCACGTGTCCTGGAATAGAGGAAGTGGAAACGAAGGCGCTGCGGGGATTGACGATCGAGCGTCATTGTGTAGCGCCGACGTCACCACTTCAACTCAGCCTTCACCCTCGTGACACTCGCGAGTTTCCCGATGACCACTCTTTCACCGCGAAGGGGCGAGCCTCACAGCGGTGATACGCAAATACTGAATGACCAACAGATATGTTGCCTGATCGACACGAACGAAAATATTTGTCGCGCCGCTGCGGGATAGGCTGAGAGAACAAGCCATTGAAAACTTCAGCATTTTTGAAGAGGCCAAACGAGGGAACATGAAAAATTCAATCGAAAGTACGTCGCGCTCTGGGCAATCGCGTTACTTGTCGTGTCAAAGCTGGCCTCGGAGTGGCGACGGCGCAAAAGATCGAGGCCGCGCCGGAAAAGCTTCCACGGGCAGATCCCGACGCCGATGCAGAATTAGCATTCGCTGGCGACGACATTTATCCGGCACCACTGGAATCCAAGAGCGATGATACTCAAGGCAACTACTGTGGATGTCGCTGCACACTGCATTTCGGATCCGATGCAGTTCCTAGGACCACGCCGTGGGGCGACCTGCCGCGAGTTTCAACCGCCCAATCCAATGCCATCGTAGTCCAGCAGATGCCGAGCTGAACAAAAGAAGCCGGGCGATCTAAGCCTCTACAATAGTCGGCGGTCCCACTTTGCTTTGACCGTCGCCCGCAGGATTTCGCGAAAGTTGATTGAGAATGCCCGCTGTAGCGACGAGCGTAAAGAGCGGCCAGACCATCCTGAAATGCTTTCACGCGATATGGCGGCGGGTGCCACCCGCTGCTCTGGAAGCCGCTGAGCGGGCAAATTGTCCCAGGAAGCAAAAAGGATGTTCGCACTCGAGGGACCAATTCATGTGGAAAAACGCGCGTGCCAGGAATCACGAATACACTCCTGGGCGAGGACTTCACTTCGAGGTGTCAATCCGATTACGGTGCCCATGACGACGGCATATCCGGCAATGGACCGGCCAACGTAGCGGCCTCAAACAAACAGCGAGAGGGACTTACGATCGGTTCCCTTGACCGTGATCGCACAAGATATATTTGACGGATTCGACGAGTTTGAGACTGCGATACTCGCCGAGAATTATATCTCATGGGATATTCGATGGGCAGATGGGGTTCTGGTAACACACGCTGCGGGAGAGAATGCGACTTGCTGGCCGGCGAAATAAGTGATAGGGTCACCAAAGAGTGGTGCCCGCACTGGAAACAAGTATCCTATTAATAGGACGACGACAGCGAGCCGTGCCACCGGAAAAGCTAGAAATATCGATTCACAGTGCTCGAGAATCGGGGAACTGAGAGACAGAACTTGGCCACAGCAGCAGGTCGCTGCAGCCCGCGCATCCCGCCGAAGTGTGGGGAATGAGGAATTACACTCGCGTGGAATGGTCAAAGGGGCGGACATACTTAAGCTCAACAGCGATGCCGATCGAGCCAAGTTTGAGGGACTACCCAAAGCGGCATTGTTTCAACCACACTGACGCCTGGAATTTTTTTTTGCACCAAAATCACCCCTCACTGACACCCCCTCCTTCCCCAGCTCCAAGGGGGCAAAGACTGCGGAAGGGTTGAAAAAGGAAAATTCCTAGCAGTAATAAAGTGCCTGTCACGATGCGGACACCTGATCGCAAGCAGGTGACATCAACCCAATTCCAACGCCATCAGCCTGCGCAACCAGTTCAACCGCATTCAGCCCCCCCTGGGGCAAGACCCCCACCATTCCGGACGTTTCACCCTACCATGAAACGCATCTGCACCCTTCTCACCACCTCTTCCCTAAATCGACCGCCTCCGAGCTTCCGCCGAGCAGCCTCCCTCCTCGCCCTCTGCGCGGTGAGGTCAATTTCGAAATCCGCGTTTCGATACCGCCCGGCTAGGCGCCAGTGAATAGGATAGGCGGTCAAGGAGAGTGGTCATGTTCGACTGCAGCCTCAAAGGCTCCGAATTACTTGAGGGCCGAACAACACGGATGCGCCGTCAAACCGCTACAACGCTCAGCTCACCGACTATACATCAATCGAGGCCGAGTATCAAAGCTCGACGTGCCAGCGCCATCTTCACTGCATCAATTCGTCAAAGAAACCACATGGCCCGCATCGCCATCACCCCGCTCCATTACCAAGTCCCCGCGATGACAAACGACCACGAGAGGCCCCGACAAAGCAGTCACTCGAGCCCGTCTTCCACCCTACCAGCTCCGAGATCGGCACCTGGCATAAAATCACCACCTCGAAATGCGTCGCGACACCGATGACTCGCCCAAGGTCGACGACCTCACCAAAAAGAGCCTTCGGTCAGTATTCGCCCTGCTTCCGCCAACTTCACCCTCATGTCCGCCACGCTTAGAATCCCCAGTGGGACGAAGTGAATAGCCACCTCCCAGGCCCGGCGAAAAACATCTCCAAACCGCGCGCCAAGCGTCAAAGGCAAAGGCAAAAAGGACCAGCCCACCAAAGAGCACAGAGTAAGACCCCCAGCACCTGGACGAAGAAAGACACTTTCCATCGACAGCTTGGTTGCCGCGATGCCAAATAGCTATCTAACCAGACCTGCTGCCGTTTGGTTACGCGAGAAGCCTGATTGCAGGGTCTCCCCCCACCCCGTTTCGAAGATGCGGCGTTTGAGAAAGCGAATCTCGAGTGAGACAGCGTTGCCCTCCAAAAGAAACAAAGCACTACGCGGAATTCCGTCAATTCTCGTCGCGATAAGCCCAAAAACAAAGACGGGTTCCGCCGTACGTAATCAGCCCAGTCCTTGGGGCCGGAGCCAACGGGAGCCCGTACTACGAACACGGCGGCCCGGCATCAAACGCCAAGCGTTCCACCTCGCCGACGCTCTTTTTCCTCCCGAAAGTTGCCGAGAAGACTGCTTTGAGGCACGGGGCTCGCGCCAATGCGACACTGAACCACACTGCTTTCACCGCCGTCAGCTTATCTTCGACTGGTCGACGCGCATACAAGATCTGGCGATCGTCGAGCAAATCAACGCGGACGGATTGCGGAGCTGACGTGAAGGTCACGGTCAACTTTGCCGAAGCGGGCCAAGGCCTGACTGCCGCACTTGGAAAATCCGTAACTTGGATTGGGCGAAGAAAGCCGTTCGACGCGAGCGGTCGGCGCAGTCCCACAAGCGCGCTTCGAGAAACTTCGCGTGATGGATCAGGTCGCTCGCGAAGTCAAGCGAAGCTCACACATCGCCAAGTCGATGTTCGTGCGCGGAAAACAATCGACAATCACCCTCACGGCGCGATCCAAAACGCCGAGGACCTTAATCGTCGAACCACGAGAAACGGATACCGCAGACGGCGAAGGCTTACCCGCCTGATAGTGCTGACAGTCGCCACAATCGCTCGAGAGAGCGGCGACAAGAGCTTTACTTTGCGAGCAGTGGTCCGATACAACCAGCCCCAAATCCCGTTTGTCCAGTGGACCGCTTGGATTTCCCCCGTCGCCTGAGTGCCTTTCGAGTCGCGAGGCATATTCAACACCCTTCGAAGAGAGATCGGAGGAAAAAGAGATTTAACTTCTCACTTTTGAAAGCTTTCCTCAGCAGCGATACGTTCGCGAGATGCCAGGGAGATGAGAGGGAGAACTCGACCTTGCCTGCAAACCTGTTTGCCGTGAAAAGTGATTTAAAACCTCCCTCGATGATCAGCTGATTCTGCTTCGTCCACGATGATTTTCGGAGAACATTGTTCCCGGCTCGTACCAGCTTTCGATCAATCTCATGGAGCGCGCCTGCGAATGTCCGTAGCATCCCCTCTTTGGAAGTCCGAGAATAACAACCTCTCTTGCTCGTTACACCCGCCTCGCCATCGATCCAGATTCGAAATCCTTTCTTCGGTTCTCGACCCTATCACGAACCAGCGAGTCTCAAACGCAGTTTGTCTCGGGGGGAGCAGCAAATCGGAGGAAGACTGATCGGTGGTCAGGTATAAACCGAGTGAATGCAAGCACCGAGAATTGCATCACACTTTGCAGCTCACGAGATATTGCCCGGCCAAGAGTACTAGTGGTCTGGTCCCGAAATTGAAAACGCCTATGTATTTTCGGGAAAACCATGCGAAAGAAAGCAAAAAAGAAAATAGAAAAAGAAAGAGAAAAAAAAAAAATTAGGAAAACCTGTGGATACTCCGAAAAGAATCGAGAAACCACAGCAAGCGGTTCGACGCGTTGAAAAAACTGTTGAGAAAATACCAATTTCAAAACACAAATCTTCAGGAGAGTGAAACATGGTTCGCAAGCACTATAACAGCAACATCGTTTCCGATGCCAGCCCACCATTGCAAGCGCGAAACTGAACTTTGGAGTGGGTCGCGAATGAGATGTATTTCCCATCCTGTTCCCGGGCCTTCAAGCAATCCTTTATACCTGACACTAAAGCCCGCACGAAAAGTGTCTCACTGCATTGCCAATACCTACAACGAGAGAACGCGGCGGACGTCGAACGCCAGATATGGACGATTGGCACGTTGTCGATCTTGGCTTCCGTTCGGCTTGATTGCAAACCTCGAACTACGACAAACTGCAAGACAACACGTCGAGAATCGACAACGACGCTGCCACGCGAGCATCATGGGAATCGGTGGACATGGCAAGAATACGCCGATGGTTCACTACCGCTATATCGTACAACAACTTTGCCAAATCAATCCAAGTAACCCTCCAGTAGATCCAACGACTTGTCGTCCAGGCAGGAACACGCACTTGCACCCGAAGCCTGCAAAGCGAACGGTGCGAGCAAGATTCCTTGTCATTGAAAACCAAGTATCATATACCACCGGAAAGCACCTCATCTTCGATGAAGTGCGTAGTTTGTCCGTTGTGAATCGCATCTGGCACGAACCTACGATTTGGAATATCGAAGCGATGGCGGCCGAAGCAGATTCACCTGTAAGGAAGATCAAGAGACTACAATCAGAAACATCCGACGAGTGAGCCTTGCGGAGTAAATGAAGCCCGAGAAAAGAGGACTATTGGAGTTTAACGCCTCTATGGCCCCCAGAAAAAAAAAACACTCTTCATGAATTCGCCGTCAATACAATATGCTCGAAGCGTGGCCAGTACACTCGTAAAAAGCCGCTGAACAACGAATCATACTGCGATGTCGGTTCTTTCGCAAATCACACCGCATTGAGCAATGGACCGAACTCACCGAGCAAGTTTGCGAGATACTAGCTCGTCCGACGAGTCTTGCTTGGTCAAACTGTCGCCCAATCGTGACAAGTTGTTTAGCCTCTTTGAGATCCCAATACGCCAGCTGTACCGTCCGTGGCAAAGCCGGCAGCTCAACCAATACGGAACCGTTTGGTGTTGGGTGTTTGAAGATGGGGTTTGGTTTCATCAGCGCACTACCATTTGATGGAATCGCGAATGCGAGAGCCAGATGTGGTAGTCGAGCAAACAAAGATTGCTCAGAAAGCACGACCGGCGAATCGAAACGGCATCGTCGAACCGAGGTTTCACAGTGTGGAAAACGAAGTGTCTTGAATGAGTTGTCGACGATGTCTGCGTTTCTAGTCCATCGTCATCCTGGTCAGTATGGCAGATGCGCCTCAAAGAAAGCACTGAGCTCAAGTTTTCATCAAAACGCGGTCTGCACCATAGCGGTGTTGAATCCGCAATCGTGGCGAAATGGCAGCGTGCAATGGATTGAGAAGCGTTGTCCGGATCGAGCAGTGAACTGGGTTTTCGAGCGTTACTGTTGGCTTGGCTGTGTTGGGAACCGAGCAAGACATTCACACACTTGGCAAATTGTTAATCGCTCAGCATCAGAGCCAGGCTGCCAGTCCGCGCTGAGTCGATCGCCAATAGCGCATAGCAATTTGAAGCACAAGCAAGCAATGAAATATTCGCGCCCGCCTACCGCTTGCGCGAAGCATGAAATAGCGACTGGAATCGTTGAAACACAGCAAATCTCGTCCGTCCAATCTCACCGACGTTGATCTTGCGACCTGACAGAAAGCAGGCCCTGAAAACTCGGAAAAATTCGGCATCGGACCGATTTCCGGACAGGACACTAGCTAATTCGCCCTCACTCGCAGTACTTTCCGAAAGCCATTGCGAGGATGCTGGATCTGCAAGGCGATCCATGCCAACACGCCACGTCGAACTGTTTAGGGGTAGTGATGCAACATCGAGACGCACGTTAAACCATAAATACACATCTTTTGTTTTGGAGCCCTGTCGACCTACGAAGCCCTTGTTGATGAGCCGATGACTTGAGGACTAAAAGATTGAGCGGGGTGTTTCGGAAGCTATTTGGCGAGGTCAGTGCGACGTTCATTGGTGATCGAGCAAAGCACGCTGGGTGAAGACTTCCATCTTGCTCGTGGAAATGGCCTAACACAACGATCTGACCGCGACCATCGAGATCAATTCTTCAGCAGACAAGAAACGCGTGTCAACCAACGCGTCCGTCTTGCGCGAGTCGTGATTTGGGATTTTAACCAGGGCGCATTCGTGGCCTGTGCCGTCGTGAGTCATTGGATGGAACAAAACTGACCTGCGATTGTTGGTGACATCGGATTCATGCCGTTTGGTGATCAACCTCACTTTTGATTCGGCAGTATCGGCTGCTATGGGTGGAACGAACCGCCGTGGCCGAATGCTATTGCACACCCGATATTCGAACTTTTTGCAGGCCAAAGGACATGGATGGAATGCAGTTGAACAGGGAAGGAGGGGTGGCCTGGTTAGTTTTCCCAGCACATACACGTCTGATCGACAGAGGATTCACGACGCGGAGTTTTGTAAGCGATTTCCATTGCTGCTGTGAGATTGTTCCAGGTCGGGCGAGCGGTTCTCGACGAGCAAATCCCGGCCCTACCCGCGACACCTCGCGGCAGATGTGGTCCGATGACCGACAGCGAATGACAGGAGTGTTGGGGCGATGTACCGGCGCCAGCTCGAACAATTGTGCACGCCGGAGAAAGAACTCGACGAATATTCGCACAGGCCCACGCCCGCGAAGCGACACCATCAGGTGTTCACACAGACAGGAGTGATTGGGTACCTTAGGCCGCTGATTCCTTGAGCGGGCGCCCTATTCAACCGCCGTTGACTGTCGTTGGCTGGCATCACGGTATGAAGAAGTCGAGGGCAACGACAGCTAAGTGAGCGAGCCTGGTTATTCGCTGCTTAGTTTCCCCCCTATCGGAATACTGATGATAAGGTTTTTGCCGATCAAGAATACCGGGGAGAGGGCGAAAGAAGGCGAGGCTTTTGCCTGCGGAGAAGGGAAATCTTAAAGCCGAAGGGCCGGTTTGGATTACAATGCGCCGACGATGGACAACCAGTCGCACATGACCGTTGATTATCAATTTGAATTGACGGTTCCCCAAGACCCAAGCAACAACTGACCAAAGTCGTTTGGACTGAGATCGCAGATCAAGCCCGACGGGAATGCGGCAGGTCGAATCAGCACGATACGCGTGCGGTAGGACTCCGCGGAACTACGATCATGCATTGGTGCCCTCGATTTGCTTAGTAGTCTTTGCTTCGTAGGATACCCGAAGCGGTCCGGACAGCCTGTTCTTCAAGAAGGTCATCAAGGAGTATGATGTTTGAGTCCGCTGATGATGAAGACGAGACAGATTTGGGAGGTCGAACGCCAAAGTGAAAGCAGGCCTTGCCTGGCCTCTGTGAATCGTGTGATGAAAAAGGGAGTGGCGAACGAGATGAAACAGCTATATTGAGTCGTGACTACGTTCAAACAGACCTCGATCGATACTCGAACTAAACTCGCATCCACACCAAGGGTAAAACTAGTCATCATCGAATTTACGCCCTCTTGGCAGTGAGTCCTGCTTTCCGACTTTGGCTGCAGCAGCCTCGTTATACCACCGCCCTTCGATGATTCCCCGAGAGGAAACCTTACAAAACGATGTGATGACAGTGAAAATGAATAAGTGTGGATATTTGATCCGCCCCATCACCAGGAACCAGTGATTCTCGCCCGGCCGAATCGTAAGTTTTACTTTGAGGCGGTGGATGGAAGGCGGGCAATCCAGCCCAATTTGAAGAGGAGCCATTAGCCGGTATCGGTTGGCATCTCAAGGAATAGGTCGCGATGAACCGCGACTACCCAAGAGCGACTATTCCGACACGAAACAATGGCCGATAAGGGCACTTGAAGACGATAAGCAGAAATTCTGCGAATTCGCGTGGGTCCGTCAAAAATGCCAAAAGGTTGGAGTGGATCCTGGATCGCGTCGCCGAGCTATCGAGCGGGAGCTCGGCCGGCGGTCACTTGGCAGCCTGCCATCGGCGTGGTTCGACGTCGCTGGCTCAATCCCCAAAAGAACCCCGCTCAAAAGAAACCAGATAGCGTGCCCGAACGCCCTGCAAACTATCAAACAGCCAGGCCTTGAGGTATTAAGAGCAAACCTTTCGAGAGAAATCCGCTTTGAGGGAAAAGTGACGGCGGAACTGAGAAAAATTCGATGAATTGCAAACCGAACCGGCGTTCTAAATACCAAAACGTAATCTCTCCGATTCACTCACATCGATCCATGACTCCCGCCAACGTGATCTTTCACGCGAAGCGGACCGAGCGTTCCTTTTGTGACCGCCAAACGCTACATCCGAACTGGCGACCCAGGCGGCAACCGATGCGAGGTTTAGAAAGCTACCCGAAACGCCACCCACGTTTTCTTCAACTACGGTCGCGGCGGCGAACCCGGTTGAATACTATCCGGCGACGCCCTCTCATGCGAATGCACACGTTCCTTTGAGTCGTTGGAAAATACTTGATATAAATCTCCTGCGATCGCACTGCCCACGTCCAAGAACGTTGCAACTATCGACAGCCATTTCGATCAACTCTCTGACATGCGTTCGAAGGAAAACAAGATAAGCAACGGTGGCATTTCTTGGCGGATCGATCACTGAAATGAAACGGCTACCGCGTGATGGCCAACCGACTTGCAAGCTCCCGCTTCCAGAGACGCAGTTCGCGTTCATCAACGACCGGGATCAAGTTCCACTGCTCCAAGCCACGGGCTCGTTTCGGTTGGATGAGCGATTCTTGTCTGGCGAAGCCAGATTCTGCTGTTTTGTCGAATTCGCTGTGCCCGACGATCAAGATCGGCGCATGCCCGCGTGAGTGCATTCGCTCAATGGAAGGCATCCTGACATGCCACGAACGCTCTGTCCCAAACTCGACATGGTGAGCACGCACTTTGTTGAAATCCCACCCGATGCTAGAGCTGCAAAAGGTGCGAAAACGCCAAATAAGCAGCGGTTCCCACGAAGTGTGGCGGACCGCAGACGGTGTGTCTTCAAGACGATCTGGCTCGCGAAGTAAGCCGAGACGGAATCACGGCGGGCACGCTGACATGGAAGCGTAACGGTGGCATGGAGGGGGAGCGCAACCCCAAAGATCCGGGCATACCGGATGGCAGCCGACATGAATCGCGGATTTGCCAGTCGATACCCACATGGTCGGAATCAAGATAAAAAAATATTAGAATTTGCAAGATCACCCCCCAAGCAAAGCGGAATCACGCATCGCTTATGGCAAAGCTAAGATCGACAAGAACAAAGCTATTCCGCGGAAAACAATGCTGCTCCCACGGTCGTGAAACTTGGCAAACGGCTGAGAGCGTCACCGACCGGACTGGAGCGAGCTTGCCGAGTAATCCAAGCGAGATCGTCGAGAGCGACAGCAGACTTTTTGTGTAGCACCAGAGAGAGGATCGGCTACGGAGTGCTCACTGGAGTTCGAGCTGGAACGGGAATCGGCCTGTTATATGTCCTCAGCCGGTCCGATGCCGAGGTGGTGAGTAATCGACTCGAACGGCGCCCAGACGCGAAACGCTGATCTGTACCATACGATATAGCAAGGGGTTGCCTACCGCGCACCGTGATGCTTGGACCGCGGATTATAGAAGCGGAAAGGAAACAACCGCATCGAAATCCGAGTTAGCAACACGAAGCACGAAGCCGCTTGGGTGCAGCGCGGTCGTTATTAAAGATCGCCGTGAATCAGTAAGCGATCGGGACCTAGAAACGGTGTCCGACATCTTGAGATCCAGAGCCGTGCAAATTCAAGCTCTCACTATCTAGCGTTGGACAGCGTGAACGAAGTTTGGATTACGATGTTCGAAGCGGAAACGATGCTTCCAAAGAGTATTGTAGATCGGATAGGCCGAGTAAACTTGAGACCAGGGTCAGACTTGGATCGCAAGGGCGTTCATTTTTGTATGCCCAGAACCGTCCGCAGAACTGGCGTACAACCCGCTCGAAAAATTTACGAAAGGCTGGGAAAATTTTCATGAATCTTAAAAACAACTACGAACTAAGATCTTTGTCGCGTCCGATGTTTCCACAGATTAACCTGGCCATTTTTCAGCCTAAGACACCAAAAAGAGGATTTGGTAGATTGAACACACCGATGCACGCCTCACGGGTTTTGGTCAGAACTGCAAAAGAAGAAGAATTCGCAAATCATGGGTTGTGATGGCAGGGAACCGGTGGAGTACAGAATAATACTTGCATCCGTCAAGCAACTTATATCGCAGGCCACAAACATCAGAAGCGGCGGTATCAACACCGAGCGTGTTCCGGGGAGAACTTTGCAAAAGCGATCGGGATGAGAACGCAAAAAATAACCCCGATTAGACGCGAGAGTGTCTCAAACTACGCAGAACGTTGTCACACGCACCAAACGAATGGCAGACGAAGTCCGACCGATGAGCCCCACCCCCCCCCCCTTTCGAAACAAGGGCCCATAGGAAGCGCAACTGGTTGCTCGTAAATCAACTACTCGAACTAGTGAATAGAAACTTATTCTTCATGAAAGCAATCCGTGGGAATCAAGACACTCAGGCAAAAAGCATCCGGGACGTCTGCGACAGAACTTAAAAAAACAGCTAAGAAATCGTTGATCGGCACTTTGCCAAGCTGCTCAAAGGTATGTATGAACACGGACAAATCCCCTGCCACTCATTGAAGATGTTTGCAATCGTAGAGGGAATGGGCCGGGTGGATGGTCTCGACCTGACTCGCTGAGCTCCCCGAACTCGAGAAGTGAAATATCCAGGTGAGATTGCCAGACTTTGTCGGTGTGGCACCCGATGCAATCGTGATTTCGGCAAGAAAAATGGGAAGACGATTATATATCGCCGGTGGGCGCGCCAGATGCGGCGTGTGCTGTCATGAAGGCTTACCGTCGTTGCAATCCGCCACACACCCGACCATACAAGAACGTTCTACGTACTCTTCAAATCGCAAGGGAACAAAGCACCTCCAGGTTGCCATCGTTGTGCATGCACTATGACGCAAGTTCATCACGATCCTACAATCTTCTGATCAAACAGCACTACTGTGGCAAAAAACAAAGCGAGCGTTCTGAATCGTCTCCACGATTCAGACCGCTCACCGAGCGGACCTCATTGACGCAACCATCGACTTCAACTAAGCACAACGTCAACAATTATTCGTGGAACACGTACAGCGTCTCTCTGAAGACGCAGGAATTTAAACGAAGGTCCTCAGGAGCTCGCGTACTAGACGGTTCTGACCTGGAACCTTTTCACAGATGTGCTTATCCCATGGCGAGGTTTGTGTCGTCCAGGGAAACGCGCCCTGTGAACATTTTCACTGAGCAAATCCAGGAAATTATAAAAGCTCCGGCTGTCGACAGTCATAAAGGTAGACATTATTTAGCAATCGATTAGTTAGTAGTCGTTCTGAATGTGAATAGAGAAGAAGCTCACCAGATATTAGAAGAGTCGGACGAAATCTGCACCTGGGTGACGCGTTTCGGAAACAGCAATCGGGCCGAAAACCCCCAAGCCCCAAAGGGGGGGGGGGTTTGTTTTTTAAAAGCCGCGAAAGCCGGGGGGGGAATTTTTCCGGAGGTCACCTCAGGATTTGCAAGCGGTCACCGTGGCAGAGTCCATTGGCACCAGCCGCTTGAGCGTCGAAGACCAAGATGTTCAGTCACGACGCCAAACCTCGTTCGCAGTAGCAGTTGCATGGCATGGTGACCCAGCAAATTCAGCTTAGCGGCGAGAAATAGATCCGCCGTCGGCGAGAAAACGGTATCGCTCATTTGAACTGGTTAGTTTCTAAATTTCTTGGGACGTAGTGGCGCCTTCGGTCTAGTCTCCTGGCACGTGACGACGCGCTTTGCCAACTCGACGAAAGCGAACGAATGTGGCAATTAAATTTGCCCGCGGACCGTGGAGTATCGCAAAACAATTGCACAGTTCTTGAGTGAGGCGTTTCATGTTTCAGGCCGCCCAGGCTAGACCATACCGGGCCATTCGTGTCGGGTGCTGGAGAAGTCGCTGGGATGAACAATCAAATGTTCATTCGTTTCGCCGCTCAGTTCGGGTGGCACTCTTTCGGAATGGATTCCCGCAAAAAAACAGCTGTCCGATTGGAGGCAAGTCGCTTCGAGGTCGCCGCAATGACGCACGCGCGGATCCAGCATGCCCACGATTCGCGGGGATCGAGTCGATCGCGATTTGATGCGCCCAGCAACATTGTTGAATGGACGAAGACAGAGACACCCCGAAAAGTGACCGACTTTGGATCGCCAAACGCATCGACAGACGAATTGACCATGACCGCCGTGGGGCCGTGAATCGGGTCACCAACCGTCACTACCAATTCCGCCCGAAACAAAGCCAGTGGACGATCGGAGAGGTCGAGTCCGGGGCGACATTTAATGCACTCGGCGTCATCTGTTTCCAGCATGGCGACGGTGCCGAAATTGACCGATGTTTCGTGGCAACGGCCTCATAAGCGTCATGATGCGAGAAATCAACGAAGATCACCAAGTCCTCGAACGATTCGGCGGCGGTGTGACGAGACATCGAAACGATTCATCTTCCAACATGTTTAGGAAAAAGAACCCATCGCCGTTTTGCTTCCTGCGGAAGAACTGGCACGAACGGAACTTTGACCGC
>Ga0163217_1009508_pt1 | contig 15053 bp, 21 predicted proteins | sample SynspAceP_FD_185933 | JGI IMG/M metagenome (GOLD analysis project Ga0163217, IMG submission 185933) | Saline lake microbial communities from Ace Lake in Antarctica - Synechococcus sp. Ace-P (PacBio error correction) | ecosystem: Environmental > Aquatic > Non-marine Saline and Alkaline > Saline ...
AAAAAGAGAGAGGATATGAAAAAAAAAAAAGCGTTTTTCCCTCCCTTTTTTTTTTCCTCCTCCCCCCTGCGACCCGGGTTTTTCGGGGGGGCCCCCCTTGGTTTTTTTGGGAAAACCTGGCCTTCTTGTTCCCCTGGGTGGGGTCCCCTGCGGAGCCCGGCAACAAGGCCCAATGACGCCAGTTCCGCGGTGGCCAAGGGCTTTCAAGGGTGATTTGACCACCTCCTGCCGAATCACCCTCTGTTTTTCACAGAAGGCCGGGTGGCCTGGTTGATTGGCGCCTGAAGTCCACTGCCCTGATTCCGCCCCTAACACGGGCCCCTCACGACCTTCCAAGGGCAAGCCCGGGGTGATCCTGGCAGCGCTTAAACGCGAGCTCGCGTGCCTTGTGGAAGAACGTCCGCTGGGAATATGGAGGCCCCTTTCCGTCGACAAGGCTTGTTAGCTCAGTTCGTAACAGCCAGCCTGGTGGTGATTCGGACTCCACGCCGCTTGGGGTGGCCACAATTGGATTCGCCGCAGGAGAGCAGGGCCCAACAGCCATTAGGAGAACGATTCAAGCCCACGGCATGCCACGGCGAGGTGAATCCCACAATCCTGGCTTGAAAAATCCGCTGGCGGGCGGTGCCAGCAAGGTGGAGAAAACACTTCGGACGGGCTGACGAAGGCCGAATCCCGAGCTGTTCTGAGGGCTATCGCCGCAATGGCGGAGGCCTACACACCCAGCTCAAGAAGTCCTCAAACACTGAGTTAGCAGCAGCTTCAAGCCTTCCAGGGCAAGACCCTTTCGTGCGCTCGCACGATTCGCCCCCTAACTTCGCCGAGCGCTTTCGGCCTTAAGGCCGGAGTACTTGGGTGGATCGGTGCCCGAGATGAATCCACCCCCGCGAATCTGCAGCGGGTGAGCGAGAATCGTGGAGCGCACCCAGTTCGGCCCTGCTCACTGCAACCCCAGGAGGGGACCGCTCCTTCAACGCGCTTGGCCAGGGATCTTGGAGTGAAGATCAGCGTGTTTGATCCCCTGGAATACCGGCAGTGAGAAGCATCGCGGGTACGCCGGGTACCTACTTCATCACCGTGATGCGCCGCAATGGGGCCCGATTGGCTCTCGCTTTCGGTGGCTGAACCTTGAAGGCTGAGCCGGTGCTACGGGTTTGAAGGCCCTCACCCGTGAGGCGCGACGGGATGCTGGCCCGTTGAAATTGGGTGTCCTTTTGAGTTTGCCCAGCGAAAGCGATACCGCACTTGGTGGGGCCCAACGGCGCTGGTGAAGAGCACTTTGGGTGGCAGCCCGCTCGTCTGCTTGCCCCACAGGGAGGCACGGTGGCAGATCCTCGCCCCACGGCTTGGCCCGCTGGGCCAGCTGCCCCGTTCCGTGCGCGCTCAGATCGCCCTACGTGCCCCAGGCCCTCCAGCTTGCAAGGGGCAGTTTCCGCCTCGGTGGCCGGAGTTCGTGGGTTTTGGGTTTGATCCGCCGGGTCCAACGGCCTTCGGCGTGGTGGCGTACGTCGGCGCTAAGGCGGTGCCGCGCTCCCTGGTGCGTAACTGGCTGGGCGATCTGGGAGATCTGTTGCTCTAGCGAGCTGTCCGGAGGGCAAACTCAAGCGGGTGCTGCTTGTCTTCTGTGTGGTGCGTGCCCTCGTCGGTTTGCTGTGCTCGATTGAGGCTGAGGCGCTTGGATGCACGCCTCCGTCGCACAAGTTTCCAGCTTCGGTTGCTGGAGCTTCGTCGTCAGGTAGGGCTTGGACTGTCCTTGCATGTGTCCCCACGATCTGGACATGGTGCCGACGCAGCTGCAATCTAGGTTCTGTGGTCTGAAACCGACGGCTGGTGTTGCAGTGGGTCGCCAAAGACATCCCTCAGTCCTTCCGTCTGAGCGAGCTTTAACTGACCCACATGGGCCCTACCGGCATCATCACGAGCGCAGCGGCAGCCTTCATGATTGATGTGGGAGCCTGGGTACTGTTCTGGCGCAGCCGTTCATGCAGCGCGGGCCCTGATCGGCGGTCCTTGCTCACAGCGCAACATCGAGGCTTATTAGGTCAGCTTGCGTGTTTTGCGTCAGCTGTCTTTTTTTAAGTGATGCGCTTGGCCACTCGGCCCCTCCTGGGCATCATTTGGGGATCCTCCTGTGCCTCAACCCCCACCTTGGTGCTGATCCCCTTTTGCGGTGGATTTGCCCTGCTGGTGAAGCCGCTGGTGGAGCGGCAGCCCGCCTGCCCCCCGATGCCCTTGCTCAACTATCGTCCTATTCCACTCTTGGCCTTTGCGTGGTGGCGCTGAGCCTGGTGAAGTCCTACCGGGGTGAATCCAGCAGCTTTTTTCGGTTGACATCCTCGGCACAGCTGGTTGGAATCTCGTGGGGTGGAATCGGGGGCGTTGTTACTCTGGTGCTACTGGTGTATTTGGCCCTGAGCCTGCGAGCCTCAGGTGTTGCTGACCCTCAATGGCGATCTGCAAGGAGCCTTCGCGTCCCAAGCCTTGTCCACCGCCTCTCCTTCATCGTGCTTTTGGCGGTCGTGGGTGGCCGTTCAATTATAGGCGGTGCGGTGTGGGCTGCTGATGCAGTGCCTTCGTGTGGATTCGCCGCGTGTGGCCGGCCGTTTGTTGAGCCGTAGATTTTTCGATCTAAGTGTGACCACAATCGGCTGTGCCTGTTGAGGCCTGCGCCGTCATCGGCCCTGCTCAGCTCGGGGATCACCAAACGCTGCCCTCGTGGCCCTGTGGTGTGATCGTGCAGTTCGCCGCTTCCTGCTGGCGCTTTTTGATCAGCTCAGTTTCCCGCGTGGTCCCTCCACAGTTGTTGGGCCAGCAGACCGCCGAACTCCTGATGCAAGCCCAAGCGCACCGGCCGAATGACCGTGTACTTGAATTCGGCGTCTTTGGTGGCAAGGCCTGCATCTGGAGTCGTGAGCGGGGAGGTGCTTTCGTTCAGCCACCATGAGTGTAGGTTTTTATTGGACAGATTCTGCCCCTGACAATGCGTTAACTCGGCGGGAGGGACAGGGTTCATTTTGATGTAGACTCATTGGGAGTTTTGCTATCCAATGAGCTATGGGGTCCTTACATGGCAGTACCGTCCACAGAATCGGGAACAAGCTGATTTTCAGCTTCCCAACATCGCTGTAGCGCGCAGGTAGCACCGTGCTCATATTTGACTGTCCTCCATAGTCCTCCCACCAGATGTTTGTCGTAACAGCGTCCTCTAAACCAACCAACTGATCTTGATCTCCTCTGTCTTGAGCTTGAGCCCACGAAGTCAACCGGAGTGAACTGACACCCCTGATCAGGAGTGGGAACATCTGGGCTTTCGCCCACCGTAAGAAGCAATCTCCAATGCCCTCCAGCGAATTCCGTGTCAAGGCCTGTTTGGATAAGCTTCCAACTGAGCACGTTGCCTGTAGAACAGATCCACAAACAGCCACGAGTATGAGAAAGGCTTTCCGCAGCGGGATATAGGTGTATCCGTTTGCCCAACCTGATCCACTTTCTTGGACCTCCTTGAGGTTCCACCAGGCATGGAAAGCGCTCCGATAGCTCACCGCTGGCACTGGTGGTGCGTGCTTCCTGGTGATGGCCGTAAAACCCATTGCGGCGCAAATGAGGTTTTTCGGACACGGTCACGGCTGCATCCGGGAATCCCTTCTCTGGCCAGGTAGTCCACCATCCCGGCGGCTGCCGCTTGCAGGGATCCTCCAAATACAGCGCATCGATCCTGGCCATGATCCGCAGCTCGATTCACGACCGGTGGTGGGCCGGTAGGTAGAGCGTGGATCGTGGCAGCGCCAGCATGCTCAACATGCCGGGTGATGCTGATCTCAGGGTGATCGTGGGTCGACCAAGCTTGCGCAGTTCAGCGCATCACAGCAGCGAGACTTTTTTTTAAGCATCCAGTTTTCCATCTGGAGCCGACCGATCTGCTGGAATCAGCTCCGCTCCTTGGCTGTACTTCTCGTTTGGCGTTGCTCTTCTTGCCTCGGGTGAACAGATTCGCTGCGCCCTCGCAGCATCTGCTTCTTCCACTGCTCACCTGTGATCGGGTGATCGCGTGATCAAGGCAATCTCCTGGAGCGTCCTTTGCGGCCACTGGATCGCCTCCATGGCGACATTCTGCTTGAAACTCTGGGCTGTGCGGTACGTGCGTTTCCTTTCATGGCTGGGAGCCCCCCTTTTTCAAGGCAGTGCCCCGCCTCAGAGTTAACCGATGGGCCATGGTCAGAAAAGCCAGACCCACCTCAGCACGACATGAAGAGGGCACTTTCAGCAAACGCTCGCCTGTTGCCGCCACCACCATGCCATGTGTGGCGGCATCCAGTTCCACCGATTGCAAAACGCCAGCACTCGCGTAGCGCGCACCGGGGTGACGTGGCGATGCTCTGCTGCTCATAATATTCGCGCCTGCGTCAGCAGCGCAGGATTCATCACAACGTGGCGTCGCAGCATCACCTGCCAGCACGGGTACGGCTGGTATTGAGCCAGTAAAGAACGCGCTGGGTCCGATCAAGCGCGCTGCAGCAGCTAGTCGCAAGCAGCCAAAGCTCTGGGGTGACCAGCCCAGTCAATGTGGCAGGGCGCGCGCCAGTCGGTCAACCGCTATGCAGTCTGCCACTGATTTCCCGCAGCACTCCGCGCCAGGGAGAGGGCCTAGGCTGGCAACTGTGTCCGCATGCAACCACCGTGACCCGGTTTGGGTAGTGGTTGTTAGCGAGATGTCCAACACGCTTGGAGCACGAATGCGCTGCAGCGATGCCGTCCCGTAGTCACGCCGCCGATCACTCTCACCGAAAACCGAGCCAAGTGCAAAGCTCTACCAATCTGGCGTTTATCCCCGACCGCCTCTACAAACGCCGCCATTCGCTTCGGCTCGAACCTGTGCCCTCAGGGCCGGTAGGAGCAAGCCAAAGGGGTGGCGGCTGCTGGTCCGCGCGCTCCAAGCACGAACGGTGAGCTGGTGCCCGCCAGATTGAGCGTAGCCCGTTTCAAAACCTCTCCAGCAAAAGGCTCTGGCTCAATGCAAAACTCGCTGAGCGACGACCCTGCTGGAAAAAGACCTGAAATCGAATCCGGATTTGTAAGAGGAGTAAAAGTGCTGGGCCCTGCCGTTGGGCCCGGGGTTCACGCAGCCCAACGCCGACACCTTGCGGCCGGTACGGATTGGTGATGCTCCTCCACGCCAGCGAGTGCGGAGGTTTGGAACGAGGCCGCCGCTGAGCTCCACACAGAATTGCTCCCGCTTCGGCCGTGAACAGTCGATGACACCATGCCGTGGTGAGGCGATCGAGCAGTAAAAACAGTGGTGATGCTGTCGCTGGAGAGGCTGTCGCTCACATCGGCGGAGCTTCCGTGCAGGAGGCGGCAGTCAAAGCTTCCCCTACAGCCGAAATGGCAGTTTGGCCAGCCAGCCATATCGGCTTGATCACCGCGTTCAAGTCATGATTCCACGGCAGGCCTCCCCTTGCCGCCGCCCGCACCCATCGGCCGCGGGCCTTGCGTCCGCGTATCCAACTCGCCATGACTGTTCATACTCCACTCAGCCGACGACACACTGGGGTTGTCAACTCCCCGTCGTGGGTTCGGAGTCGTTTCCATAGCAGGGCATGAACAGCTTGGTCGGGCGCACCAGAAATCGCCCAGAATGAACCAGAGTGCTCACTCGCTCACGCTCGTCGTGTTCCGAAGAATCCTGAGCACGGCCTCAATAGCCTTCAGGTTTCCGCGCAGTCCATCAAAAGTGCCCACACATCGCCTCAACGCTCACAAACGTGAGCAGCGTCGCTCGGCCCGCTCGCGTACTCGAATCCAGGTCGAAGCCCGCCAAGAGAAGATGGGCGGAAGTCCGCATTCAGGATGGGCCCTGCTGGCAGGTGCTCTCCACGTCGTAGCTCACTTCACGGAATCTCTACCGCGTCACATGGCTTCGTCGACAGTGAATGTACTGGCCTTTGTGCTGCCGTGCCGTGGGTTCGCCTACGACCCCGCATTGGATGAAGGCGGGCAAAAGGGCCCGATCGAGCTGAATGCCTCGCTGCTCGCGATATTGGAACTTGAAGGTTGCGGCGCCAGCAGGTTTCTGAACGCACTCCGGATGGAGCCCATGGTTCAACCTGCGCACCAAGGGGCGATGGGTTGTGGCACAAGCAAGGTGTCGCCTCCCAGAATCGACTCGCTCCTTCCGGGCCGTGAATAGCATTCATGTCAGGCAGGAGATATTCGTGCTGACTGTTTGGGCTGCCAATGGCACAAACAACAGGCGCCCACGGCGTAGCGAAAAAGGAAGGCTGCCAAGAAAGTCCGGTTTTTCAGCTGAGCTGGGACCGCTGTCCAATTGGTGGCCAGCTGCCCACGTCCGTTCGGCCAGTTGGGAGGGATAAGCTGCAAATCGCAAGGCAATCGATGCCCCTGATGATGTCCTCATCCCGCAGCCCTGGCAGCTGGGATGCCCCGCCTCACGTACCAGGCCTCCACCACCATCATTGGTTGGGGGCCATAAGCCAACAGATCACCCAGGCTAGATGATGGTGTCAAGACCCCAACTGATCAATGTCGCCAATCACCACGCCTCTCACGCGCGCCAGGTTGGTCGTGCAAGCAGGAGAAACGGCGAAATAGCCAAGGGTGTCAAGGCGATGGGTGCAAGTTGTGTTGCTGTTGCCGCAAGCCCCTTCTGGCAGCTCCAGAGCCGCGTTCGCTGAGCAGGCAGGTCGTTGTCGTGTTGGTATCTGGTTGCGGCTGAAGTTTGCTTCCCCTGTCACGCAACCAATCGCAGCAACCGCGTCTTGGGACGTCCATGTGGTGATTCCAGCTCAGCAAGGGTGAAAATTGGGACCCCTCCCTGCTCACGATCTAGTTGAAAGGAACCGCGGTGCCGTCAGGCAAGGTTGACATGGGCTTGGCGCGGAAAAATATCGCCGTAGGCTCCATTCACCAGCCAAAACCAGAACTGCTCAAACTGTCTGGATCCCACCCGCACCATTGAGCCGCAGGCTGGTGGTGCTCAGACGCTGAATCGAGGGTGTCCTGCTGGGGCAAATTCGTTAATCACACGGCCAAAATTCAGATACACTGAGGCAATCAGCTTTGCAGGGCGCCAGCTGGGGGATCAGGCGTCCGATCGATCCCCGGCAAATTCCGCTCTCCGCTGGGTGGTGAAACTGGTGGTATCTCAAAGGCAGGCCAGCACGATTGGTGGCTCGTGTGAAGCAGGCTGACGTGCTTTGGTCAGCGAGATCCATCAGTTCCGGGCATTGACTCGCACAGAAAGGCCTGGTCGAGGCCGCCACTCCTCAAAGCGTGCTTGCAGGCCTTCCATTCCGCAAATGCCGGGAAAGGCGGCGGTAGCCGCAGGCCAAGGTTGGCGCCTGAAAATGTTTTTCAGGATCCCACGCCGTCTTGCCACAGCCTGGAGGTTCCGGAGATCAGCAGGATCTGGTCATCCGTTCTGCAAACAGGCTCGAGCTGCGCCTTTAGGCCGCCTGATCAATGTCTTTGCCGATCGCTACCTACCTGGTGTCAACGAGGGCTGCCTGTGCGCCAGTCGGATATCATAATCGTGAAGCGTTTTTGCCGCAGAGGTGAAAGGTGGCGGCGTTGCCTCTCGCGAAACCAGGAAGCACCTCCTTTGCTCGAAACACGTTGCCGGCAGCCTGCTGTCGAGAAAGTGTTGAAGGGCGTAAGATCAAAGGGAGCATCTGCCGCTAGAGAACACTGAACGGAAATCCTCCACTCAGGCCGTGTGGGCGTTCTGCGTGGTTGTGCACATCGGTCCGTTGCGATTGATGGTGGTTGTGTTTGGTGATCTTGGCCGTGGATGGACGTGGTGGGTCGTGATCTTCTGAGCGCTTCTGGTCTTTGGAAGCGCCACCAATAGAACTCCGTTTCGAACAAGGCCCACACTCAGCGCATTGACTAAGGGGCAATCGCCAATGCCTGGCAGCAGGGATGCGGGCATCGGCTTGAAATCTCCTCAGGCGAGCCTCCCACGCCCCTAGCCGTTCGGCATCCGACATAAGGTCAACATTTGTTTGAGCTACAGCAGGATTCGCCGTACACAACTTGAGCCCTGGCAATCGGGCTCATTCTCAACAAAAGCGCCATCAAAATGCTCGGCATGACTCAAGGTGATGATCGATCCAAAACTGAGCAAAATCGCGAACTCAACCAGCATGAAGGTGAGGGCCACCGTAGCGGATCGGCCAATCGCTGTTCACCACGAAATGAAATCGAGCGGAATCATGGCGCTCGCAGAACGCGCTGAACCGCCTCTTCAGCTCAACCGTTGATTGAACAACAAATGCAGCCGTTACTGAGCTCCCAACCATTGTTTTGTCGCTGTGGTCACCACCATTCGTTGTCCGATGCAACTCGCCGAAAGTCATTGACTAATAACATGCCCACTGCGCACATTCCCTTCTGGTTGCGCTGAGAATGTGGTTGAGGAGCGTGGTCTTGCCGGCACCGAGAAAGCCGGTTGAACAACGGTGACGGGCCAGGACCAGTTGAGATCGCGAATCATCGGCCGAGAAACGATTCTCATACTACAATCTATCGGGCTGCTGAATTTTGTATGGCGGTATCCGATGGCGCACGGCGCAAGCGACCACCCTTCACGCTTTGTTTGAATGCAGGGCCGCTAGCGGAAGCCGCCGCGTGGCAAGCCTGCTTTCTGCTCTCTCTTGGCAAAGTCTGAGGAGCGCGACAGCAATCCGGCAACCGTGTGGCCAGTCCCATCGATGTCTGACTCCCCAAAGACAGGAGCCGGCCATCAACGACCTGTTCCCCTTAATCCGCGTCGGAAGGGTGGCCTGAGCGCGGCTGTCAATGTCCGCCGTTCCGCCGACTGCGCTGGAGCGCAAGCAATCAAGCGGCCTGGAGATCAGCACCCAGCCACGGCCAAGCATGGCTTATCAATTCCGAATCCGAACCGATACCAACACTTCTCCAGTGAGCCATTGGCCAGCCAAGGCGTAGCCTTGATGGGATCAACAGGGCTCAGCCCGCTGCTTCTGCAAGGTGATCCCTCGGCATGTTCTCTCCCTTGCTCAACCAACAGCCCGTGAGCGCTTCGCTTGACTCCCAGAGCTGGCGGCGGCTCCTGCGTTCAGGGCCTTTGTGCACCGCGGCGCCGCGCCAGCCGCGCATTTCCCCCAGTTGGTCGGGGCCGAAGTGCTCGCCGCCCTTGGCTCGCGCTGCTCGTGGCGGCATGGAAGCTGGGCATCGGCGCCCATCGCCGCCCTGAAGAAGGGATCCAATCACCGGTAGGCATGGCCTCCCAGCCTTCGAGCCGTTGGCGGCCCGCCACTGACGCCGGGCTGCAGGTGTGCGGCCAGGCCGGGGGTGGGCGGCCAGGGAGATCGCCGGGCTTCCGGCTTGCTGCAGCCGCTCCTGCAGTTTCGAGGGCGAACATCAACGTGGCCGCTTGCTCTGGCTGTACGCCGCCCCAACGGTCGTATGGCTTTCGCCCATCAGGTCTATCGTAAGGGGAGGCGACCGAAGAACTGGGCGCCCTGAGGTGACCGTAGACCACCCGGGCTCCGGGCCGCTCGGCCAGCAGCGGCAACAGGGCCGTGGTGAGGGCGAGTGGCCCCAGGGGTTTGGTGCCGAATTGCAGCTCGAAGCCCATCGTTGTGAAGCTGCACCGCGGCTGGCCCATCAACCAGCGTTGTTGATCAGCAGGGTCGAGGCGACGATCGCTCGGCCACCAACGGCCCCGGCCGCACGCTGGCCAAGTCGGCTAAATCTGAGCATCAACACCTCCAGCCCCGCCGGTGCGGCTGGCAGCAGCTGCAATCACGGCCCGCCTCCCCCTTCGCGGCGGGAGCGGCAGGCCAAGCACCACGTGTGGCGCCAATGGCCGCCAGGGCCCGGGCGTCCGATTCAAAACCCGAGCCCGCTGTTGGCTCAGTGATCAGGGCGATCCGCCGCGGGTCTGATCGGGGATGTGTCCGGCGGTGGTCCAGGGCATCGGCTTTGTGGTCGCGCTAAGCAAGGTCAGGCGCTCATCGTGTCCGCCTGAAGTTCATCACCGTGGGCCCCCATCCAGTAAGCCCCGGGATTCCTGGCTTGGCCGCGGCGATCTCGGCGCTGGCGCAGCGGCGGCGGTTGCGTCCCAGAAACGCCGCGGGATCAGCTGCTTGGCCATAGACATTCCACGAAGCTCTCCAGCCAGTTCGCCACGTGCATCCCAGCATCCCTCAGGGCTCCCCAGAGCGGCATGGCCGGCCAGGAGCATCAATGCGACACCCGCGCCCGCAGCAGCGGACGCAGCCGGCGGTTACGACGGGTCGCCGCGCGGCACGAAAACTGGCAGGGGCGGCGGCACCGAACGGCGGACCGCGGTCGCCATTCGGGGGTGGAAGCCCGAAGGTGCCCAGTGCAACGTAATTCGTGAAAACACACACCCGTGGCCCTGCCGGTTTCAAGTGCGGCGAGTCTTGGTCGAGCAAAGGGCTCAAAAGCGGACGGCAGAAACATCGCCCCCAGCGGCAAACCAGACAATGTCGAAGCCCTCCTGGCGCAGTGATCAGAGCAGAGTCAATGGCGGCGGAGCTTCCAGCTGGCTCAGCCCGCTTCGGCCCGCCGCCGTCGGGCGCCTCCCCGTAGGAGGGGCTGAGCTCACAGGGCCAAGAACCGGCGCCGGCTCCCACCTGGCGGGCGAGCTCCAGGCTGAACGAAATCCCGACCCTGCCTCCCAGATTAAGCCCCGTTCACCTGCCGCCAGACCGGCCCTGCCCCAGGCTTCCGTGGGCGAGGAAGCCAGAGCGCGTTGCTGCTGGCTCAGGCGCTTGCTGTTTCGGCGCGTCGTGCCGAGCACATAGGTGCCGGTGGCCTGCCGAATCAGGCTGGAAGCGGCCATTCGGCGTGGATGGGTCGTGCTCGGCGTTCAGCCCTTGCGGCTCATTCTCAAGGGAACAGCAAGGTCGGCGAGTTCCGTCGCATCGGACGTCGTAGACCCGGGCAGGCTGGTTCGACGCGGAAGTGACTTCGCCGGGGCAATGAAGCGCAATGGCGTTGAGGGCGTCCTCGGCGATGTCGTCGTGAGCAGTTTCTCCTCCCCCGCCCAAGCTTCTCGTCAATTGGTCACTGCCATGAACCCAGCTCTGGTAAGGCGTAGACCAGTCTGCGAACTCCCAGTTCGGGACGCTTGAGGTCGAAGGCCCATGGGTGTCCAGGTTCCAAGCCCCTCACAGTTTGCCCCCGATGGGTGGGGTCCAGTTCCCTCGCTTCATCCGAAGAAATGCTTGGTTGAGCTGATGTCCCTGCACCGCTCCGCCGGTTCCCAGCCGACACGCCAGCCTCCAGGCCGGTCTGTTCGAATTCGCCATTGCGAGCTGGTGCGCCAGCACAGGGGCAGTCTTCGCTCCCTGTGACCACCGAGAGCTGGCAATGCTGATGATCTGGCTGGCCCTCAAAGGGCGCAGCCGCGATCGCAGCGGCCCTCGAAGCTTCGCCCGCCGCCTGGGGCCTGCGTTGGCGGGTCGGATGCGCGGGCTTGTTCTTTGAGCGTAGAGCTCGACGGCCTCGGCCTGAAGCTGCTGGCCGACCTGCCGACCCCCAGGTGCTGGGTGCTGCCACTGGCTCCGACAGCCGCGACGGCCAGCCCCTGATCTCCGAGCGGTGGCGGCAGCCTGGCCGCCGCGGTCTGGAGGGCCGGGTGAGTGAACGTCGCCGCTGGCAGAAGCTGGAGGCCCTGGTTGCTGTGCCCTGGCGAGAATCGATCCATGAACCTGATTGCCACGTAATAAAACAACGGCTTCAACGGCCCCTGGCCGATGGGTGATGGCCTTTTGATCACCAACGCAGCGACCTGCAGCGCCCAGCGTTGGTCCTTCGGCCCTGGAGGTTGTCCCGAAGCTGAGTCAGCCAGCTTCCCGCGAAGGTGTCCACTAACATCAGCCTGGTGAGATCGACGCAGCGATCCAGAGGCCCTTCGCCTTTTAAGCCGAGGTGAATCCCCTGGCGGCGCGTGAACGCCGGCCTCAGCCAAAATACCTCTCAAGGAGGGCCGCTGCTTGCGTCAGTTCTGCCCGGCAGAGCCTGTTTTCGTGAACCCTCGATCTTCAACCTGCAGCGCTATTGCCCCTAGGAAGGCTTTCGCCAGTGGCACTGCGACTGACCTCACGAATGAAGCCACCGAACCCCACGCCCCGCGTCCTGGCCTGGATTCCTCTACGCAACTCCCTGCCCGAGGGGGCACCGGAGTTTTCATTGGCAGGGACACACCCACGAGGTAAGCGAGCGGGGCAAGCTGCGTTTTCCCCTGCCGGGGTGTCGCAAACCTCCACCGGGTCGGTTAAGCGAGGAACACGAGCAAAACCATCGCCAAACCCGGCTGATCAATGCCGGCCGCTGGAGGACTACTTCAAACGGCTGGCGGCCTGAGGCATGGCGTTTGCCCAGCCAAACGCGCGCACCCGAGCCGCCGCTGCACACAAGAACCGGCAGCAACACGGCGGGCTCCACATGGGATCGCCCCCGTTGATCGAGCTCGCTGCAGAGCTGGCCAAATGGCCGTTCTGGCGGCAAAGCCCTCCAGCAGCCGCCCCTTTCGTCAGGGTTCGCAGGTCAATCGGGTTTCAACCCTCTCTCTCTCAGATGAACGGAGATTTCACACTCCCCCTCATTCGAGGTCCAATTGGTCCTCTGAATCCGTGGCGTCGGCCTGAATTTGGCCTGCCAGAAATCCGATGCGCAAGGGAAGTCGATTGCAGTCAGCAACACTGGAATTGAGGCAGTGGAACACCTAACGCTCTTCATTGGCGCCAGGCGCCACCTGGGGCTAGGGCCGCTCATGTCGAGCGCCCTCATTCTGCAGCGTTGAAAGGCGGTGCAGTGCACTCCAGTTTTGCGCACATCGCGAGTAGGGCAATGGTTTGCAGGCGGAAAGGGTCTGTAAGGAAGACCGCAGATCACCGCCATAGTCCCCGATCGGGCGAGGGTTGAACGCGGTCTGCATTACGTACCGTCTCGGCCAGGCCCGCCGAAGAAAAGGCCGCGCCCCACCAAACGGTGACAGAACGGGAAAGATCTCCTCCAGGCAAGGATGAAGCCTTGCTTTTCCAACGCTGCCTTGTAGGCCCGCAATCTCCTGCCGACGCTGAGGCCTGCCGGAGCAAATGCAGCTGCGGCTTCCAGGGCTTCCAAGGCAGGCCGGATCCACGCCTAGGGCTGATCGCCCCATGGAACAGCCGTTGCATGGCGGATCAGGTTCGTTTGGGAGCTTGGCGTTTGGCGATCGGCATGCTCGCTTGTGGCTTCGGCATGGAGCACGTCAAAGCTGGGGATGTCGTGTCCCATATCGATCAAGGGTGGGACGGGCAATAGCGTTCAGGGCCCGCCGTTAACGCCCACACACCAGGCTGCACCGGCTTCCATGGGTATCGAAGAGAAAAGGATCCCCTGCTGGCTCATAAGCGGCATGTGTATCTCTTTGACGCGAATCAATGAGATGCGCCGCCACCAATTACGCATGGTAATCAAAGCCGTGGATTCAATGGCATTGACATTAGATATTGTTGACATCGAGCAGCAGATCAACAGTCAGCCTTTCGGCCAATGCGGCGAGAATTGCCCATTCGCTGAGGTCGTTGCCCAAGCAAAACTGCAGATAGGGCGACGGTTTTCGGATCCCACGGAGGCGCCGGCCCAGAAATCCTGCACCTCGTGGAATTCGATCGGCAAACCCTAAGTGAAAGGAATCGGTGTAGGGCAGCCGGGGGCGAGATCGTTGAAGTAGTGGCCGCCGCTTGACGACCCAGGCAGGTGGTCCGGAACACGTAGACTGGCGTCAATCCGATCGGCAGGGTTTCAAACGATGCAGGTAGGCCCCAGTTGAGCGCATCGGCGGAGCCAATGCGACAGGCGAACCCATGCAGGGTGAGGGGATAGCGCTCCGATGGCGTGAGATGCAACAGACGCAGCCGCCGCCGAGATAGTTTTCCGAGAGGCCGTCGAAACCAAGGGGATGGCTGGTGTTGTGCTGAAGATGGGGCAAGTGCTGGGAGCGGAGGCCCGGCCCACTCCGTGCAGAGGTCATGGCGCTTGGTATGGTTCATGGGGTTTGCCAGTCCTTGGCCGTGGACCTATTCGGGAATGGTTGGCCTCATCCCGATATGGCACTTGGCACTGGTTCCAAGCTGGCTTTCTTGATCGTTCCTCATACATCTTCTTGCAAGTTGCGCTTGGGCACGTACACCCTTACCTTTCGGGAATCACCCGAAACCTTCGGCTTCTCCTGCCGCAGTCTGTGCTTCGCCTGGTGCCGCAGTCAATTCATGCCCGCTTTGGCGATTGCCGGCGCATTTTCTCCAACAATGCCTGGCTTGCCCGCGAGGCCTCACCGGCGGTGCCGCCCACCAGGCCGAGGGCAGAAACGCCTGGAGGGCGGCGTTCATGGCTGTTTTGGCTGTTGCAGATGTCAATGCTCGAAAGCCCTCGCGGGAGGTGGCGAATGTGTCAGTTCTGGGCGGCGCAAAGCATCGGGATGATGGCCGACCGTTGGACCATCACGATGAACGGCGGCGACCACGGATTGGCGCCGTTTGGCAATATTGCGTGGAACGCCTGACGGCGTTTTATTCCTGAGATTTTGTTCGGATGTTCACCTTGAGATTTTGGCCTCAGAAGTTGCCAACCTGCAGGCAGCTCTCTGGTGGCCCTCAAGGGCCTGGGTGCCAAAGGAACGTATTGAAGCGCCGTGTAACCAGGACTGTTTTGAAATTATCCGAGGGTGTTTTTAGTTTGACAAGCTCACACGGGCTCCGAGCCGATTTTTCAGCCGTTTTGACGCATTGTTTGAAAAATGTCTGGGCTTGTGTAGACTGCACTCAAGCTTGGTTGCAGCCGCCGGGAGGACAAAAGCGCAACCTGAAGGGCTGATTGCTGCACCAAAATTGGCTTGGTGTAGAGCTTGGCGAAGTCCGAATAACAGTCGGGCCCGGGTGTAATTGGCAAAAAAGTGATCAATCCACTCCTGGATGCCATCCCCATTCGCGGGCCTTCATCACCAGTCCTGGAATACTCATGGACCGGTATTGCGGTGATTGCCACCCAGACCA
>Ga0163217_1110774_pt1 | contig 15053 bp, 7 predicted proteins | sample SynspAceP_FD_185933 | JGI IMG/M metagenome (GOLD analysis project Ga0163217, IMG submission 185933) | Saline lake microbial communities from Ace Lake in Antarctica - Synechococcus sp. Ace-P (PacBio error correction) | ecosystem: Environmental > Aquatic > Non-marine Saline and Alkaline > Saline ...
AAAATAAACAACACTAGAAAAAAAAATCTAAATACCGAAAGAGCAAGGAGGATTTGCACCCCATTTTTTGTTTTCCATTTTGGGGTTCTCACCGCATGCCTTCCATTTAAGGTCCCTTGCGCAAGAAGCTTTAATTCGCTATTTAATATTGTACCACCGCCCTGTTTTTACTGGAATAAGTGACTACAATTACCTAATCTTTTTTCCTTATATAAAAGTAAAGGCTCAGTGTAGAAAAACTGTTCAAAAAGTTTCTATAAAATAACAGTTAAAGATAGCCCCTATTGAGATGAACCAACTAAAAAGAAATTTTTTTAATGTTTCTAATAATTGACCCGGGCCCATTATTATCAATTTACCTGGAAAATTAATTTAGATACGCGAATTTTTTAAAACCCGACTAAGTCATTTAAGCCGTTCCTTACTTCCTTGTTTTTTATCTTTAAAGCCTACAAGTAGGGGCATGAAGATAACGAATATTGAAATAAATAGTTTCCTACTCACGCTTTAACATTAAAGTTGTTCAATCGGTCCACAACTTGGTTCTTCTCTAATACTTCCTTCCTTCTTTTTATAAGTGCTGGATTTTCCCTCAGATGATCCATCAATAATGATGTTATTTGTGAGAGTCGGATATGATTTGATGAGTGCTAGTCGTACCTTTAAGCGTATTTAGGGCAATGCGTTAGTATTTTTTTATTTTGGTTGGGAGATCCCTGTCGTTATTGACGTTTATGCTACGAAGTTGTTTCTTGGTTATTTAAAACCGATAAAATATCTTTTTAAATAATTTACAGCACTGATATGCTAATAGACTTCATTTCCAATTATCCTTCGTACTTTAATTGTTATTGGATTATTGGTTTACTGAACTTCTGGATCATTTTTATTCTTTAAGGAGCATGGTTGGACACTATTCTAGCATCATCGCACTTTCTATTATTGTTTGTCCTGTATAAAACTGCCGATTCACCAACCTAACTCTGATCTCTTTTCTTTGCGATATCTAATGGAAAAAACGATAAGGTAATCTAAGATAATGCTTTAGTTCCTTATCAGTTTTTTGATTGGAATTGGTAACGTATATGAGTGATTGGTTACTCTACTAACGTTGTTATGCTCGTATTATTTATTAATTTTCAAGACCCATTATCGAACTAGTCTTTCCTTTAATTCAGCTACGATTTAAAGTTGTTGTTTGTTCATTTTGATGAAGGGTGTTCAGCTAATAAATCGAAATATTCATTCGCTTATGGTCCTTTTTGATTTCCCCAGAATAATTTATCAGCTGATACTGGATAGTATTCCCTCCCTATCTGGATCGATATTGATTACGTGATGTTACAATTGATTTCTGGTTGAATAGTTTTTTCGTGTATCTAAGTTGACATGCTTCACCGAAAGGTTTTTGGCATTAAAATGGTGTAGTCAATGCTTGTACTTATGTAATTATAATCTGTGGTTGGGATGATTAAATCAATGGATTGATGCCATGAAATCTTTTTCCAGCTTTGATAAGTAGCGAAATGTATCAGGTTCTAATGAACCTGAACACGGCATAACGCCAACTATGGGTAACATAATCGTTACTGACATCCTCGACGTATTAACATCGCAAATCTTTGCCTTCGTTTACGCCATAATGGCTGTACCGAATTTTACCGGTAGCTATTGAATTTAATGAATAGTTCTATCATAGGGTGCTTCATCTGGACGGTGCCCACTGAATGCGAATATCCCCTCTAATTTTTCCAAGCGGTGTCCACACTGCAAATTCTTTAAATAGATTCAGCGAGTTTGTTGCAATCAGATAGGATAGCTTGCCGTTTAATCAAAGTCTAGCTTCACTTGTGTGACATATAGCTCCTCATTGTCATTTTTTCCATATGGTTGGTTATTTTCCAGCTTGCCGCGATACCTGTGAATGATCGGGATATATATATTTTGCAATTAGAGCGTTGTTGGTGTCCCGTGATAAGTCCTCAATGTGGCACTACGTTAACTGATGAAGGCTTCAATTTCGCGGCTTACGGTCTTGTTATTTACAGTCTTTAGTTCTTTAAAACCAAATGTACTAACACTACTACATAGTAATTCGCTATTAGGAAGACTCTTGGCTTGTTGACCCATTTTTAACAGTATTCCTTAATTTGGTGGTGTCCTCCAATTTGAATGTCTTTCTTTGTAATCCAAAACAGATATTTTGAGCCTTCTTTTCACCATTTCATAAGCTTGCCATTGCGGTGCCAGTTATTGAGTATATTAGCACAAGACAGGGTAATATCTGCGGAAATAGCTTGTTTCAATAGGTTCAATAGTTAACCTCATGTTGCCATTATCCTAATGTCTCCATTTAAAACGTTCTAAATTTTGGATTTCGTAAATTTCGTCGTCTGGCAATGTAAATAACTTCAACGGGGTCCCTTGATAAATACATTTTCAATTGATCATCTGGTCCTGTTTGCTTGCTCTTTTTCTTTTTTTCAAACGGTTGCCGTTTTTACTGACCGTAAGGCTATCTTGCCCTTTTGAACTGAAGTGGTTGTACGATTAGCCAATGTTATTGCGTTGTTGCTAATGTTATTCATTCTAACGAAATCTTTCAATATATCGATTTTGTAGATAGTTACTCGTTTAACTTAAAAAGCGTTAATTGATTATAAAAAGATTGTGTCATATCTTTCAAAAGGAAAAAATTAAACCCCTCGTTTTTATTGTTGTAATCGGAACTGTGCGTATTAAAGCTAATCAACTAAAAAAATTGTTTCAAATTATCAATCCAAATTTTTCCATTAACTAATTCTTAGTGATAGGTTTTTTGACTGTACGATATAGTTGAGCGCAGATCTCTTTTGCTTCTAAGGATTTCACTTACAAAAAGAACATCCTTTTTGGTCTTATCGATTCACTTAGATGACTAATAAGTTTTATTCAATATACTTGTGGATAAGTAAGTAATATTTTTACAAAAGGGACATTGCAATTGACCATTTTAATTTGGAATGCTTAGTAAAAACAGTCCTCTAGATGGAAGACTTTTTCATGCAAGGGGTCTAACAAAATTGATAAATATAATAAAACATCAGTGTTATGTAAGCTCTTGGTCAGAACGGCCGGTTACTTAGTAAGAGCAAAGACCAACACAAGAGCATTTTAATAAAATGGCTTTATTTCAAAAAACAGCTAAAAAGTCATCCATTATAAAGGAAGCACGTTATTAAAAGCTATCTAATCTGATTCACATAAAAATTACTTACAGCAAGACAAAGAGTGGGTACGATATTACAATTGCGTAGAAAAACATACATCGTGGGAGAAAAAATATTGCATTTTTATTGCTGAGCATTTCTGTTTGAAGAGGCAGTACAGTTGAAGCAGTAGTATACAAAAGAGATAAATAAAGAGGAACGACTACTTTTTCTGGACTATAATGACTGTGGGGAGAACCTAATGGAACAGCATCTACACGATATCCTTATGTCTCAATTCAAGGCATGGATGTGAAAGTGAGAGTAACTGGATCAAATCATACAGCTCCTCTGTCCATAGCAACATAAATCTTGTTACAATATGATTTCATATGTAACAGGGGTAATTCGTGTGAATATAATTTGATTATGACACTTCCAGGAGAAATTATCCTTACTAAGATTTTCAGAGATGGACATGACTAAAACAACTCAAACCATGTGATTTCACTGTAAGAGCTATCAAGCTTTTAACCAAAGAATATTTCCTATGCGCTACGTTGCTTCTAGTTTTTGATCCAGGTTATGCATACTCCGCAGTCGCTTGTCATTCCTTCGTAGCTGTCTTCTGTACTTTCATCAAGTCCTTCAGCGACTGAGGTCTTCTACACGTACTATATCTGCAACCAGTAACTTCTTGGGGCAGCGAGCTTTCCAGCACATACTCTTGATGCTTTGCCTTCAGTAAAATTCCCAGTTTTAATATCTTGTCTATATCTTCAGTAAGTTGCTTCTGCGGTACTCGGTTTCAATTCATTCTCTCCTTGATTTCTACAGATTAGTCGCTCTTTAATGATTGGATATAGATGTCCAAAAATAGCACCATAGATAAGTCGTTAATCAATACTAGTATGATTGCACAAGATCCATTTTAACCTCATAACGGAAACCTCTCAAAGTCATCAATATTAGCCACAGTTTTCAACGTCGATCCATACCATCTGGATTTGATCTCATACGATAACGACTATCAGAAACTAGTTAACGTTTAATTCGACCGTATGAGACCTCGTATGCAACTTCCAAACTAATGTGATTTATTCGTCTAATTTTATTGAAAAATGGGTTATTGTTTCCCGTTTGACTTTTCAGCATTTCTTTTTACATTAGGCCTTGGATATTTGCATTGCTTCAAAGTTAGCTTTATCGTGCACTTGTTTTGTATTGAGCATTTTTGGCATTATGCTTGAACAATTAAGCTTCTCTTGTTCTTACTTAGAAGCATGCTGATTGGTTTGTCTCTGTGTTGATAATAGCCTTGCCTGGAGAAAAGTAGATACTACAAATAAGCCAAGAAGAAGACACAACTAGCCTGGAGAAGGTTTTTCTTCTGCGTTTTTCAAAAATTAACTCACATGTCATTCTACTGTAATTTGTTCCCTGGTGTGCTTACTTTTTTCTTAGCGATTTATTCGGAATAGTGTCTGCTTTTTCTTTAAAGCAGCCATATAATGGAGAAAATTAGTTGTAATCTTCAGACTGTAAGTGAATCGATGAGGAGAACGTTTGGACACGTTTTTACTGTTTTCATCAGAGAAGTCATCATGTTAAAAATAATTGTCACACACTTCTCCGTTACAAGAATAGCGGTAAACTCTAATAATTTCCATAACATTCAAGGTTTCTACAATGTCTTAATAGTATCGGTAGTTTCCAGATCACTTCACTTCCGAGAAATCCCAAATCAAAACAAAGCTAAGCGGATGCGGGGAAAATTTAGGCAGATTCTGGTTGAAAACATTAATGGCATTATTGCCGTCCATTGCACACATCCAATGTTTATCGGATGTTGATGCTTTTGCTGTCGATAATCCGGTAGAGCAGAGGAGAAAATCCTCTAAACGATTTAGGAAACATTTTGTAAGATTGATTCATGATTGCAAGTAACATCTGGGGTAAGGCTTAAAGATGGTCCATGCTCCTTATCACTCTCAAGCTTCGAATGAAAACTGCGTTCTTTGAAAGGAAAGATCTTTTTGTCAGATATGTAAGTGCAAGATGGCTTTTTATTTCTGATGCGGCTTTGTGGCGGAGTAATTTTTTCTTCACCACAGAAAATTATCTGGCAACAGTAATGGATGCTTGAAATTTTTCAATTTTTTCAGTAACTAAGGGTTAAGGCGATTTCAAGCAAAGAATGTAGCATAATTTTCCTTCATGAAGAATTCTCCATATGCAAACGGATTCGCTTTTTTCCCAGTAAGACGATGCATCATACATACAGATTTTTTCCCGTAAACTCAAGTAAAGTAGCTTTTATTAAATAACATATATACATCCTTATGTTATAGAACAACATGGCCTTGCTTAACTAAGAAGATAAATACATGTGAGTTTCTCGGAATAGAAAACAGTTAGTGCACTAGACCCGATCGTTAGGTACAGGATTGTCATTTTTCGATACCTTTTTACCTCTCATAAAATCATACCCCATAAATGGTCCGTAAAGCGTCGCTAAAAAGAGCAAAAAAGAGCGTCGAAAATAAAGCCATAAGAACTATGTATTTTCAAATCCCGGGCCCATCTAGCATTAGATAAGAGAATAATCAGATCCAACTATGCAGACGTTCTATAGAATCCCAAGAAGCTGTGGTTAAAAGCTGCACACAGACCAAAGGAGTGAAAAATAAGCACTTATTTGGTATTTTTCGAAAGCGATTATGGATCCGTAAGTGGAATGATGAGTGCAATAATAAATCCTAGCATCGTTGTTATTAAACCATAAGATATAACGTAAAGCTGCTAATTTCGGTGTTGCTTTCATAACGGGTATAACAAGAAATTTCTTTGCATGCAGCATGAATCTTTGGCGACAAAAAGACAGATTAATCAATTACTTCCATAAAGTCGCCTGGCGAATGTGTAAAATAATCGCGTTTGAGAGAAACAAGTCCATTTGGCATGCGTACCCATAATTAAAGAATGCAATTAAAACTAAATGAAAAGAATACGTTGAATTGTGTTATTAAAAACTCTAGTAAACAAGAAACTCCTTGAAGGAGTCTTTCCTATTGTTTTAGTAGATTATATTTTGCTAATAGCCGAATACTTCTGTATTGCCAACTGATACTGTATAGTAACTTTATCAGTCTTTGTTTATGTTACAGTATGAGTAGTTCAAAATCAACTCAGATAGCCTGCTGTTTTATTGATCTGTATATGTGTACTGTTATGTTTTTTGAATTCATATTTTCGCTGCAGATTAATACCAATGTCTTTGCTTGGCTGGTTTGTTTTAGAATCACACCAATCCAAATAGAACGAGATAGCACGATTGAAAGGAAAATGAATATGTATAATCCGTATTAAATGAGCTTCCCTTATTTTAAACTGTTGATTTATTTCTCATTTTTCCTCCGTTCTTTGTTTGTTTTGAATGTTGCTACAAGACACTTACTCTAACAGGTTTATGCCATTATTATGTAACAATGTTTTACTTTGCCATAAAGTTTTTTAGAAATTGCCAAAGTAAACATACTAAACATGTACAAAATCGAGAGACGATTACCAAATACGAAGGAGATATCATAAATCGGTTTAATCAATACTTATTGTAGTTTTCGAGATTCTTGTATTCTGATCGTAGCTTTCGAACTTTTTAGATCCTCTGCAATCTCAACGCACTCTGATTCTTCATCTATTTGAATAATGAGTGGGTGGAAAAAAACCAATGACAAATTCGGCTTCGTAATGATCGCCTGTTCAAAGCATCTTTTTGTGCTGCAATGGACTTCTGACGACGATGCCAAATTGGCTCGTCGATTTTCACTGCTGGAGATGGGACCGAACTACAATTAAAGAATCATCGTTTGTGTATTGGCTAGAAGTTTTTGTACAGGTTTAAAAGGAATATTATTGGCACCACATAAATATGTAAGCGAATTTGTTTTCTTCAAAAGCGAGAAAGCAGCTAGAGACCGACTAGTAAGAGATACACAAGTATGTGGAAAAAAAACCATTAACTTTAAACATTGCGTAATACTAGCACTCACTTCATAGAACAACTATGTCGGCAAATATAGCACGATAAATACGCAACAGAACGTGATAAGAATGCAAACGGACTTTACAACTAGCGGATTAAAATCATGATGAGAGTTTTGCTTATTCGTAACTGTTTCATAATAGTCAGCCTTATCTTGCAGACTCTTCTGACGTCCGCTAACTCAGCTGATGATCATATGTAACAAACGAGAAACATTCTGCTTTTTGCTCTTGCTTCGAAGAACATTCCTTATTTTCTCCGCTAAACGTCCAGTCCTTTTTAGGACAAACTCCTCGATTGAGCAGCGGAAGGTCTAACGCCATCCACAAATCCTGCCTCCATAGAGAAGAAAACTGTAAAAGATATGAGATCCTTTGATTTAAGAATGCGCCAAGTGAATCATTATTAATATCGCATTCCCAACTTATCTATCAAAACAACCAATCATGTTTCCAGTTTTCTGATTTCTTTTACTGATACTTTCTATTTTTCTTTCATTAGTTTTCCCCCATTTTGTTTCGCTTATAAAGCAAAACGGCTATATTAACACTTCTTATTGTTTGATTTGGTGTCTAATAACTAAATGAACTTTCCATTTTTTATCTTCGACAGTTTTCATGCCATCAGTATCATCCTTGATCAGCGGGTTGTGTATTGAATTTGAGATGATTTTTTTGGCTGGATTATTTGATGGCGGTGTTATTGAAATATTGGGTGGCACACCAAGCCTCTTAGTGCACGAGTCGTTGCGATGAAACAAGAACATTCGCTGCAATCAAGCGATCTGATCAGCGTGCTAAGACCTGAACTCCAAATTCGTCAATACTAATGCCGCTTGAGGTATGCAGCGTCCAACAATGTGGTTTTTCCCGATGTGATAGCGTAGTGAAGTGGTCATATCCGCGCAACCTCCAAAAATGATAAGGACTTGGGCAATTGCCGAGACATTCTTGAGGTGGTATCGGACCGACTTTATGTCAATGATAATTTTTATGTCATGCAAGTCTCGATAGATTTCTAAGTAATAATGTGTGATTCGCGTTTGTTTACATAATGATAGCGCGCTAGAGGTGTTTCACGTTCGTAGACCGTTAAAATAAGCCATAGTTTGTTGCATAATTTTTATAGCGATATGGTATAAACTTCTAACAATGGAATTCCTTTGAATGATTCTAAAATCAAGTGAGAGTGGCACTTGTAGAACACATTCACACGAAACGAACAATAGCGATCTATAAGAAATATTTCGTTTTTGTCTAAGTGTCTCACTTCGTAATAATTGTTTTTTATCAACTGTTTGTATATTGTGCATAGGAAGTTTGTGTTTGCGGATACTTCATCAATCCAGACGGTGCTGACTACCACAAGGTTACATGAACTTTTTTTCATAAGCCACTGTTAGATCGTATCCATGTCATATTTGCTCCTTATTATTAATAGATAGCAACGTAATTTCTTCTAGTGATCTTTCCGTTCACCTTCAGAGCAGTCAACAAAGCGAACCACTTGTTCTTTGATGTGCTGTTATGAATTCTTGGAATGGTCGTTTTATTCATCACATTGCTTTATTTCTTCTGTAATAATTAATTTCAGAATAGCATGAGATATCGTATAGAAGCGTCAGCAGCCCCATTGCGACGTAATGTCGATTGTTGATCGCGATCTGCCAAAGATTCCTTTTCAATCGTTTCTTGGTTAGCCAATCTTGCAATGGTTTTAACGGATCTTTATGCGCTAACGAACCACTTTATAGCGAGACATTAATTAGACTCGATGTCCATATCGTAACGAGAATTAGTTTCATGGCACTTGTTGGTAATCAAGTACTGATACAAGTGGCAGCGCCGCACCAACTGTTTAGCCCGTTTTCTATCTATTTCTCCACAATACTAATATTCGGTCTTGAGCACGACGAACGCCAGCTGTGAAGTGCCCAATGTGTTTGACTTGAACTGTTAATCCTTCATTTGTATACAAGCGGTCTTCAATGTAGATATGTTTCTGGATGATCAGTTCATGATAAGCCATAAGAGTCGACGTTTTCCGACTGCGACGTATAAATATCACGGGCTGGCAATAGTTCCTGATAGCTCTAATACTTTTAGCAATTCTGTTACTTTTCTGAACCATTGGAAATTTAAACCGCAAGACATTTTTCAACAAAATTAGTGGGTAAGTATACACGAATTCATCGTTTCCCAAAACATTTGTGCTATTCGGCATTGTGGGAGACAGGTCTCTGTTAATCCGTCCGGCTATAATTTAATCGAGCCAAGAGTTCTAATAAGCGTTTTCGTAAAGGAATCATTACGAATACCATACTACCGTACCGAACCGAAAGTGACGTTCCGTTTATCCCAATATATTAATGCACGTCAAGATAACTCACGATTCTAATAAATGGTTGAAATTTACTGGCAGAGCAATTTCCTTATGGTCATATTTCACTTCTTTGAGTCGTACCAGATTGATATTCAATAAGTAATGTTTGCATAATGGTGACCACATAACGTAGAATCATTTCTAGCGCAACAAGTTCCATGAGTATTATCGCTAAAAACGCGTATTCTTTTTTAATGAAACAATATTTAGACACGCCGCTAAATCTTTTGTACCATTCAATACAAAATAAATAGGATATTGTATAAGCCACTTCTAGTTTCAATTAATCTCTAACGCATCCTATTGCTTCCTCGTAATGTATCACTGATAACTAATACAATATCCTAATTTTGATCCTGCCTTCAAGCGATGCTCTACAATCGCAAGTCCGTTAAAGTCCGTCTTTAATACAATTCTATTTTCTCTCATCTGCATATCTCTATTTCTGCTTAACTTCATGTTGTTCTGAAGGTATAAGTCTTCCGATGATGGGAGCAGTAACATACTGATCGAACCGAATGGAACCGGTTTCGTGGACAATTGTTTTGTATAATTATTTGCCATCACAGATTGAATTTTTGCAATCACGTACCGTCATAAATAACTTCCAGTTAAGTGACAGTATTTTTGGTGCAATAAGTATTACGTTGGAAGGTCATTCCGTTGCCACCTGAAACAAAATAATTCTTTGTTATCCGTAGATAGCATTTAATAGTGGTTATTGAATGTACGGTTTCTCATTGATGGATATCACAAGCGTTCATTTCACTTGTTAATATTCGAAAATTGGATTAGACATGTAAATATCATAAGAATTGTTTTCTTATTCAGAGCATTGAGATTCTGATAAAAAGGATTTGCAACACCAATCTAATATTCTTACAATAATGAGTTATAGATAAAATTATTACTAAAATGTATTGCTTCTCTACAACATTAAGAACTCCCCTGAACTAATTGTAAATTGTTATAAATGTGATTGTTCTTCAACATAATCAAATACTGATAACTATAAAATCGTTATAAAACGTGTGGTTTCCTCCATAGGGTCCATATACTTTTTCCAGACTCAACTATTTACTTATAAAAGAAATTGCATACAAAGCTATCCGTTTAAGTAATAATGGTTTAGAACAAATCCCATTACTGAACTTCTACATGTCATTTCTCATTATTTTATATTTTATACGTGATTTTTTAAAAGTCTATCGTATTATAGTGGTACTTAACTTGTTTCAACAGTTTTTCTAAACTTTAAAATCAATGTTTTTTCTCTAGACATAATTTTTAATGTTATCGTTTCTTATTGTAAGTTTTCAAGTGTACACAGGATCAACAAGTTATCCTTTATAGAATTCTCTTGAAATTTTCGGAATCTTAATAATGAAATTTGTATGTAAAGTCTACAAAAGTACAGTTTCTCATCCTGCACTTGCTTACAAAGCGATTTTCGGAATTGGCTTCCTCCCCACAGTCTTTATAACACAATCACCGTGCTTTTATAAGGTCCGTCTTTTCGTCTATTTCTGGTAGACTGAATTTAGTTTGTGAGTCTCCTTTCAGTCGGATTGTTGCAGAGGTTTGCTGCCTATTGCTGTCAATTTTTACTCCCGATGACCATTTGAGCTAAGATAGTTGATACTGATTAAAAAGCACTCTGTTTATGTTTTTTATAAGACTTAATACTCTCTCCTGAATCTGTTCATTAAGCGCACGCTCCGTTGCCACTAATAAGGAGTCTCATCAGAGTAGCATCTCATGATAACTACGATCGTAATTCAATGAATACTAAGACGACAAACAAAGCCATAATGTAAACTAAACAATGGCTTTTCTTCCTCCGAGTGTTGATTCCATCCTATCACTATCTCTTAATAAATCGTCGTTTTGGTATCTTTAATTGATTATTTTTCTGACATACTTTTATACTATTCTATGCTTTCCGTTAATCTGAAAACCATAAAATCCCAATTCCATAATTGCGTATTTATATTTAAAAGTTTTAACCTTTTCTAAATAGTTTCCACCTTGTCAATAAAAACGCGTCATCATTTTACTGACCGTTAGGAATATAGAATTTATGCGAATTTCCTGGAGATGAAAAAGTTATAAACATAATCATTTGCTGGTTAGCGATAACGATTGGTCAATATACGTTTTGCCAAACTGTAATGCTCCCGCTACAGCAAGACCTAATGAAAGTAAGCAATACTAGCACAATATTCTATGAGTGTCATCCTGATTCGTTTTAAAATAATATTTGATCATTTTGTGTTTTAAATAAGCGCGTTTCATTGAGCCTAGCTTCCTTCTTAACCATAACCGTTCCGTTGAGTTTCATCAGAACTTTTGAAATGTTTGAATCAGCCTAAATCCAGATTTCTCTTAGCGGTTTTCAGTCTCATCATTTCAGCGTTCCCACCTTTTGTTGAGTATAGGTAAGTAATCATAATTCTTGTGCGATAGAACGTTGCTCTATTAAGTTCTCCGATTATTTGTTTAGCATGGATAAAAAAGACAAAAAAGTTACAACCAAGGGATAGGATTAGAAAGAACCAAATCAGGATCATCTTTTCCTGAAAATAGATTTTCATGTTTATACATTTCATATCTTCTTATTTTTAAAATGTAGTTATGAAGTTATTTATTTTGGTTTTCCATAATCTTCATTAAAAGATAGTTGACGATGACTATCCCATTGTTTAAAATCAGAATTGACTAGTTTTCTTTCACCAACATTAATACATGATCAACCGATGGAAAATAAAAAAAGATCAACTATTTTCCCAATTATTTAAACATTAATAGCTAAACCAGGCGTTCTCCTAATAGCTACTATAACGTATCAGCCAAAAAACTTACTAATAAAAAATATCTTTACGAAAAAACAAAAAAGCTTGATTATGTTGTTCTACCTAAAATTTTACCTGGAATTGGTAGAATTGGTTATACTAATAAGGATCCTTGAAACACAAAAGAGGGATTAAAAAAATATCAAAAAAGAGTTAGTTTGCACTAGTTTCTAATCTTTGTTCGTTAAATTTATCATTGGCATGGCCTTGATCCAAGCTTACATTCATTACTGATATCAAAGCTTTCAACCATTTTTCTGCAGTATTTCTTGTCACAGTATTGATAAGATAAACTCATCAAACACTTGTCACTCAAGATGAAACGCTTCAACAGGATTATCCACTTTTTTGCGACTCCAAGTTATGGTTTCCCATCCGTTGTCTTAAGGTTGACACTACGCATGCGTTAATAGCTTCAACATATCCGGCGAGCTTGGGTCATTTCAACTTCGCCAAGAGTTACCTGTACTGTAGGTATTTTCGTCCATAGCCTGTTGTGTCGTTAACATTGTAATCAACCAACCACCGGGTCAGGCTTTGATAGAAGGATTGCTGATCTTTTAAGAATCATCGGTGTAATGAGTAGCGAATCGGTTGGCTTCTTTACGTTCCCAAGTATTTACGTATACGCTTTGCATAAGGTTTCTTATTGGAGTTCCAAAAAGGCTAACTAAACTCGTTAGTTCAACAACGTATTTTTTATAAAGAATCTTGTGGTGTGCATCGCGAATATCAGAAATTCATTGTCTATCGAGTAATAATAAGTAAATTTTCAGACTTCCGACGTCTTACAAATTAAACTGTAAATAAAGTACGCAATATCTTTTTTAGCGTAGTTCTTCGTTGTTAAATTTTATGCTTGCACGTAAGAACTCGAATTCAGTATTTTGCGTTTAAGATTTTATTAAAATAATGTAGAGAAGAATGGTAACGTTTTGCTCACTCGATTTATAATGCCGTATTTTCTAAAATACTGAGACTATCCCATTGCGATCTTGGAATGGATGCCATCATAATGACATAATCTGAATTTTTGAACTCTATGTACTAAATACTATTAAGAAATAATTGTTTTTAACCTTACCAAAAAAGGTAAGTTTGCGAAACTCAAAGTTTCATATTTAGCGTTCCATTGTTCCAACGCGGATAGTTTAAGGCTGCAAACATGCAGCAGCGACACTTATTGTGTTGGTCATCCTCACCTCGTTTGTTCTGTGAAAAGGAAAAGGATGGGTAAGCAATTCATTGTCAAAGAAGTATGTTATTCACTTAGCAACGATCCTTTAATTATTGTTTTCACGATTCTTAAATCGCGTTTTAAATTTGGTTATAGGTCTGTATTGTTGTAAAAAATCTCCTCTCATTTACTAATCCATGTTAATCCCCCTTTATTGATTTACAATTCGTTTGGCAGTAAGAGTATTATTTTTAAAGTCTGACTAGTTTTTATGTCTACAATTTTTATTTGTTCCAAGCTCTGGACAATGTCCGAGCTCGATCCAGACTTATAACAACGAATTAACCCACTCTAACCAAGGAAAATGTCTGGTGCATTCATCGGAAGCTTAAAACATACCGTACAGCCCATAATAGAAGATTCCCAACCGTGTTCCGTTGCTTTTAGGCCGTTTTACTCAATCCTAAAACCAGTAACAAAGAATGAGCATTTTTTCGAACAAAATTGATGCAAATCACCCGGAGGAAATAACGAAGCAAAGATGCCTGATACACTGTAGAGTAAGATGAGGACATATAAGGAATCAAACTTTAAACCCAATTTTTTTATTGTTTGTCCTTCAGTAGTTTAGTCGCTGCATGGCTAATAAACCCATATTTTTTTGAGAAACTTTTAACGATTGAGGTTCCATAATAATCTGGCTCAAGTAAAAGACTGGCTACTGTTGTGAAACAGAAAAGATAGTTGCATCATACTATAACGGCTGACACGAATTCGTTGTTTGATTGTTATTCGGCTTGTTTATACCCCTTTTTTTATATTCTTACCTATTCTAAACGGATTTTGTTCTATAAAAAACATATTTATCTAAAAACAAAAAAATTCGACGACAGAGTCTGTGAAGGAAAGTTCATTTTTTATCTGTTTATTATTCTACTTCAAAGATGTCTTACTATCGTCAGTTAAGCGGGCCCGATGTTGCAACAGTCGATCTCCACTTGGAACTTAAAGCGCTGTGTCCTCCATAGCCCACTTAGCTTTTCGGGTGTTAGGTAGAGAATTGGGTTTTTCACACTCCATTGTTTTTTGCTTTCCCTAACTTGATGATCTTATTCTAGTGATTTGCATTATTTTTCCCTTTGATTTTTAGGTATTAGATTAACGCTGCTTTAAATTAGCGGGTTACGGTATCCTTCAGCACCACTGTTGTTGAGCTGAATGTGTGACTGCTTTAGCGCTGCGGTTTTTTTTTTAAAAAAAAAAAAACCTTTGTTACTTGTTTCTGGTGTCACGCCTTGAATCGTATTGCGGTAGTTGCGTTTGATATTTTTTGTTCCTGCATTCTTCGAGGACTGCGATTGACCCTTTTATTTCATTCTTTTGCCATAATTAGGTAGCCTCCCTGTGTT
>Ga0163217_1049005_pt1 | contig 15048 bp, 24 predicted proteins | sample SynspAceP_FD_185933 | JGI IMG/M metagenome (GOLD analysis project Ga0163217, IMG submission 185933) | Saline lake microbial communities from Ace Lake in Antarctica - Synechococcus sp. Ace-P (PacBio error correction) | ecosystem: Environmental > Aquatic > Non-marine Saline and Alkaline > Saline ...
GAAAAGGAGGAAGATTTGCCCCCCCCTTTTTTGAAAAAAAACCCAAAATTTCAAAAGTTTTAAAAAAAACGGAGGGGTCCAATGGGGCGGTTTTAAAAAAACCGAAGTTTTTCCGCGTTTCCTGGAAAAAATTGTTTTTTCCACGGCGAGTTTTTCCTATACCAAATGTCGGGCGATTTCGAACTTCATCGAAACGGCGCGTTCGGGCCAAACCGCTCCGAACAGGCGGGCATCTTCCGACATGCCGGGATCGCGGCTGCCCGCTCCGATCCAGGCCTGGATTTCATGCAAAGTGGGGGGGGTAACCGCCGTCGTCGGACCGGGCCCATTTCCCGCGATTTGGTGAACAATCGCATTATTCACCCTGGACGATGCCCTCGGGTGAAATGTCACACGGATGCCACGCCGCGGCACGTTGATTGAATCAATTTCCTATCAGGTTCGGCGTGCTCGAGCCCTGCCCGTCCGGTCCGCGCTGACGGGAACGTTTCATCGGCATGGTGCTCGCCGTGCAGAGCTATTTATCAATTCCAATCGATCGGGTAGAGACTCGGCTTCGGCGTCGTTGATCAACACCTCGCTCGTGCGGGAGCCTCGCCCCCCCCGTGCTGGCGGGCCACAATGTTTGGCGGGAACCGCCCGTCCGGCCGGCGCCGAATGGCCGCGGTGCTCGCAGAGCGATGCGAGTCACCGAGCAAAACGACGCACTGACGACAATGGGCGCCGACCCGATTCATTATCTCGTCGTGCCACGATCCTCGCCTGTTTGTTTGCTGATTCCCCGCGCTGACCGATCAAATGGCGGATTTCATGGGCATCGTCCGGCGGGTATTTTTATAGCGGTCATCAATCCTCGGGATCGATCGGCGGCCTACCTGCAACCATTCCTCGCGAGGGCGTCGTCCGGATTCCGATCTGTTCAGTGGAAATTTTTAAGAGCTTTTCTTCGGCGGTATCATCGCCGTGGTCCAGTTTGTTACCGCGGATTCCATTGCCCAACCCGGCGCCGAAGGTGTTGGTAAAAAGCCGCGAGCGGGCCGCGTTTCGTTGTATTCGTTCGTCTTGAATTCTGGCGATCGATTTGTTTCTCACATCGTTTTTGGATTCGGTCTCTTCATGATCTATTCTGCCGGAAGGAAACGTTCGCTTGTTTTGAACAACTCAAACGATTCAAAACGAACCGTGCGGCCAACGAACGAAGAAATCGCTCGACGAAACGCTTCGTGATCGGTTCACGATCGAGGTCGGTTCGACAAAAAACCGTGATCGAAGTCACTGATTTTGCAGCTCGAATTCGACGGCAACTGTGTCCTCTCGGGTATCACCCGCACATCACCCGCCGGGTCAAACCGTCCGCCGTTCTCGCGAGAGCGGATGCGGAAAAACCGTGTTTTCATGAACGCTCGTCGCGCTGCCTCGCAAACCGAACCCGAGGCCGCGTGCTGTCGACGCGTCGATTTGAACATAACTCACCGAATGGATCTGGCCAAAAAATACGTCGTCGGGTTCGGGTTCGTAAATTCCCCAATAAACATGCGGCGCTTGTTCGACAGCAATGAACATCTTCGACAACGTCGCCTTCCCGATCCGCCAAAACGAACCGGACACGGACGAAGACGAAGTCCGCCACCGGGTCCCGGCCAACACTTGATCGGAAGTCCGGGTTTTGGCCGAAGACGTTGGCGAGAAAATATCCCAGCCGAAATTTTCAGGCGGGAATGCAAAACGCGTGGGACTCGCCCGGCCCTCGTGTTGCAACCCGAGTTGATCGTCTACGACGAACCGACGACCGGATTGGACGCCGATCATGAGCGACGTGATCAACCAGAATTGATCCTGCACACCCGGCGTTTGTAATCCGTGACGAGTGTCGTGTCAACGCACGACATGGCACAGCGGCACCGGAAGGTCGCCGACCGTGTGGGATGATTGTTTTATTCCGCGTCGCAAATGCTTCGACGCCGACCAATCCAAATTCTATTCGGACGGAACCGCCCAGCCAACCTGCGAACACGCCGACGAACCGACGCCGTTCCAGTCGTTCGCGCGTGGGGAAAGGGGCGCCGGTTCGTGAACTCACTCGAGCCGGCGTATCTCATGGACGACAGCAAACTGCGGATCGGTGTGGGCGTGATTGGTTGATACGCGGCGATCGGTAATGCGTGATACTCCGTTTATCGGTGGGCTTCCCCTTCTGGGCGCGGTACCACTCACGGTTTTTCCCTCCGCCGGGCTCACACGAACTCGCGTGCTCCGCGTGTGAATCGGCCGCGTCTCCGGACATTCAATTACTCAAAGAAGGCGGCGTCGCGTTGATGCTCGCCATCAGTAGCCGAACCACCCCGGATGCGCCGGTATTCCCGTATTGGGATCGGTTCGTTGAATCACCGGCGATTCACTCGAGTTTCACAAGCCGATCCGGCCGAACTTCAACGGAAATTCTTAAAATCCCAAACGGACCTCATTTCGGAATACTACACCGACGGCGAAGTCGTCCGACTACGGGCAGAAACTGCAAGACCCGTTCCTCGTTGGTGTTCGGCATGGAAATGAACTGCGGACAGACCTTCCAAAGCGTTTCGCGGTGCCGGCGATTCGGTGGAGCAGCGGGAGACAGTATCAAAACTCGTCCGTGATTTCCGCAGTTTTGATCGGCGCCGAACCGGCCTCGGCGGCACGCCTCCCTCTTACCGCCGTCCCCCCGACGCAATCTTCGATCATAGCAACTCCACCCCCGCATTCGCTCGCCGCGTTCCGGTGGTGATGGTCGCCGCCCAGGTCCCGCTGGGGCTCGGCCCGGTCGTGCTTCACCGCGTACACACTGCCGGCAACGCCGCCGACGGTTTCCCTGATCCCAAACCGTTGCGTTCGCGAGTCCATTGCCCAAAACCGAAGACCGCAAAACCAAGTTTCGCTCCTCCCAATCCAACCTTCGAATGCACCCCAAAGACGCCTGGGTAATCGCCCCGGCCGCGGCCCAAAATCACGCTGCGTGATTTGCCAAGGCCGAAGGCCATCGTCACACGCTCAAAGAATTGCAACTTGCCCATCCGGTGAGCCCGAGCGACCCTCGGCGACGGAAACAAATCCCGCCGCGACCTTCGGGAGTCCATCGGCCGATTCCCAGGCCTACTCGATCAAACCACCGAAACGCACTTCGAACGACCCAGAAAACGTTCGATAGCTTCGCCGACGTCGGCAAACAATTCGAAACAAGTCCGTTTCGGTAGCCGAGCAGGCACTCACGAATTGAAAACCACCGCCGGCCGATACCTTGGAAAGCTTCCAAGCGAACCTGCGAAGAACGTCGAAGCGATCACGGAAACCGATCGGAACGCCGCAGCGAGGAACTCGTTGTTCAGGTTTTTACGCAGTCCTCGCCAAACGTCGATAGCGCGTTGAATGCAACTCGTACCTTTGGGTCAAATACGTTGAACACCTCCGAAAGGCACCGTCCAAACCGGTTTTACGTCGAAGACGATGAACTTGTACTTCGAATCCGACGCCACCGTCGAGAACATCGAAGCCGGCCCCGCACGCGGTCCGGCCCGATTCCTCGACGACGTCCGCGTCTCACCGACAAATTCTCACGCGACGCCACGTCAACTCGGCGTCCGAGGCGCCTCGAAACCGACCACCGGCGCGGACTGAAGTAAGCACTCGCCCCGAGCGAACAAATCAAATTCGTTGAAAAAGAAAAGAAATCGATGATTTTAAGAGAAAATTACCGGGTCTTACCGATGACGTTAGGCTTTTCCCCTCGGCAATAATGAGCGAACGCCGGCATGCGTCCCCGGTTCGTGTCAACGGAGATTCAAAATGCGCGCCCAATGCCCCCCACGACAATTCTCCGAACGAATTCCTCCGCCAGTGCGTTTGGGACAGCGGTCGGGCACTTCGCTCGCGAATTTCGCTAGAAATGAAGCGAAATTATCACCTCCGTTGTTCGTCGTGATCGCGGCGAGACGAACCCGCCAATTCGGAAAACAACTCTGGTATTTCGAGGAATCGGCGTGGATGAATCTGGCAATCCGACAAAACATTCACGGTGTTGTCGAGTATTCCGTCCATCGGGATTTCAAGATTGGTCGAGGACGGCGTTTTCGATACCGGCAGCGAGCGGGAACGTTTTCGCAGCCTGACAACCGCGAGATCAACGTGCCCTCGTGGCGGCAACCCGCCCACCGGTTGCCTGCTCGCCCGGCGTGATGCGATGACCGCCGGAAATGGCGGTTGTATCCTGTGCCTTGCGGAATCTGCTTGGCGTATTCGACCCCGTCGGAGGCCGACGGCGGCAACGATTCTCGCTGTCGATTCGTTGGAAAAAACTTACCGTGGCGCACGTTCTTTGCGACGCGGTGACGTCCACGGCACTTCGCCGGTGTCTCGTTGCGTGCCCGAAGCCGGACAGGTGTTCCGGAACTGCTCGGCCCAACGGTGCCCGGAAAACAGCCACGTTGATCAAAAATCCTGCTCGCGTGATCCGCTCCACCGCGCCAAGCGTCCCTGTTTCGGATTGCCCGCCGGATCGCCGAGGCCCGCCGCCGCGTCGGATACCTGCCCGAATCTTTGCAGTCGATCGCCACCACACCGCCCGCTCGGCACTGCGTTTTTACGGAAAACTCAGACCGCCTCGATTCGACCCACGATCCACCGACGTAGCGACGGTTACCTCAAAAATCGCGGATTGACAGGAACGCGACCGGGAAGGCGTGCCGAACGCTTCATGTAAGGCATGTTTGCAGCGTCTCGGGTTGGCAGCAGGCCCTAATGCCCAACGCCTCCCGAATTTATTGGATTCTCGACGAGCCCCCCGACGGGCTCGATCCGGTCGGACGCAGCGAAGTTCGCGCGCGTGATCGAGCGGTTACGAGACGCGGGAAAACGATTTTTTCCTGAACAGCCATATTCTTCACGAAGTCGAAATCGTCTGTTTCGCATCTCGCCATCATGCTTCACGGCCCAATGTGCTCGACCAACCGGACCGATCGCCGACATGGGGGAGCCTCGAGTTCGAAATCCGATGGTGATCGATGTCGAGCTGGAATTCGAGTTGTCCGTCGCAGTAATTCCGACAGCCGATTCGCCGAGCGGCGCGACCAACTCGCCTACGCGTTTCTCGAATCGGCCGTGCCCGAAAGCGTGGGCTGGATCGGTGCTCCGGAATCGTTCGAACTGGGAATCGTCTGAGTTATCCGCGGCGTGATATCGCTGCCGTTTAAAACACTGCGGATACGCGGTGCCCTCGATGCGATCGCGGCCGTATCCGTGATGCCGACGGTTCGCCTCGTTCGGTGCAACCCACCGGCATCACCTCGAAGAGACGCCTTCATGCGCTTGAATCGAATCCCAGGAACCGTCCCCGTCTAATGAGACCTTACCTCGCGACATTGCCGACTCGTTTCACTCGCGCCCTGGCCTCCGTGTTTTGTGGGCCGCGTTTCTAGCGATCTGGATCCTGCTCGCCGCACTCGCCCCGATCGGAACCCGCGAGGACTACACCACCTCGTTTCCAGTGGCTGCGATGTTTACAAACGGTACGCGGATGAAGCGTTGCTCGCCAGGGCATCGTCGACGCCGAAAATCGCAAGACAAAGCGATCGGACGAGTTGCCCCGCGGCGATGCCAGAGGAAAATGCGGCCGGCAACTGCAACGCGTCGGGCGAGGGCGATGAAGTTCGCATTTCGTTGTCACTCCTCACGCGATGCCTTGAACGAGTTGATCGAATCCGACGCCACCGGTCAATCCGATTGGTATGACGAACAGGCGTGGTCGGAAACCGTCCGGTTTCGAGAACTGCGAAACCCTCGACGAAAGACGGACTGATGAAGAGTTTCGCCGATTCGCGTGCAAAACGTCGACGCAGCCGGTTGCGACTCGAAGCGGCGCTGCCCCGGCGTGTTCGAAATCCGCAGCAATCCGCTCGCTATCGTGACGCTATGGCGGGGTTGGAGTTTCCCGACCGCCTTTCCAAATCGACCGGGCCCCAATTTTCGAAACGCTGTTTCAATCAGTTCCGTGATCCCGTTGTTGGTCAACTGGTTGCCTCGGGCTGGTGTTGGTGTTTTTCTGGCGTGCTCGGTGACCGCAAATCGATCATCCCCGATATGTGCAAACCCGGTTCGTTTGCATTGTTGTTGAAGCAAACCGATTTCACGGGCCCTCGTTGTTGATCAAGCAAATTTTATCGGGCGGTTTGCGCGTTCGTGTTGCCTTGTGCGTGACGCAGTTGGTGATTCGGTTTGTATTTATCGCGGCATTCGCGATTGGACGTTTGGAACACGCGAATTTCTCTGGTGCATCCCGGTCGCAGCGATCATCTTGCGGTCTTCTTCAGTGTCTCGGTGTTGGCAAAGGATTGAAATGGCGTTTCGGGCGATCATTTCGATTCGCCGCCGCCGGCGCGTTGGCGGCGATTTGGCGTGGTGTCGGAGTGGATCGGTGGCGTGGTCGACGCTCGTGTCCGTCGCCCCCCGACCGGATTCGCCGGGATGACGTTCGCGGGCCTGACGATTTGTTCGCCGTCACCGGCGTAGCGGGTTGGTGCGAATTTGGACACCCCGCTCCGGCTCTTGGAGACGCTGATGAGAGCAAGCCGGGGTCGAACGACCGCGTGCTCAAAACCCGTTACCTCTTGATGACGATCACGTGCTCACCGCCAAAATCCGTAACGGCCGATTCAACCCCTTCGGCTCCGGTTCGCGTCGACCTGATCGTTTTTGGGCTCGCCAACGAATCCCGCAACCCGACAAAACCCTGGCCAGCCCAACCAAAGCATCCGAAATTTGCCCACCGCGACGGAACGATTGCTTCACAATCGAGGGAGGGCCGTCATCGCAATCAACACGCCGAACCTGTTGGTCACGTGTCGCCGAGTGAAGCGGTGTTTCGATAGCGATCGGCGTCCGCCCCGAAGCGGCAACCCGCAGTTCGCACCCGCAGAACGAAACCGCAGAGAAACGAATCCGCAGAAAACGACCGGCACTGTCATCACGCGGCAAAACGTGGTCCCTGCGGCAACTCTGTCAGCATTGTTTGGAAAGCGCTCTGTGACGAACTGCAAGGCGGTGCGACGGAATCGTTCCTTCCATTCTGCCCCCGCGACCTCCGTGCTCAGATCGCCGGTGCGGATCACTCCGCGTGCTCGGCACCCGTAGCCTCCTACGTTGACGGCGACCGGCTCAGCGAATTGAAACCCGGCAAAACGACATCGCCCCGCGATCCATGGACGACAAGACGGCGCGAAGGCGAGCTGCCAACGCGAATCCGATCGGGCCGCCTACGTGATCGCCGCATCGAGTTCGATGGACGCCGTCGTCGCGCCGAGGTGACGCCCCGATTGCGAATTTTTGACTCCGTCAACGCTACAAGCCGTACCGGCCAATGGGACCGTCGAAGGCGAGCGATTCGGGCAGTCTCGGGAACGCCGCTGGAAATGATCGCCAATTGGCCGAAGATTCGGTTCTGTTGCGAACCTCATCGGGAACATTGCGATGTATTGGGAGTTAGTCCCGACCGATCCGGAGGCCACCCCCGATTGAACAAGCACAGCCGCCGATCAAGAAAAACAGCCGCCCAACTCCAACACGCTCGACGTCATCAGCGATTCCCCCGATCGACGAGATCGAATCGATCGTTTGGCGACCCGAATCGCGAGCGACAATCGCAACGGCACTCTTGCTCGCCGCCCACGAAGTCGCGATTTGGAACCAGGTTGGCCATCACGTTCGATGAATCGTCCATGAGTTTCGGAATCACCTGCCATTGAAATCGACGCGACGCACCCATCGTGCCCCGCGCGTTCGGCATGGCGATGGATCGATTATTAACGTCGTCGCGCGCGTTCGAACGTGACACCGAAGGTCCTTTTGCATTGGGGCGACACGACCGCCGCGATGGTGTCCGGTAACGATTCTCTCGGAAATCGGGTGGCGGTGAATCGGAAACCCCCGAAGTCGTGCGATACAAGATCGTGGGACCGTTAACGAAGTTGCGGAATCTTCATCGCGTCATCATGGGAATCGCTTGGCGTGTATTTTTCGCGAGTGATTACTAAATGGTCCAACGAATTCGCCTGCGCGCTAACCAACACATCCGTCGAGTCGTTCTACCGCTCGGCCGTTGACGCTTGGCTCGCCGCGTTGCTCGATTTCCGAATCGTCGCCCTCGTTGGCGATCGGCGGTATTTGATCCTCGTAAAATCGTCCCGACGATGCATGGTCATGCTCTGCACCGGGCTCCGGCATCGCGTTGGTACGATGGGCGCTGACGATCCCCTGTCGCTACACGTTATTAGAAGACGCGTTATCGATCCGTCGTGGCTCTGATCTGTTATCTAGGTTCCCTACGAAACCAATTCGCCAACAATCCGCACTGTTCTTCGAGTTGGTTGAGCGGTCCGGCATTATCACTTCGGCGGGTCGAGATTGAAACCGGTCGCCGCAAACACATTCTCTCGCCGCAGAACCGAGACCGGTTTCACCGAGCAACTCAACGAGCGCTCGCGTCTTCGTGAGGTCATCGAAAGAAAGAACACGACCGTTTTTTTCCGCTTTCTGCACTTCAAAATCAGGGCATCGAGTTCCGCGACGTGTTTCGTAGGCACCTCGTTTCGGTTCGCTTTATTTGGCGATGATCTCATGCAGCATACTCCAGATCGTCGAGCGGAATGACTCGAATACGGTCCATCCGTTTCTGATTTGAGTCGTGACGCGAAGCTTTTCCAATTTCCCGGCGTGTCGCGAGAACGGTGACCAAAACGACCTCGCCCTCATCGTGTGCTCACGCCACTCATGTTTCTTCATAGTGATTCTCTTTCTTCGGTCAACTTTAAGAGGGGAGGGGTGAGCGTTCCTGCGGCGAGCCGTCCCTGTTGATTTATTCGTTCCACGGAGATCAACATAGCAATCATAACCCGACGTCGTTAGGAACCTGCAACCGGGTCTCGCTACGCGTCCGGGTTACTAAATCAAGCAGGCCGCTCGCTACGATTTTTAACCACAATTCGGGTTGATGGAAACACGAGAGTCTGGCGAAGCCGGATAGCTTCCACGCGCTAGGGAGTGAGAACACGGGTCCGAGATCGCGAGCGAACGCAGGCTTAACCCAACGAGAGGTCCGCGTACAGAGAGCTAGAAATGACCGACCAAAGAGAATGAAATGGGTCGCATCTCACACGTTGCGCACGACCACGAAAGGAACCGTGCTTCGTAAGAGGGAAAACGGATGCGTCCCTCAATGGGCAAGGTGCGGGGAACGGGTTCAAACTCGGCTCAAGGATAATCTTGTTCAACGCGACAACGGGAAACGTACGGGATGAATCCCGATTGCTCGTTCCGTTGGTAACCATCGACCAATGGAGACAGGTTTCTTTGCAATAGTCCGACCACCCCAAGGCAAGTTTTCCAGTCGCCGATTTGCGATCGCATTTTGAACGGTTTTTTCTTGACACAACCCATGCTCGGCTGGTTGTCATGGGCAAGGTAAAAGACCGACTCAATTGCAATCCCGTCGATTCGCATCAAGTAAAAGCCTGGTTGGGCTTGGGGTCCCCAGTAAACGACCATCGTGTACAGCTCGGGGCAATTTCTGGGCGAACCACTTTAAAATGGAGGTTGTCTTGATTTCGCATACATTCGAGACTTTTGCAATCAGAAGCGACCAATTCGTTTAGCCGTTCTTCTGAGGTCGCAGCTCTGTGTTTCGGAATCTCTTCGTATGCCGGTGAATCAGATCCGAAGGTAAGCACCGTCGAAAACCAGCTTCGATCGCCGATCGATGCGGCCTGGACGATCGGCCACCAGCGTGGATCCCCAAAAATCGAATCGTACTGCTCATTCTCACATCCTTGACAGGCCCCCGCTTTTAACTCGTTGCCACCGACTTCCATTCCGGTCGAAAAATCTTCAAAATGCACCAATCTCGAAATACCCAGGTGAATCTTTCCTGATTCCCTTCAACGCCTTGATCCGTTGCCGGTAAAGAAATCGTCACCTTCCATCTCTCGCTAGATCGATTACCGCCAATCAAATCCCGCCGCAATGATTCCTCTAACTTGCCGTCGGAAAATAATTGGTCAGTTGATAGACCCAGCTTTTCACGTCATCGCAGTCCGTCGCAGCACAGCAGTGGCAGTCAACGGTAAAACAGTAAAATCAAGCTAAGAAAGAATGAAAGTCGAATCATCGGGCACCCTCGTAAATCAAGTTTTGGCGTCGTCGCCGCTGAGAACAAAAGAACTCACGGGAGTTGATTTTGCAACGGCGACTGCTTTCGAACCGCGTTTGAAAAAAAAATACCACTGAGGCGTTGAGCAGCGTCCCCTCTTCCGAGACGCTGGGAAATTGGCGAGTCTCAGAGAGACTCGCCTAACGTGGATTCGGCCGAACGCTTTCGATCGAGGTGCTTCGCCAACGTCGCGCGACAGCGATTGGCCTGTTTCTTGATTCGGAAGGCTCGATTTCGAATCCCACCGCGATACCTGCGAATGATAACAACCACCTGCTCATTGCCGGCTGGCCAAATCAGTCCACGCACGGCCGAAAGCTACGCTTCCAATCAGTTTGGACAAGACGTCGAGGAAGGCTTTCGCGTTCTTGCTTCCGACAAATCAACGATAAAATCTTGTTTCCATGGCGACTCGCTGCTTTCGAACCGTTGGTTGACCCAAGCACCACAACGATTCGTCCGTCCCGAATGAAGATGTCGTTCCCCGGCCACGGACGGACGGAGGCATTGGTCCGTTATCGTTGAAGTTCGTTTTCCGCGACCGGTTTGAAACTCATCGGCATTGGGCTGAAACACGGTCGTCGTGCCGGTTTTCGTTAGCAAGAATCATCCCGCCCGTCACCGGTTTTGGGGTGACGCTGACCAGGTGCCGCCGCCTTCGGTGCGCGCTTTCCAAGTTCGTCGGCCGTTGGCACATCGATGCAACTCAGCACGCCGCCACTTGTTGCAAACGTCGGCCTTCCCATCGACCACCACTCCGGTGCCCAACCAGCCAGTGCGCGTGAATTTTGCCAAAACACCCGATGCGTCTGCGTCACGTCGCCCCTTGCCGCCCGCTCGAAACGGCCAACGAAGCGCCGCCCGTAACCACCCAAGCGACCACCAACGCCGTCGGATTTCCATCGGCGACGCGTACGCCAAAGGTGCCGCTCCACCGCACGTCAAGTCCCGATCGCCATGTCCGGGTCCGAAACACTGACACGACGGCGGCAAAAAACGAACCAAAATTCGACACGGCCATCGACCGTCGACCAAGATTCGGCGTGTCAAGCCCTCGGAGTCGTTCGCTGCGGTTCCTTGTCGCTGGTGAAAATCGTTTGCGTTGCCATCGTTTTTTCAGGCCGCTGAGTGTCCGTTCGGCGGTATCAATCGAGCGACTCGCGTTGCCAAACGCGTTTCGCCGGTTTCTTTTCTTTGTTGGACGGCCAACAATGTTTTCGTTGTCACCGGGACCGAACATGCAACCACTGGCGTGGAAGTTAAGCCAAGCCTCGGCACATTTGTCGCGCCACTTCACATTTCAGCCGTCCCCAACGTCGCACGCACTCCCGCAGCGGCGTACCCGGTGCCGCTGGGCCACCGCCACTTGAGAGCCAATTGCTGTTTTCACCGAGCGTTTGCGAGCCCAGCCCCGACCCGTTCCAGGGTCCGGACACAAAACGCCACGAGGACAGAATACTGGGATTTTCATGATACGGTTTTTTTCCGATGGGATGTGGAGTGGACTTGCAGCTGCTCCAAAACGTAATGTCAGCCTTCCAGGCTGACTTTCGATGGTTGGTCCAGACTGGAAAGCCCTGACGAAACGGATAGGATCGCAGCCTGCACTAACGTGTTGGGATTGGCCTTTGATGGTGCGCTGCGCGACCTGCCAAGCGTCCGACGAGATGTTTCGGCGTATGCTCGGGCGAGAGCAAGACGGCGGCCTCCTCCGCCGTCGCTTCGATTCGATCATCCACCCGGCGCCGTAAGGGTCCGGCGTTGATCAGCGCGGGATCCTCGAGCACCTCGTCGTTGATTCACGGTGGAGGAATCCGGCTACGGGGTGAAAAATAGATCGCTCTCAGGCTTTCCTTGCTTTTCGATCGAACCAGAGGTTCGCTTTCGAATTTCCAGCGGGGCCGGGGTTCTCCGATGATCCATTCGAGAAAGTAGACATCCTGTAGCAAACCGAACAGCGTACGCGGTGAGGCCGAAGCGATACCGTGAACCTCTTTTCCCCGGTGACCCGGTGCATCACTGGGTAATGCCACATATGTGGTTTTTGGCGTACAGGTAGTCGCTGGGGAAATTCGCATCAAAAAATTCTCCCATCGCGAACGTGAATGGGTTATTCATCGGTTTTCGCCATGGACATAACCTTGCGGGGAAGACCACGTTTGCCAGTTTTGCTGCGCTGATTCGTTTCCACAAACCGTGCGTCGACGACGTTGCGACGGGTGATCGGGTGGTCCATGAAATCGAGGGGAGATTTTCGATTTTTTGAGCGTCGTCCTCGTTCGACGTGAAGATACAACCGAAATCTTCGCCGTCGCTCAGGCGTGCTCCACAGGGGTGCGTCCCCGAGGAGGCTGACATTTCGTGGCGGCGTCGGAAGATCGGGATGCAGTTCGAGTCGAGTTCGGCCCCCACGCGGCTCGCCGCGGAGCATCCGGTCGAGATCGAGGCTGAACCCGTCGCTGACGTCGATCGCCGCGTGAAACGTTCGCCGTATGTCCGCATCCGGCGCGCCAAACCTCAATCCGGGGGATTACCGGCGCAGAATGGCGTACCTGAAGGCTGCCGCCGACGCCGGGATCCGGTGACGAAGAATCACATGGCCCCTCCTTCGCCCCGGCCACGCACCACGGATCGGTGACCGTGCGAGCAAAGAGTGACCGAGATCGCGAGCGGCCGCATCGTAAGTGGGACAGACACGCCGGCGATGGCGACGCCCGAATTCACCGCAGGCTTCGGAATCCCCTCGGTAGACTCGCCCGGCGATTTCGGTTCGCGTTTGTCGGCGGGCCACGCGAGCGTGACGAGGGCGGCTGTCGCTTGTGGCCTCCCATCGCGGCAATGGTCACTCAAATTGAATCGCGACAGATTTGTAACCGATCGACAGCCACGATTGATTTCTGACTGTCCAAAAATCTACACCTGCGATGACTTTGATCGGTGCAGGCCGAGTTGTTGCAAAACGCCAGCGATTTCGCATCAGGATTGGCGGCGGGAAATCGCGTCGGCAGAATTTTCCGAAGAGTGGTTTTTGCGAGGAGTGATCGGGGAATCGAGAACGGCGGAATCGTCGCCGATACGACCGCGACGAGAGGGCAGACTGCGGGGTGCGTCAACGCAGGTAGGCGAGAAAGGATGTTCCATGAATGGTGACCGGCGTGAAGAGAGCGGTTTAAGCGAAGTTTTGGGGCCAGACGCAGCATTTCCAAGACCGCTTTCGGCGGCCTTTCGTGGCCTTTTATTACCCACCGCCCTCCCGCCGCTGCGCTGGATCGGCCTGTTCGAAGCGTTGTTGCAGGTCAGTAGCCGAATCCGACCGGACGCCCCGACGCCCACCGATTGCTCATCAACGAGCGCTGACGAGCGGTTGAAGTGCTCACGTGGTCGTTTCACGCCCGGATGACGCAAACCCAACGTGATCGCCGCGATGACGTCGGCTGCTGAAACGCCTGCTTCCCCAGCCAACAACAATTCCCCCGTTCCCAAGCCCGGGGACACGATCAGCCCAATTGGTGCGGTTCACCGACACCGGCCTGGGTCAGTGTTTCGAGCGACGCCTTGAGCATCGGTCGCAAAATGCGGATTGTAACGCTGACGACAATCGCGAATGCGGTCCCGGTAGGCAGTGGCCCGAGGTTCCCGTCGATGGGAGGACACGGTGATCTCTCAAAACAGTGGTGAGAATGGGTATGGATTCCTGCACCAATTGAACCTGAATCAGACAGGTTCAAACCAGGTACCTGTGCCGGATTCGAAGCACATCGCGGAAAAGTTTCGGAAAGAACTGACGTAAGCGAGTCCGCTCTTGAGGACTCGTATTTCCAGCTGTCTCAGAGAAACGCTGCTAAGTGGTTCCACCAATTTTAAATTGTGACGACGTGCAGAAAACAAAGGGAACAGAGCCTTTTCCGGGTTGGCGAGGCTTCAACCAAACTTTGAGCTAGGGTGGAGTTCACCGGCTTTGTGCGCCTCCCGGAGACGACTGGACCGCCCCGAGACTCACGAAATGCGTCAATTTTCACGTTCATAGCCAGAACGGGCGCGTCGCGATCTTGATCGGCTTGGTTCATCCGCTTTCTCGATCCAAAGGAGCCGACGACGGGTTAGTCCCGCCGCGAGAAGTCCCGTGCGCGGCGAAGAATGGTATCGCCGCTTGCGTTCGATGACCACCGCATCGAATCGACGCAACTGCCGGACGAACCTCCCACATGCAAAACAGCCGCCTCGAAATCGCTCACAGAGTTTCGCACCAGCCACGCCGCATCCAAACCCAACCGGCCAGGACGGGGGCAGGGCGCTGGTGTGCTGCCCGTTTTCCCAGGAACCACCTGCCGGGTCCCGTCCAATCAGCAAGTTCGAGATAATCTTTTCGAGCGGCATCGGCTTAGGCCATCGGCAAAAATCCCTTTGTCACTGCCCCGCTCGCCCGATTCACTCGCACGAACGGGCCGATAGGATCGGATGACTCGTCCGATCGACAACGGAGACAGAAAGCGATCGGGTTTCCCTCGACGTCGACCGTATGACACCCTCTCATCGACGTCTTCGCTCTCGCGCTCGTTCACCACGGCGAACCTCGGTGGAGTCCTGGATCAAACGTTTTCGATTCTTCGCTGCACGACGTGCGATCGCTCATTTCGAGCGTTTTCCGCCAATCGCGGGCCCGAATCAGATTCCAAATCCAAATAGCCGCGCACCGCCCAGCAACGAGGTTTCAATCGGCTAACCGGTGGGTCGATAACGATCTGAAAAATCTGCCGTTTTCCTGCTCCTCGCGGTGGCCCGCATTGGTCAACGCGTTGGCACAGAAGCCGCAATCCACC
>Ga0163217_1003613_pt1 | contig 15047 bp, 8 predicted proteins | sample SynspAceP_FD_185933 | JGI IMG/M metagenome (GOLD analysis project Ga0163217, IMG submission 185933) | Saline lake microbial communities from Ace Lake in Antarctica - Synechococcus sp. Ace-P (PacBio error correction) | ecosystem: Environmental > Aquatic > Non-marine Saline and Alkaline > Saline ...
AAGGGAAAAAAGAGAAATTTTCCTTTTCACCTTTTCTTGTTGGTGTGGGGCCTGTAAAAAATTTGCTCTCAACTGGTTCTTTCCGGCCCCCCTTCTTTTTTAAAATTGTTCAGGTTTCAAGAAAGGCGCGACAACTCCCTACCAAATTTTTTTTTTCTCCAATAGTGGCTCCAGCCTTCTACTGTTATTTCTTATCACCAACTTGATACTTCCCGAAAAATTTCATGACTGCTGGTTTTTATCTAGCCAATAGGGCTTTTTCGGTTTACTTGTGGGTGTTTCCCCTTAGCTCAACTTTACTACCATTTACTCATTGAGCTTTTACTGGACATTGTTAGGCTTCTAACCGTTTTCTACTCGGTTGGTTTCGCACTTTCCCTGTAAAAACAACTTCTTCTATTGCTTGTTGTTGCCCCTCCTTTTGTATGAAACTTGTTCAAGCTCAACAGCTTCAGACGAAGCTTCAAACACTTCAACAAGCCACTTTCACACTTCAAACCCAGCTTCAACACTTCAACAGCTCAAAACAGCTTCACAACAGCCTTCAACAGCTTTCAACACTCAACAGCTTCAGCTCTTTTAACTGAATGTGATTGATGTGTCTTTCTTCTTTTTCCACTATTAACGGCCTTTCTGACGAATTCAGCAAACAAACATTGTTCTCTGGTGGTCAGGCTCTTGTACTTCATGTTTTGAACCTATTTTCTCGTTTTGTGACGACTAGAGCGACGAGACGACGGTGGAAGCGCGTTGTGTTCCATCGCCAATTTTCATATCTTTCCTGCTACGGCCGTTTCTGAAGCATCTCTAGTAACAGCACATCTCTTGCTCTTGTAGTTTTGTGCCTCTAGTAACTTCGTCTTTTCAATTTCCGTTAACGACGACGATTGTCATCTACGGTCACGCTACGTTCTTTACTTCAGGAATTTCTTATTTTCTTTTGTTTGTTGGCCCGCCCACGCTGCCCTTTCAGCCGCTTCTTGCTTGTTCAACTTTATGGTTCTGTGCGTCCTCTTGTTTTTTCCCGCGATTATATACGGCGTTGTTGCCTCTGTTCAGTTTCGGCTCGCCTGTTCTCGCGACGCGATATGGACGGTCGAAGCATTTGCCCCGTTTATTGTCGCTCATGATCCTGAGTTACTTTGAGTGTTTATAAGCTTAACGCTTGGTCTTCTGTTTACAACGACTGCCAGCTAGGTGTAACCTTTGAAGCGTTGCGTTCACTGGGTGCCAGTGTCATTGGAAGCCGGTTTTACTTGGCCGCTCGTTTTTACTTGTTGCCTTTGTTTTCTGGTTTTGCTCTTCAAGTAAGGCTCGTCATAATACGTTTTAAGTAAGCTACGGTTTTTTGCTGCGTACTTTTGGGTCCACTATATAGCCGCCAAGGGCTGGTGCGTTAATGTCGGGCCTAGGCGCCTCCCTTAAGCGAGCCTATCGCTTCCGTCACGGCGCTGCTTGTGGACGCACATTTTCGTCTCACATCTGGCGAGGTTCGTAAGGTGGTTCGCTTACCACCGCGCTTCGAACTAATCGAAAGCTAGCTGGTGTTTTCGTTCTGACTACCACTGTGCTGTCATCACGAATACGTCTCCACTTCGAAGTGGGCGTTCCAATAGCGATTCGACAAGGAATATAAAAACGCATAGTTACCGTTTTCAATTTATTGGCGGATATGGTGGCGCACTTCTCATTGAGCAAAACGGTTGCACGGATACCGGGTAAACACAGCGGCGAATTTGAGCGGTCACATTTTCTTTAGAGCATTCTTCTTTTCGAAAGACGAAGCACAGAGAGTGCTAGAGAACTCACACGTCACGAATAATCCTGACCATATATCAGCGAGGGCAAACCGATACCGACTGTTTCACCAAGCGAATGGCGTAGTCCCGTTGACGGACATTTCTAAGTAAACCGAAAACGTGAAATGCGTCGCAATTTGAACTCGGCACGTGCAGCTCTAGGCAATTCTTCATGCGCGTCCTCAACTTTCTTTTGATTGCGTACTGGTTGTCATCGGATACAAGTCGAAATAACCACCAAAGCCGCCAAATATCTCTAAGCGTAGCTGAACGAGCAATTTCCATCTGCGCTCAATTTGTTTGAATGCTATTCTTCAATGTCTCCACCTTTTGTTGCGCGGCAGAGTTTATGATCGAAGAAACCAAAGCTTCTGTTGGCACTCAATAACAATTAGACCACCAGAATTGCAGGATCGAACTTCAATACTGCGAAAGGCCGGTTTCAATCTGACTTTCGATCTGGAATCGATTAAATAAAGGGTGAGTCTGTGCTACAATGTTTAATGCGCCGTTGAAATGCGGATAGACTGTGCATATGACACAAGTTGATCGCATCTTGGTAAGCGCGTCTCTTTTCAATCAATCATACTCGCCAAGGTCTCGCGTAAGTAATCGCGAATCGCACGAATGACGATATACTTCTTGAATAATTAAGAAAGGGGCTGGCTTCTGTCTGTTTGCGAGCTTTGGTAATTGAGCGTCCAAAGGTGTATCAAGTATTCCAAATCCCATTGAAGACTCTTCACGTTGAGCGAACCAACACCGGCCGCTTCGAACATCAGTCCTCCATTTCTGGCGTGTTAAGGCCTCGAAGAACGATGGCTTCTTTTAGGTGAGATCTCATCAACCATCAATCGCGGCGACGACCAATAACCACCCACTCGTGGGCCGTTGTTTGTCATCAAAACCAAGTCAACGCCAGCCGACACTAACAAAGTGAAGTAAAGTTGGCTGCGCCTTTCTATCTACCAGTTCTTCTTACCTCTACTTGCACAAATTAGCTCTTGACCTTCAACTAACACGACTCTCTGATGTTAATTTCGCCTTCGTGGTTGATTTTTTAGAAAAATACGTTTTTTGCACAATTTCTATTCAGAAGAAGAAAACCGTGGGCGATCAGCACGAAATCAACAAAAGGCAGCTTCTAGACCTCGCTCAATGCGAGTATGCGGCCTTTGTATAGTATGGACTTCTTCTTTCGCGTGAACCGGATTCGAATGTCGTATAATCATATAGAAACGTTTGACCGTCTACGAGCGACGCGCAAGCCCTCTTCTTGTTGAGTTGCATTTTATAAGCCTTCTAATCATTGTATATGTAAAGCTCTGTTGGCTGAATGCGAAAGGAGTCACTCAGCTGATACGGGTTAAGCCATATTAAATTTGACTCAAGAATTAGACATGTCATTCAGTCCTTCTGCAAAGGACTGTAACGCTATCCGTTTAATTTTATGTTAAAACGCTTTGTGCGGTCGCTGCCCTAATTGAATCTAATAGTCACTTTGAACCGGTCTCTGCGTTTATTGCTTTTTTAATACGATACATACGCGATATACGCGCGGTCCGATGCATTTAATAGAGTCCCTCCCTGATGCGGAGTTTTTTGTCGCGAGAATCAGCGGTTATGATTTTAAGATTAACTGGTTACAGAGGTAAATAGTGGGCCAAAGTGTCCGCTCGGCATTTCATTCCAATTTCTTGGCATCTTTATCTTCGAGGTGTTTGTGCCCTTATCCTTCTGGCGAATGATGAAAATATAACAGTCAAAAAACTACGTGCCACTTCAATTATAAGGAAACAATCTTTTTGCCTTCATGTCGGGAATCTCAAGAACAAATCAAGTAAGAGCGCACCCGTTTACGTTAACGTCCACTATTGGACGAGAATAAATGACGCGGGCAACGAGTAGATAACTTTTCTTTGCTTGTACTTTTTTAAAGGCGTGCCTAAAAGGTAAAACCTAACCAACCTGCTTAAGAAAGGGGGAAATCGTGTAAATAAAAAACCACGAAGCCAGATTATCGCCCCTTGCAGGAATGACGATAAAAATGTTGCGAATCAGCGCGCAATGTATTGCGCAGAGAACAGAAAGCCACTTTGTGTGAATCGCAACTGAAGGGCGTAAATAGAGTCCAACGTAATCGCTACGAAGACAAACGTTAATTGGTGTAAATAAATGCCATCTGGACTGGCTGTCCAGCGGTGCAGTGGCTTGAGTTTTGGTCTTATGAAGTAAATCGGCCAAATGCGTCCTCGTGAAAAGTTCACTGAGCCTTGTCCATCGATGGACCAGGGGATACGTCGTGTCTTCAATTATCGATTGCGAAAGAAACGAGCAGATATAAACGAGCTTCAATACGGCATTTGCGTGAAAAAGATCTGGCGTACAAAAAACCATATCTGGCCTTGGTGTATGGCAGCTGGCCAAAAGCGTAAAAGTTGCAAGTTAATCGCCGCCCATTGCCTACAAAAGTAAGCTGAAATACTGGTGAACGGTGTTGTGAAGGTTCATGACCGATGGAAAAGAACTTTGACACGATTCAATGTGTAAAGACAATTTGAGGGATATAGTTTGGTTGAGTGCGAACCCTGGTACGGAGCGTACCATCAAATTCGAGTGCACGCTCAAGTATGCCGAGGCTATACCGAATTGTCTTGGCGATGAAAAATGATTCCACCGGACGAAATCACTGTACAACAGAAACCAAAGCATTAGGCTTTTAAACGTTTGTGTCTGCATGCTACGCGATAGACTAATATTGCTCAATGGCGAGCGTATCGGTTGTTTGAGGCACTCAAATAACAAAGGAGTGCAGAGTTTGACTGAAATATTAGTGTGAACGGCGCTTTCCTAACAAGCTACTGGAAATGCGTTTATACACATTTGTATTGTTAAAAAAAGGCCTATACTTATGTACGGCTTTTTTTGCCTTTTTCGTCTCTGGACTTTATTTTTTGTGATACTGAGTCACCTCTTGTTACTAGTGATAATTCAGGTAATATAGGCGCAAATGACTCCTTGCCTTATCCTTGGGGAGAAATCTGTCTGAATTTTAAGGTGCATAATGCCAAAGTCGCTGAATATTTGGTTTATCCATGAGAGCTCAATCTCCAACTCGCTACGATTTGTTGCTTTGGTTTGTTTGGACCTGTTCCTGATGGCGTGCTCGGTCCAATCTGCGTGGCATTTGCTTGCTTTATTTGTCGGTACCATCGTCGTCGGCCATCATTGGGGCAAGGCCATGCCAATCGGCGCGATTGCTTATTTCGGCGATTACTTTGGTTGCGCTAACTGGCGTGACGAAATGATGACCCCTTTCAGCAGCAATTCAAACGATGCTTAAGTGGTTTCCTCTAATTCCTCTTATTGGTGATTGGATGCATCATTATTTCCAAGAGGTTTGGTGAAAACGGCTTTGGTAATCGCATCGGTTACAACTTAATTTCTTTGTTGGCAAAAAAAACCCATTGATTGGTTATGCGCTGGCGCTTTCTGATTGCAGTTACCGCGCCTGTACCGCCCGAGCAATACGGCTCGTGGTGGCGTATTATTCATCCCATTTAATGATAAATCCATTGGCTCAACAAGCTTTTGGCTCTTCTCCTGAAGAAGCACTTCTCGCAAGATTGGCCACTACCTTGCCTTAAGTTAATGACATATTACCTATTACCCTTGCGAGTTTATTACAGGCGACGGCGCAAACCCCTTTGATTGTTAAGTTGATTGCAGATGCCAACGGTTCCAGCAATCAGTATTACTTGGGGACTTCGGGCGCTCGCGGCCGTTTTTACCTGGCATGTTATGTTATTGCATTGGTTTTCCTTTGGTGTATAGCCATTTACCCGCCAGAATAAGAAAGCACGCCAGACGCAAAAAACTATGCAAATCTAAGCTTGCTGAAATGGGTGTTATGTCTACGGCGAAAAAGCATGGTTTGTGTTTTTGCTCTTTTGCTGATTCTTTTGGGCTGGGTGATCCGGCGATGCCTCTTGCTCCGCTTTATGCCGTCATACAACGGCGGTGGCCTTTTGGGCTTGAGTCCAATTTTGTTGGTGACGGGGTCGGTTGAGTTGGGAGATGTACTCTAACAAGATAAGATCTGCATGGGATAAGCGTGGTTGGGTTCTCCGCTTTGTAATGATGGCAACCTTTTAAATAATTGGAACTTGGTGCAGGGTCTCTCTGTTGTGGCAGCAATATCGCCAAGATTAGGCGTGGCTGGGGGCTTCGGTCGTTATATTGGTTGGCCGTGTATTTTTTATGTACATATTTTTCGCAGTAACGACGGCTGCAACTTACACACGCAATGTTCCGCTGCATTCTCATATCTGGTTTGGCTCTCGTGTGCGCCACCTTTGTTTTTCCTTGGTTTATTACTCGGCTGGCCGGTCTTCTTTGAGAGTGCGTTAACTACAAAGCACTATGCGAACAGCACCCTCACCCGCATTAAACTTTTGGCTTCCAGGTTTATGTTTCAATGGAAGGATGGTGATCATGGGTTTTTATCATGGCCTTCGTCAATCTTTAGCGGCTTTGGGGGTGCTCGTGGCTCCGTGGCCCTCGGACCAGGCTTCTTCGGGCCTACTTGCTAAGTTACTAACTACAAATCCTGAATGCCGAGTAACGGCAAAGAGCGGTTAAGAAGTTCATCTAAACGCTGACTTGTGAGGTAATTTTGATTAACTGGTAATAGATACAAAACAGGCGGCAGCAGATGGTTGCCCTTTTCTTTTTGTACAGAGTTAAGGCTTCGTGCTGAACTCTTAGTACTGAGCTCTTAGCGCTTAGCGCTTAAAAATTTTAGGATAGCTTGTGATCAACAGCTCACACATAACACACCTTCATAGTTCGTCGCACGAATGTATGAGTCTATACATCTATTAATTTTTGCACATGCCAATTTGTCATCTAAATTTTTTCAGAACAACGCTGGATTTATGTGTGTTTAGCATACGATCGCGTGATGCTGTGGTGCCAAATTAAAGGATGTTCAGGTAGTCAACCTGAAAGGGCGGCAAAAGATAAGAATAAAAATTCAAATCTGTTCTTGGTGGGTTGTTCTTATCCTTTTGCTAATAGAATCAGATGTCACTGTATATTTGCCTTGCATTAACTTTGTTTTGTTGAGATTGAAGAAAACAAACCAGCAGGCCTTAACACACTGAAAGAAGAAGATCAGCATGAAGAAGTATTCTGGAAAAAGCTGCAGTCTCTTACCAGCGATTCTTGTATTGAACACGCGGCCCGTCACGGTTTGCCGCAGCCTAGTGTTGGTTACGAAAGCAGAAGGTGCTCGCATGGCAAGGGTACCTTTCTGATGATAGAAAAAGTACTCCTAAAAAGGCGTTTGGTAGTAAAGCTGACCGCACTGAAATCAACTGTATTTTAATAAATTCCGCTGGCTATAACAAAAGCACGCCCAGCAACCGCCAAGCTATCAGCATCAAGTCGCCTTAGCCTGGTCGGAAGGAGGCGTTCAAGAGTTATTGATGCCTTGTTGGATCAGTATGAACAGTGAGCTTAATGTTTGTAGCCATTAACGACCACTGTGCAAACAAAAGAGTTAAAGGATTGCGGTTGAAGAAGAATTGCAGGGGTTTAAAAAATAGCGGCGATTCAAAAATGCTGCATTCAATCAAATTTGGTATCACATAAATTCCATACAGTTTTTAAGTTCAATGTAATCTAAATTTAGGATCATAAATGTCAGCTTTCACAGGCCTCAATTACGTTTGTTACGATTCCGGCCGGCAGCTTTCGGATTTTCGTGGTATTGAAATGGGCTATTAGGGTTACCGTCCGAAGAACAGACGAGCAGCGGTTAATTTCATCGTGCGTTAGAAAATTTTAATGTCTGTATTGCATAGGCCTGAGTTGCTTATATCTCTGAGGGTACTCTGCTTCAATATGGAAAAAGTGGAAGGCCTGGGCGTGCTGCTCACTATGTTTCCAGCAACGCGACAGCTTGTCCTTTAGCGAAAAAATGCGCGGGCGCTGGGAAGCCTTGCTCATGAAATGGTTTTCATGCTTTCCGATCATTACCTTAGGTGATAAAATGTTCCAACTTCGCTCTTCAAGCTAAGCTTTGCATCTAAGTAAGTGTACAAGCACCCAGTTCAAGTAAACATATCCATTCCCCTTGATGATCTTCCTAGGCGCTGTTTCAAGAGTAATCTACTTCACCAAACGGCGGCGACACCAGCGGAAATTTCAAAGCGTCCTCAATTGGATGAAAAGCACATACCTCTATTACCCAAACCAGAAGAAATGTGGCTCGTGCTTTGAGTCCTTCCTGTAGAGACAAAAAACTCATTCAATCGATTCTTAGTAAAAGGTACGCGCTATCCGAGGAAGCAAAGGCAGGGCTTTCCTCAAGGTGGAGCAGTCGAGAAAAAATCAATCAGACATTTCAAAATTACTTTGGCTTACTTGACCGAGCGCTGAATAAAGAGCTTGGCGTAAATCGCTTTAGTATTTTCGATAAAATAAGTGAAATAAAAAACGAGCCACTTGACTCGTTTTTTTGTTTCAGGCTAATGACGTTTTAATCTCGTTAGCTGTCGATCTGGTGGGGGTCATCGCCAAGATAAATTACGTCACCGAGACGTTTGTGTCTATACGGCCAACTGGTGGCCAGTTTCTAAACGAACCTTGATCCAAGGTAATGGGTAAGCTGCGTCTTTGCTGTGGTAACGTGGGCCCTTCGATGTATCAAAGAAAGACTGTCCCGGCAGTATGTGGAAGCGTTTTTACTAAGGGTTGATCTTCTAGCGGCCATTCGCCTCGCTTGCGAAACTTTGCTTGATGCTTCTTGCGATCTAATCATGGAGTCACAGAAGCGATCTAAACTCATCAAGGTTCTCAGATTCAGTCGGTTTCGAAATCGATCAGTGTTCCAGCAACAGGGAAAGACATGGTTGGCGCGTGGAAACCGAAAATCCATCGAAGACGCCTTTTGGCGATGTCTTCTTCACTGAATGCCTGAGTTCTGCTTTCCATGGCGAATGCTCGATAATATCATTCGTGCGCTAGCTGTGCCGTTTTTACCTGTGAAAAGTACTGGGTATGAATCTTCAAGGCGTTTTAGCAATGTATTTGCATTCAAAGAATAGCCCGTTAGGGTTCATCACACGTAGGCCTTTGTTCGCCCATACATTCTTGATGTACAATCCAAGTAAATCAGCCAGAATGCTTGCCGCTGTCCGTAAGGTGCTGCAATGAAACCCGCACCATGTTGTTCGTCATGCCCATTTACGGGTGTTGACGCGTGACGGTTTAAAGAAAGGCGCAAGGCTGAGATTTAAACACCCCAATCTGGTTCCCTCAATCCTGGGGCCACCGCCGCCATGAGGAATACAAAATGTTTTGTGGCAAGTTTAAGTGAGTAAACGTCAACCACCAAATTTGCCTGGAGGCGCAACACCACCAAGATGCTTTTAATGTTGACACCAAATCGATGTAAACCTTGTCCGGCCGAAATTGTGGACGATGTCACACACTTTCACGAAGTGTTCTCGAATACACCGTGAGTGGGACGGGTATAAGTTGCCATGATGCAGCTGTAGTGCTGCGGCACATATTTTCTGCTTTTCAGCAGATCGACTAAATCAATGTTCCAATCTTCATCGCATTTCGACGATAAACCCTTTCATGCCGCTAGTGCGGCTGAAGCTGGGTGTACCGTGAGCAAGAACTTGGAATCAAGCAAATGTTTTCCCGTCGGGAATCGCCAGAGACTTATGTTAGTTATGTCTATCCGCGATTAAAACCCGCAGTAATTCCGCCCTGGCGCCCGAGTTTGGCTAGCATTGCAACATGGTGGTCGTAGGCCCTGTTGCTTTTCGGAAAGCATCTTAATCAAGTCTTGCAACAAACGCATGATATGCACGCTGACTGGTGCTGGTGCGAATGAGGTTGAATGCGCCCAAATTCTGCCCACGTCACTGGAGATCAATCTCAGACGCCGCGTTCAGTTCCAATCTGGCCATGAGCCAAGAGGCATCATACTTTTGGGTCAAGGCGAATATCTTTTACTTTCTAATTGGTGCGAGTGTAACGCATCAATGCCGTTTCGCTTGATGCTATTGAACAACAGGAGTTGCGTCAATATGTCGTCTTGGCGTAGTAGGGCAAATTGTCCAACGCCTGTAAGTGCCGCATAGAGTTGTAAACATCTTCTACATGTCAGTGTTTTGCAGCCAAGCATCCTCCGCCAAATCGATTATAGATCGCTTTGGTGTAATGGTTTCATTCGAAAAAGAAACAGAAACTTGTGTCTCGAGACCTTGTAGAAGTTCATCAACTTTGGCTTACCCTTTCGCAATATATAGCGTCATTTGACTGCCGGAGTTAACAATAACGGTGTCAAAGTAAGTTTGCGTTGGTGGTTAGCCTGATCCTGTTTGACGGCTTAGCAAAACAATCTGTAGAGCGGGCAACCGTGGTTGGCGAATTTTTTTAATCCAACTGGGCCATGATCAGACCGATCTAGAAACCTAGCCATCATCGGCGAGTAAGGGCCTTGAGCGGTAACAAATTGTTTGAATGTCGCTTTTTCACTGGCGAATATGTTGCTCTCCTCCGTTCCTGCATGGCCAAATGCGAAAGTGCAGGTTTTACCAAAATGACTGTCCTTTAGAGCCCGCCAATAACAGCGACCGTGGCATACGACGCGTTTGAATGCGCGTCTTTGTTTGCTAGGAATGCCGGCGTGTGGTCGCCGAAACCCATGGTCCGCCAAAGCCCGTTGTGCGCTACCGAAACAATGTGCTGCGCACGATCGTCGCCTGGAGATTTCAGCAAGACGTAAAGACAAATAGGTCAACAGCATACTTACCAATGCACCTTGTCTCGTGTGCTTTGGCAATCATAGGCGTTAAATCACTTACGTGCCGTCATCACCTGGGTATCTGAAAGGCGCAAATACGTTCGTGGTTTCACCAATGATTAAATATCATCAAAATGCCATATAATGCTCGCAATACGTTTTCGGCACGGGTTTTAATAACGTCAATAGTTGTGCGTAGGCAACTGGCTGGCAACAAAAAGAGAACGCCTCTTTTTGCGATTTGAAAGCGCTCATAAGCGTCTTGCCATTCGGCTGGGCGCTGACCCGCTTTCGTCCCTAATAATGACGACATTAGAAATTTCCATGCGGTTAAATCGATGATAGCGACTTGTTTAGGAAAGTTAAGCAGTGCTTCCAAATGCGACTGTGATTTCTGGTTGGTAAGTGTGTGTACGCTGTATACCAACCCTGGATTTGCCTAGTAGATTATCTTAAAATAGAGCGAAGGGACGATCACTGAGTACCGTGATAACTCACATACCAATTCGAAAGAACGTGCCACTGTTGTTATGGCTCGGCCAATTTCTCTTATTGATCGTGGCATCGCATTCGCTACATGGTCACAGAACGAATAGGTTCAAGATTCTGGGGGGCCCCTCTTCTATTTGAAAACGGAAAACTGCGGGCCCCCCACCGCCTTTTTTTCAGCACTGTTTGTCAAACAGCTCGGGAAGCGAGTTTAAGCGCCATAGCTTGCTAGCATTTTTATTGCTTGTTCAGTAAGCATCAGGGCCGATATGGCGAGCATAAACTCCATTCATTGTTTAACCAACAAATCGCGGATGCAACAAAGTCAATGTTCAATCACCTATTAAGATACAAATCTGGGAGAATGTGCTTCTCAATCATCAAAGATAGGAAGAGCCTAATAAGGGAGAACTATTCGATGGTGGCGAATAGCCCTGCAGCGTCAAGCAGTTTAATCAAGGATCAGCGAGCGGTCGCTAAAGCCTTTGATTTTGCAAATACCATAAGCGCCTCAAAACGGTACTAATTCGTTGATCACTGTGCATCAATTTAGTGCTTCGTTGCAAAGCGATGACTTCACCATTAATCGGCAGCATAAATATCAGAAAGCGGCTTTTTACTGATTCTACGAGCGAAAACTGCTCTAGTAGCGCGTAACTCTGCGCCTACTTTCTGGTAAATTCAAACCATACCACAGTACATCGCGCCTAGTAGGTCTTGTGCCATGGTCCCAGTATCGCGCCAAACAGTTTAACTTTGTCCGTCACAGTTGTCTAGTACCCACATTACAACAGAACGCGCGTATTTGAGAATTTCTGGGCTAGTGGCTCATTATATTTATGCTCTTCGAAAAAATAACCCAAGAATACGTTATCCTTGGGTAATCGAGTTTTTAGCGGTAAAGTGGGAAGCGATTTTGCAAAGTTCTTTACTTCAGAAAAGTACGCCAGAGCTTCTACTTCTGGATTGCCCATTCTGGCATTGAGCTACCAAACCATCGATTACGTTCACTGATTAGATGACAACTTGAACGAAACCCTTCTATGCCAAAACACACGCGACGTTGCCGCGTGTACCGATACGGATACCAGATTAATCATTGGTTTCCATATCAAACGGGATCCGTTTTTTATTGCAGTGAATGCCGGCGCGTTCTAGTGCTTATCCGCCATGTTGCCTTGGGGATGCCTTTAGGGCGCAAGACACCCAAAAGTTCCAACACAGCATTAAGTGGTTGTCTGTTTTCCCAAACCGGTCACGAGATATCGCACCCGCGTTCAATTCATCCACTCTCTGCCAATACTTAGCGTTCGCAAACTACTGATCGATGATGTACCACTTTGAAACTAAGGTTTTAAGGGCCTTCACCAAAGAGCAAAACTGGCTTTACACCTGCGATGACGTGCATCAAGTGGGCCATCACCTGAATAGCCTAGGGAAAATGCAGAGTTTAATTTTCTTACCAAGAATAAGGTCGTTGGAAAGAATCAATGTGCCGTCCGGCGCCGGGCCACGTAAGTTGTTTTGTGTGTTGTGGGTTGTTACACATGCTGCGCTGAGGAAGCGAGATGGATAAGCACCTGTCGCTACAAGACCCAGCAAATATGAAGCATATCAACAAAACAAACTAGGCGCCAACTTTGTCAGCAATTTCACGGGAAACGCCTTGAAGTCTATAACTCGAAGTATGGCAGAGCCACCTGCGATGATCATTTTTCGGTTTGCATTTCAATGCCTGTGCCTTCGATGGCCATCCGTAATCATCAAATAATGTGTCAGGGTGAACTTGGTATTGGAATGGCATTAAACCATTTACCTGAATTGCGCTGGTGGTGCACCACCGTGAGTTCAAATTGACCACCTGAAGTCCAAAAGACATACCAAGAAAGGTGGTCGCCTGGCTTGAAGTAAGATAGCAAGGCATTACGCGACCATTTTGCTTGGGCGCCAGACCGTCGGGTTGCAAACTGTTGGCAAACTCGCAGTTGAAAAGTTGTTTAGCTCGTCGATCGCAAGGTTGTTCTGTTACGTCTACCGCTCAACAAGCCACCATAGTAGCCGACGATTCGGATAACCTCAGCGTATTCAGTTTGTAAGGACAGAGCCCTAGAGCTTAAAGAACTCGCTTTTGAAGTGAATGTTTTCTCAAGAAGCGATCATTTCAATTCCGGTTTCTTGGCGTTCTCTTCTGCAACAAATCGTTGCAAAAGCTCGGATCTCGTTCAGCACTAACGTTGGCTGAAAAAAGCGTCGGTGTTGACCATGGGTAAATTCCTCTAATAAACATGTATATGCTAGAAGAACAATGAAGTTTTTGCGATAATAAACTATGGCAAGTCTAGGATGCATTGAAAAAGATCATCTTTCTAAGAGCGGTCATAGTCAATGTGATCAAATTTACGTCATTCTCTTTATCAATAATCAAAAAATTCAATTGGAAAACATAAAATTGAAGTGGAACTTACTAAGTATATAATCTAATATTTTTTTGACCCGATCATTTAGTTGTTTTTCTCCCATTTTTTGAATTGGTGTTTTATTGCAATAATTACTTAATAAATATTGCTTAGTACTTGTCAAGATCAAGTTGCTTTAGATACTCCTGTTCCAATGTTGGAAACAAACCCTAACACTAATTTTATTAAGCCGTCTTCGTTATGAAAACGTACAGCTTTTGGTAATGATCAACGATATTGCTCTCTGGTTTCCAGAAGGTTGAATTTTGGCAGGTTAATGAAATGCCTGTTCAATATCCTCCCTCTTGGGCGTCATGGAAGGAACACCACTATGGGTTCGCGAGAAATGCCGGGTTGTTTGAATGTCTCGGCACCATGGGCCAAAAGTGGAATGTTAAGTGGGGGAGGGCTGGTAAGTCCGTTCCTACTTGAGGCAGATTCTGCCGGTTTGATCGTTGTGATTTGCGGAAGGATATGCAGCCAGTTACGGTATGTTCACAACAGACGAGGGCCGGCAATTGAGAAAGATGAATTATTCGAATGTTGTGGCGAACTGGGGTGACGAGTCTTTTATATGGTCGTAAATGCGGCTGTAAAGAACAGGACATTGCTAACCTTAGGTCAATCATGGTAGGGTTGTGATGTTGAAGTCATTGATACTCGAGCGTTGTAGCTATTAAAAAGGCCAAACGCTCTGCGAAGTGTTTACCCGAACATGGTGTGGCCACCTCCTTTTGTCCTATGACATTTTATGGCCAAAGCTCCAAATGGAGTTGGCAGGGGTTTGAAGCTTTTGGGTAAAGTTGCTTCGCTCCATGGCTTATACTGGTGAAGATGGTTACGGAAGTTTCAGTACCCCAAATGACCATGCGTGCCTTTGCGAGTGCATTGTTGGCTTTACTGAAGGTCGAATGCGATCCGGTCTTGTGCGCGGGTTCGTTTAATCGGTCTTGAGGCGGCTTTGTGTCTATATGGTCACGATATTGACACCAATAACTACGCGCAGTAGAGGCTTCTATTAATTGGGTCAATCCAAAAAGTACCGAGGTCGTTTGGATGGTGAGCGTGCCTGGTGTTTTCCTGGTGCTGATATCATATTGCCCCGCAAATTTTGCGATAAACCGCAGCCTAGGAAGCGTGGTTGGTTATTTGTGGATGGGCGTGCGCCCAGTTTTCGCGAAGGTTGAAATATAGTGTGATGGCCGCTTGGTAATGGTTACAAGGGTAAGTGACGAATGGCCGGTTCTCGCCAAACGCTCGCGGCAACCTATAGTAATGGCTTATGTTTCTACTTCTCGCTTGGTGCGATCAGCCTTGTTTTGCCAGCGTAAGAGGTAAGAAGTATTCCGTTGACGCTAAACGACGATGCCTTTCGTGCCTTCACAGCTATTAATCGGCGGTTAAATACTGAAGGCTATTTATTAATGTCTGGCTGATTGCCTTAAGCGAAATCTCATGCGTTAGCGTGGAGTTAAT